>Ga0163152_10002630_pt1 | contig 25013 bp, 21 predicted proteins | sample OliLakLV19MP8IB2_FD_148635 | JGI IMG/M metagenome (GOLD analysis project Ga0163152, IMG submission 148635) | Freshwater microbial mat bacterial communities from Lake Vanda, McMurdo Dry Valleys, Antarctica - Oligotrophic Lake LV.19.MP8.IB-2 | ecosystem: Environmental > Aquatic > Freshwater >...
CCCCCACCTCGTGCTCCCGCAGCATCCCGATGATCTGCTCTTCCGAAAATCTGCTCTTGCGCATCTTGCATCCTCTCTATCGAGGACTCTGCAAATTCGTGGCCGGATTTCAGGGGGCTGGGTCACTGGACCAATGGCCAGGTCGAACGAATGAACCGCACCATCAAGGATGCAACCGTCAAGCGGTATCACTACGACACCCACCACCAGCTCCGAACTCACCTCAGCGACTTCGTCCGAGCCTACAACTTCGCTCGTCGCCTCAAGACCCTGAAAGGCCTCACCCCCTACGAATTCGTCTGCAGAATGTGGACACGTGAGCCGCGCCGGTTCAATGCTGATCCGATCCATCAATTCCCGGGACTAAACATCTAAAGTCTCTTCAACGACCCGGCTCAGCAAGCGCTTTCGGTCGAGGTGCGCCGGCGAGCAGCCAGACGCCGACGATGGTGAGCGCCATCGCGATCAAGTGAGGCCAGCCGAAGGGTTCGTGCAGAATTACCACGGCCGCCCAGGCGGCGACGATGGGACCTATGCCGCCAATGGCGCTCATCGGGCCGGGGCCTATCCGGCCGATCGCATCGGCAATCATGAAACTGGGAATGACGGTGCACACGAAGGCGAGCACCAGGCTCAGCCATAATCCGTTTGTGGTTACGGGCGGAGGCGGCGCGACCAGCATCTCGACCCCGCTCTGCGCCAGAAAGGCGATCGAGGCCGCGCTCATTGCAAAGGCCGTGAAAAGAGTCGAGCCCATGCGCGCGATGACGACCTTCGAAGCGGTCACATAGATGGCGTAGAGAAAAGCGCTCGCGAACACGAGGCCGCCCCCCAGCCATGCATGCTCGCCCTGGCGGCCAATCTCCGTTCCGAACAGAACAATAACCCCGGCATAGGCCAGCGCCAGGGCGATCAGATGGCGGCGGGTGACGGGTTCGCGCAAAAACAGCCATGCCAGCATCGCCACCATGGTGGGGTAGATGTAGAGTATGAGCCGCTCCAGCTGCGCGGAGACATACTGGAGGCCGAGAAAATTGAGGTAGGACGAGATGTAGTAGCTGAGGATGCCGAGGCCGGCCGCTGCCGCGTAGACTTTGGCGGCGGGTTTCTTTCCTGCCCGCAGAAAAGCAAAAACGCCCACGACCAGAAACAGCGGAAGCGAAAACGCCATTCGAAGGGTCAAGAGCTGGTTGACCCCCATCCCTTCGGCGAAAGCGAGCTTGATCACCACGCCCTTCATTGAGAACAGCGCCGCGCCGCCAGCGGCAAGCGCCACGCCAATGGTTCGGCTGCGAGCTTGCGCATCCAGGTCCAGGGTCTCGGCCGTCATCGGCTATCTCGAAACCGCCAGGGCGGGTGGTGGCGCTGGCCGCGCGATCATCCCCGCGAAGGCGATCGTCATGAGGTCTTCGAGAAAAGGCCCGATGACCTGGACGCTGAGGGGAAGGCCGTCGGTGTTGAGACCCATCGGCGCGGCCGTGGACGGCAGGTTCGCGACCGTCGCGATCGAGGCCCATCCAAGCTGCGCGCCATAGGGCGTCGCCTCGCCGTCAATGATCAATTCGCGCTTGCGCCAGTCCGGTTCGTCGGTGTGCGGGAAGGCGACCGTGCCAAAAGACGGTGCGATCACGACGTCGAAATGGCGAAAGAACTCGGACCATTGATGGCGAATCCGAAGCTGGTCGTCCAAGTGACCCATCCAGTCGTGCGCCGAGATCGGAGGCCGTCCGTTCGGCGTGCGCCGTGAAGTGATCGTGTGCAGCAAAGACTGATAAGTGCGCCAGCTTGCCTGCAGGTCCGGCAGCAGGTTCGATGCCCGCGCGACCGATGCGCCCTCGCGAACAAGCAGGTCTGCGACGTCGTCGATCGCTTGCACTATCTCGCCATCGACGCCTGCCGCCGGGTGGCGGTCGAGCACGAAAACGCGATAGCTCGAAAACCTCTCATGGCGCGGCGCCGGCAGGACAAGCCCGTTGGCGGAGTAGTCTGCATCAGGCCCCGCCACCACACCCAGCGCCAGCTCTAGATCCTCCGCTGAGCGTGCCATTGGACCCAGCACGCTGAGCTCCGGATGCGCCATCACCGCGCCACCGGGTGCGTGTCCGCCCATCGGGATAATCCCGTGACTGGCCTTGAGGCCAAACACGCCGCAAAAGGCGGCCGGGATCCGAACCGACCCGCCAATGTCGGAACCCAATTCAAGCGCCGAGAAGCCCATGGCGAGGGCGGCCGCGCCGCCGCCTGACGATCCGCCCGGTGAACGGGAAAGGTCGTAGGGATTGCTCGTGCGTCCGTAAATCACGTTGACCGCCTGCCAGTCGCCGAGCGCCGGCGGGACGTTGGTCTTGCCAAGGATCACGGCGCCGGCAGCCTTCAGCCGTTGCACCGCCAGCGCGTCTTCACGCGCCCGGCGCTCCACATGCGCTCCGAAGCCCCAAGTGGTCGGATGCCCCTTGAGATCGAAGCTTTCCTTGACCGTCATCGGGACGCCTAGCAACGCGCCGGCATCGCCGCGCCCAAGCGCCTCGTCTGCCTTGCGCGCGTCCGCGCTGGCGCGCTCGAAATCGCGGACGATGACGGCATTGATCTGTCCATCCAGCGCCTCAATGCGTGCGATCGCGGCGGCGCAGACTTCCACCGCGCTGATCGTGCCCGTTCGCAGGTTGGCCGCAAGTTGCGTCGCCGTCATGAAGGCCAGATCGGTGGATGCGCTCATCAAGGTACTCTATCGGCTCGCCGGCGGCGCGCCAGAGCCCTGCGCGAGCGAGATTGGCGCCTTTGATCGTGTGGCGCGCGAGGCAGGGTTTCGCCACACCCGACACACGAACTAGGCTCGATGAGGTTTTGAAGGAAGTCGATCATGCCGTGCAACCACTTTTCAGCCGTCAACCTCGCGGCGCTTGTGGTGAGTTCTGGATTGGCGGCATGCACACCGGGATCGCGGGAGGCCGTAACGCTTGACCAAGAACTGGCGGGCGACCTCACGCTGCTCGGGACGGAGCCCTTCTGGGCGTTGGAAATCAGCGACACTACCAGATCCACGATCTTCACGCGGCCTGACTTCGCGCCTGTCACAGGGGGTCCTCCGGAGCGGGTCGCCGAAGACGACGGCGCCCGTTTCGTCGCCGGCTCTCCTGACGGCGACCTGGAGATAGTGTTGACGAAGAGGGAATGTGCGGAAGGCATGTCCGACCGCACCAATCCATACGAAGCCCGGCTCGAATTCGGCGGGGAGACCTTCAGAGGGTGCGCGGGTAAGCCGGCCGCCTGACGACCGGCGCGCTCGATCATACCGACTTCTCGAATGCCGCGACCGATTGGACGAGACGTTGCCTCAGCCCCGGGGGTGCGCCTCGGCATGCACAGCCTTGAGCTTCGCAGCATCGACGCCCGTGTAAATCTGGGTGGTTGAAAGGCTGGCGTGTCCCAGCAGCGCTTGGATTGAGCGTAGATTGCCGCCGTTGGAAAGCAGGTGAGTTGCAAAAGAATGCCGTAGCGCATGAGGCGTCGCGGTTTCCGGCAGACCAAGGTCTGCCCGGACGCGCTCCATCAGACGCTGGACGAGGCGTGGATTGAGCGGTCCTCCTTGCACGCCCCGAAAAAGCGGCTCGTCGGGCGCGATGGCGAACGGACAAAGACCTGCATAGGCGTCGATCGCCTCTCTCACCACACGAAGGAGTGGCGTCAGCCGAACCTTCCGGCCCTTGCCGGCGATCCTCAGCGTTTCCGGCGCGGGAACGTGCCGTCCCTGGAGCGACAAGGCTTCCGACAGGCGCAAGCCCGCCCCGTAGAGCAGGCTGAGTATGGCCCCGTCTCGCGCCCTCGCCCACTCCGGCTGTTCGTCACCAGCCGTTCCCTCGAGCGCGACCGCAATTGTATCGGGCGCCGCCGTTTCCGTTAGCGGGCGGGGGAGGCGACCTGGCCGGCGCGGCGCCTCGAACATCATCGCCTTTGCGTTGGGAGCGTCCAGCCGCCGGTCTAGAAACCGAAAGAAGCTGCGCAAGCTCGAAGCCGCGCGCGCGCGGGATGACGCGGCAAGTCCATCATCGCTGCGCCGGCAGGCCAGCCAGGCGATGACGTCGTGGCGTGACAGCTCCGCAAGATCGACTACAAGCGGGTCGCGGCCCAGATGACCGGCCAGAAACCCGATGAAATGGCCGATGTCATGTGTGTACGCCTCGACGGTGTTGGGAGCGGCGCGACGCTCGGACGCCAGCCAGGCGGCGAAAGCAGCGAGGGCGTCTGGAGCTGTGCGGACAGCGCTCATGCCCGGCACCCTGCCAGTCGCGCCTTAAGGGGAGGTTGCGGATAGAGCCGGATCGTTTCAGGTCGAACCGCACAGCGCTTTGACCTGAAGTGTGAATGTGTCTCCCTCTTTAAGCGTAGGACTACTCTCTTCGGTCAATCAGCCCGGCTGCACTCGGAGTCGATTGAAGGAACAGGGCGCCCCAGGTCCTCAGAACGAGTAGCGGCCTATGATCTGCCAGGTCGGGCCGGCTTTTTCCGTCTCGATCTCGTACTCGTCATAAGAACGCGACACTTGATCGCTGAACGAACCGAACTTGTCGAATATCTCGTCCTTCGTTCCGTCCGTCAGGTTCGATCCCGTAAGGCGAATAGTGAAGTTATCGCCAATGCTCTTTTCGACAAAGGCTTCCAGGACGCCGCCATAGGACGTGGTTACTTCCTCGGCCAGCACACGACTGAAAGCATCGCCCTGCTTGCGATAAGTGACGCCAAAGGCCGCGTCGAGCACCACCAAGTCATGGATGAAGCCGATATTGTAGACATGATCGGACTGCGAGTTGAACCGGCGCGAACCGAACTCGTCGTCCACATCGGAGTCCAGCAGCGAGTAGTTGGCGAAGACCCCGGTATCGGGTAGCCCGATAAAGGTTAGCGGAGCGGAGTAATCGAACTCGATTCCGTAGACCTTGCCATCGCCCGTGTTGCGCGGCGAGTAGACGAAGCAAGTGGGATCGCCGCAGGACCCCAGGACGCCGGTGTTGAAGATCTCGATAAGGTCAGTGACTTGGCGGTAGAAGATGTTCACTCCCGCGATGCCGGCGGAACCGAGCCGGCGCTCGTAACCGGCGTCGAGACCCCAAGCCGATTCCGGCTCGATGTCGGGATTGCCCTGGAAGTCGTTCTCGCCAAGTTCTTCCTCCAGCACAGCCGGAGACAGGAAGTCGAAGCTCGGGTTGCGGATCGTGCGGGCCGCCGACAGGCTCAGGCGGTCCACCGCCGTAAGCTCCCACTTGACGTGGGCGGATGGCAGGAAAAAACTGTAGTCGGATCCGCTGGCGCCGCCGCCCACGGTTCTGTCCGTTACATCAACCTCGGTGGATTCATAGCGGAGCCCCGCCTCCCATGAGAAATCGCCACTTTCGCCGCTTAGCATGGCGTAAGGCGCGATCTGGGTGCGCTCTACGCTATTGTCACCACCGGTGTTGGGACTGATCGTGGGTTGGACGATGGTGACGCTGACGCCGCTGGCGTCGGGCGAGACCGTTCCGTTCGGCAAGGAGACGCGGAACCGGCCCTCGCCGGCGAACAGGTCGCGCTCCTTGCGGTCATATTGAAGGCCGAACCGGATTTCGCCGAAGTTCAACTCCCTGACATGGTCTACCTTGGCCTTATACTCTGTATCATCGACGTCGAAACGGATGAGGTCGCGCGTGAATCGGTCGATTTCCGGATAAACCCGGTTGGCCGCCGGAGCAGCGACGAATTCGCCGCCGCGCAGGTATTCGGCCTCGTTCTCCGATTCGTTCTCGCTCTGGTCGAACTTCGCGTACCCAACGCGGAAAGTGGTCTCCCCGCCGAACGACTCAAGTTCGTATCTGCTGCTGAGGCCCCAGCTGTCCTGCTGTGTATCCACGGGGTTGACGTTCAGTGTGAACAGGCTGACGCGATTGCGATCGCTGGCGGAAATCGCCGATGGCTGTGGAAGGGTCGCGTACTCGGTAGAGGCCTCCCTAGCTTCGCGGTCGGTGCGCACATAAAAGCCGCTGAGGTTGAAGTCACCTGCATCCAGATCGACATCGTACGAGAAGTTGCCGGAATAATCGGTACCGTCGCGCGTGTCGAACTGGTCCTCGATCGTCACCAGTGCGCCGCCAGGAAGGACGTCGTCATAGCGGGCGGAGAATTTGCGTTTCGGGTTGCGGCGGCCCTGTACATTGGCGCCGGCCAGAAGGCGGCCGCCGGCAAAATCGCCACCCCACACGGCGCCATAGGTCTCGCGTACGCGGCCGTCGTCGAATCCCAGGGCGCCCACCCGCACATATCCGCCATCAAGGCTATAGCCGTCCCGCAACACGATGTTTAGGGCGCCGGCCATTGCGTCGCCCGAGCGGTTGGCCGAGGCCGAACGAACAATCTCGATGCGCTGGATCAATTCAGCCGGAATGCGGTCAACGAAGAAAGCGCCGTCCGCTCCGTTTCCGAATGCTCCAGAGCTGGAACCCGCGCCTGGGACTTTCTCGCCATTGATCAGGATCTGGGTGTAGGCTGGATCGAGCCCGCGCAGACGCACGCCGTCCGATTCGAGCACGTCCGACAGGAACGTGACGGAAGGCACGCGTTTGAGGGCATCTCCGACCGTCAGCGGCTCGAAGCGCTGGAAGTAGTCGAGCCCGTATTCGAGGACCGGAGCGGTCTCTTCGGTACGGTTGCGGTAGGCGATCTCACCCAGCACGACTATGGTGTCAGCCTTTACGATCGCGTCGGCGCTCTGGTCCTCCCGTTCGGTCTGCGCTTGAGGTCCGGCGGTGGAAGCCTGCTGTCCGAATGCCGGCGACCCGCCAAGACAAATTGCAGCGCCCGCCACGCCAAGAAGCCAGGCAGCCTTCAGTGATTTTGCCGACATGAGCGCGAGCCCCCCAATCCATCCAATGGGCGGGGCTTTAGCTTCGCTGCGCAACACTGAGGCGACGCTTTTGTTGCAGTTATGTGACGGTCGCTACTTGTGGCCGGGTCGCCACGAACAAGTTTACGAATGGGCGGTGCTGCCTCCGAACGACTCCCTGGTAACGCGTCGCTCGACGCCCGGTTGATGCTTCGACGCGTTCCGGTCATGTTCCGCCATGCTTTTCGGCTCGCGAATCGTTTCGGTGCTGTTGCCGCAGCCTTTGCTGGAGGCATTCGATTATTTTGCTCCCGAGGGACTGGAGGCGCCGCCCGGCAGCTTCGTCGTGGTCTCGCTGGGACCGCGCAAGTTGATCGGCGTTGTCTGGGGGTCACGGCCAGGTCCAGCCGCCCGTCCGCTGAAATCGGTGATCGAGGTCATCGGAACGGCCCCGCTCCTGCCTGAGGTGAGCCGGACGTTCATCGATCGTGCGGCCAGGTATGTCTGCGTTCCGCCCGGCAATCTGCTCGCCATGGCGATGCGGTCGCGCGAGGCTCTGGAGGACCCACCGGTTGAGCGCTTGCTATTGGCGTCAGGGCGGGCGCCAGGGCGGATGACGACGGCTCGTGAAAGGGTCCTGGCTCATGCAGGTGCTCCCATCGGGCCCCTGGACCTTGCACGAGCGGCGGGCGTCTCGGCCGGCGTCGTCAGGGGCCTGGCCGAAGCAGGCGCCCTCGATGTCGTCGAACGAGCTGTGGATGCGCCTTTCGCGGCTCCGGATGCGGAGCGGTCAGGCCGTGTGCTCACAAAAGACCAGCAACATGCCGCCGCGACCGCCTCGGACCTCGTGAGGGAGCGCGCCTTCCGGCCCATCCTCCTCGACGGCGTCACGGGGTCGGGCAAGACTGAGGTCTATTTTGAGGCCATCGCCGCCGCCCTGCGGGACGATCCTGCCGCGCAGGTACTCGTTCTGCTGCCGGAGATCGCTCTCACTCAAGCGGTTATGCAGCGTTTCGAGGGTCGCTTCGGCGCGGTCCCGGCAGAGTGGCATTCCGCCGCCGGATCGAAAGCCCGCCGCCGCGCCTGGCGTGAGGTCGCCACCGGCCGCGCGCGCATCGTGGTGGGCGCGAGGTCCGCGCTGTTCCTGCCGTTCCAGAACCTTCGGCTGATCGTTGTCGATGAGGAACACGATGCATCCTACAAGCAGAACGATGGTGTGAGCTATCACGCCCGGGACCTTGCCGTCCTGCGCGCCCAGATCGGCGCCTGCACAGTAATCCTCGCCTCCGCGACACCCTCGCTGGAGACGCTGGCGAACGCAAGGCAGGGCCGATATGTCCATCTTGAGCTGAAGGCCCGTCCGGGAGTCGCGCTGCTCCCCCGAATCGTCCTTGCCGACATGAGGGCCGATCCTCCCGAAACGGGCAAATGGATTTCGCCTCCGCTGCTGCAGGCAATGGAGGAGACGCTGGCGGTCGGCGAGCAGGTGCTGCTTTACCTAAACCGCCGGGGTTATGCGCCTCTGGTGATCTGCAAATCCTGCGGCGAGCGTCTCAAGGCGCCCAATACCGACAGCTGGCTTACCGAGCACCGGTATAGCGGTATGCTGGTTTGCCATCTCACTGGCTTCACGATGCGCAAGCCCGCTCATTGCCCCCATTGCAAGGCGACGGGGTCGCTGACGGGCGTGGGTCCGGGCGTCGAGCGGCTCGCTGAGGAGACGCGCAACAGGTTTCCCGCAGCGCGCACCGAAATCTTCTCGTCTGACACGGCCGCATCCGCTGAAGCGCTCCGCGATCTGGTCGGCCGAATGGAGCGAGCCGAAATAGACATTCTGATCGGGACGCAGATCGCCGCGAAAGGGCACAATTTCCCGCGTCTTACCCTGGTGGGGGCGATCGACGCGGATTCGGGACTCAAGGGCGGCGACCTGCGAGCCGGTGAGCGGACGTTCCAGCTCTTGTCCCAGGTCGCGGGCAGGGCGGGGCGCGCCGACCGGCCGGGCCGCGCCATCATCCAGACCTACGCACCCGACAGCCCCGCTATTGCAATGCTTGCCACGGGAGACCGCCACGGCTTCATGAGCCTCGAAATGGAAATGCGCCAGCAGATGGGGTATCCGCCGTTCGGCCGGCTCGGCGCCGTGATCCTCTCCGGGGCGAGTTCCGAACAGGCCGATGAGTGGTCAATGACGTTTGGCGCAGCCGCGCCGAACGTCGCCGGCGTCGATGTCTGGGGTCCCGCGCCTGCCCCAATCGGCGTGCTGCGCGGCCGTCACCGCCGCCGCTTTCTTGTCCGGTCGGATCGCAATGTCGATCTGTCGGCTTTCCTCTGGGCGTGGAAGGTCCGCGTCAAGGTCCCGCCCAGCGTGCGCGTCACGCTTGATGTGGAGCCCTATAATTTCATGTGAGACTTGCAGCTCTTTGGGAGGTAGCGCCCGGTAGAAATGCGCTGCATCATCGAGTCGAGACTGGCGCCATTCGCGCGCCGCATCAGGACATTCACATGGGCGAAACCTATCTGAGGCTGCGCCAGATCTGTCTTGTCGCGCGGGACCTGGGCGCGAGCGAAAATCTGCTCGCAGACGTGCTCGGCATCGAGGTCTGCTATCGCGATCCCGGCGTCGGGAAGTACGGCCTGCATAATGCGCTTTTTGCGATCGGCGGGACGTTTCTGGAAGTCGTGTCGCCGATACGGGAGGGTACGGCGGCGGATCGCTATCTCGAGCGCCGTTCCGGCGATGGCGGCTACATGTTCATCGTCGATTGCGACAATCTCGAAGCGCGCCGCGAACACTTCAAGGGGATGGGCGCCCGGATAGTGGAAGACCTCAAATCCGGCGACCCAGTCTCGACCTCGGAAGCGATACACCTGCATCCTCGCGACACCGGCGGCTGCCTGCTTTCGATCGACCGGCATTCGGGTGGCCTCGATCTTGAAGGCGGGTATCATTGGGCGGGACCCGACTGGCAGGCGAAGGATCGTTCGGCGACGCTCAACCGGATCATCGGTGCGGAGATCCAGTCCGACGATCCCAAATCGCTGGGCGAGAGATGGTCGGCTCTGCTGGAACGCCCGCTGGCGCCTTTTGGCCCTGGCAAATGGGAGATCGCGCTTGATCACGGTTTCGCGCGCGTTGTTCCATCGACGGACAAGCGCGGGGAAGGGCTGGCGGCGGTCCATCTGGATTGCGCCGATCCGGTAGCCGTCATCATGGCGGCGCGACATGCGGGACTCCCGTGCGATCACACCTCGGTCGATATCTGCGGGGTGAGGTTCATCCTGTCTGCGTGAGCAGGCGACGGCGCGCAGACCGCGAGACGGCGGAATTCGAGGATACCTGCGACAAGGCTGGAATGGGCGCATGAATCGGCAAGGGAGGGCTATCAGACCTCCCAGACTTTCACAGTCTTGGATTCGGCATTCTCGATCGCGAGCGATGTCGAGACTTCGTACTTCCCGCGCAGGGCGAGGCCGACTGGAGCATAGGCGCGACCTGGATCAGCCGCGAACACGGCAGCGCCGGCCCCCTTCATGCGCATAAGAAATGCGATGAAACGGTCCGCCATCGGCTTCTCGTAGAAGGTGTCGCCCGCGAGAATGACATCGACGCCCATAGGCGGGTTGTCCAGCAGATCGCCGCCGCGCCAACCCAGCTTCACGCCGTTCAGCTCCGCGTTCAGCGCAGCTGCCGCCTCGCACATCGGATCCAAATCGTTGACGAGCACATGGGACGCTCCCGCCAGGACGGCCGCGATGCCAACGATGCCTGAGCCGCAGGCAATGTCGAGTACGCACTTGCCGCGTACAGTTTCCGGGTGGGCCATTACGTGACGTGCGAGCCCCTGGCCCCCAGCCCAGGCAAAAGCCCAGAAGGGCGGGGCGAGTTTGCGCGCACCGAAGTCCGCCTCGGTCGCCTCCCAGATCGGAGTCAGTTCGTCAGCCAGGTAGAGGCGGAGAGGCTCAAGACCCGCCACTGCGACCGGGCGCGTATTGGCGCGAACGAAGGCGATGCGGTCATGATAAAAATGCATCTTCGCCGGATGAAGCCCCGCAAGAGAATACGCAAGAATAAGGGTCCGCGATCGGCGGTGATCCGCCCGGTCTACTTCCTCTCCACCACCTTGATGGTGTCGGTCGAATTGTCGGAGCTCCACGGATAGCCCGCCGTGATGACGAACCGCCGAACGGCCGAGGCGGCCTCGTGACGGTTCACCGCGTCCAGCATGGCGTCGAAGGATTCGGGCTCCTCGGGTTCGATATCGCTGGCGACGCCCCAGATCAGCGTGAGTTTTCGGGCCGTCGGCAGGTGCGGCGTCAAGGCGTGGATGGGCTGCCGCGGACGCGTCGCCGAGACGCGCTGGGCGGAAGCGCCAGACCGCGTGAACACCACCAGCGGACAGTCGAGATCGTCGGCGAGCTTGGTCGCGGCGCGTGCGCAGGCTTCGGCGGTGGAGGCGGGAGGGAGATCGCGCCGCCGCGTGTCGGGCGGATCGCCGTCGCGGTCGGTCTCGATGGCGCGAATGATCCGGTCCATGATGGCGACGGCGGCGGTCGGGTGGCGGCCGACCGCGCTTTCCGCCGAGAGCATGACGGCGTCCGCCCCCTGATAGACCGCCGTCGCGACATCGTTGGCCTCGGCGCGTGTCGGCACCGCCGCCTCGATCATCGATTCCAGCATGTGGGTCGCGACGATGACCGGCTTGCCGGCCGCGCGCGCCATCCGCACGATCCGGCGCTGCGCGATCGGCACCTGCTCGGGCGATAGCTCGACCCCGAGGTCTCCGCGCGCCACCATCACCGCGTCGGCATGGGCGATAATCGCATCGAGATCGTCGAGCGCAGCAGGCTTCTCGATCTTGGCGATCAGGGGTACGCCCTCGCCGAAGGCGTTGCGGGCAATGACCAGGTCACTGGCGCGCTGCACGAACGACAGAGCCAGATAGTCGACCCCCTGGCTGAGAGCGAACATGCCGTCGGCGAGGTCCTTGTCCGTGAGGGCGGGGATGGGGATGGGCCGGCCAGGCGCCGCGATCCCCTTGCGGCTGGAGAGGCGGCCAGGAACCAGCGGGCGGACGATGCGATCCTCGCCATCGAGCTTGACCACCACCAGCATCATCTTGCCGTCGTCCACCAGAAGGCGGTCGCCCAGCTGCAGGGAGGCGATCAGTTCGGGGTGGGGAACCGGGATCAGGTCCGCCTCGCCGGCGGCGGGTCTTGCGCTCAGGCGCAGCTCGCTGGTCATCCGCACATCGACGCCGCCGCCCGGCAGATCGCCTAGCCTGAGTTTGGGACCTTGCAGGTCTGCCAGAAGGGCGACGGGCCGGCCCCACGCCTTCTCCGCCTCACGCGCCGCAGCGATGCGGCCGGCGTGCTGCTCATGGTCGCCATGCGAAAAATTCAGCCGGAATACATCGACGCCCGCCCGGCACAGCTCCTCGATGCGCAGGGCGCCGTCGCTTGCCGGCCCGAGGGTCGCCACGATCTTGGTGCGGCGGCGAATGAGTGTCGACATGGGGAATACCTTCGAATCGGGCCGGTCGAAGGGTATCAGCTTTGCGGACCAAAGGAGACATGGCCATGACGTGGACGATCACCCTGCCGGACGGCGCCGGCCTCGTCGTCTTCGAGTTCCTCGCCCGCGAGATCGACGCGCGCGAAGGCGCCGCGATGGCCGACGCCTTGGTGCAGGAAGGCGAGTTCTGGGCGCTCAATCTTCTCCATGGCGCAATGGAACGGATGATGGAAGCTCCGGCACTTGCAACCTATGCCAAGAGCGTCAGGGCGGCGCGAGCTGAGCTGACCCCAGCACCCGAAGACACCTTCTTCGACATCCGGTGTCGCGGAACCGAGAGCAAGGCGATGGGCGGCTGACGCTCCGGACCCACTTGCGCTCTCACAACCTGTACGCTACATACTGTGCGACATACACTGTGTGGAACACATGCAAGTCGAACCCTCCACTCTCGATGCACTCAAGCTTGAACTGCGCCGGGGAACCCTGATTCTGGCCGTGCTCGGCACGCTGCGTACCGAAAAATACGGCTACACATTGCGCACCGAACTGGCCGGGCAAGGTGTCGAGATCGACGAGGGCGCCCTCTATCCCATGCTGCGTCGGCTGGAAGCACAGGGCCTGCTGGCCAGCGAATGGCGGGAAGAGGCCAAACGCCAGAAACGCTTCTACCGCCTGTCAGACGACGGCGCCGCTGCGCTGGATCAGCTTGCGGTCGAATGGCGCGCCATGAACCGCGCGCTCGAGATGATCCTGAAGGAGGCACGCTGATGGAGATCATCTGGCGCTATGTGAAAAGGGTGAAGAAAAGCCTGCCTACCGGCCGGCGCATCCAGCAGGTTGGAGAACTCTACACCACGCTCAAGCAAAAGCTGGCGACTGAAGAGCTTGCGCTTGGGCGCAAGGCGACGACGGAGGAAGTCGATGCCATGCTCTCGGCCTATGGCCAGCCGGAAGCCGTCGCGGCGCGCATTTCGATATCCGGTCCGGGGTCTCACCTGCTGGTCGAGCGATACCTGGCCGCCGTGGGCCGCCGCCTACCGCCCGGCCAGCAGTCAGACATCGTCGCCGAGCTTCGCGAGGCAATTACCGCGAAGATCGAGACCGTGGAAGGCGGAACAGGCGCGACCGCCAGCAAGGCGGACGTCTCCGACATCCTGAAATCCTTCGGTAACCCGCTGATCGTCGCTTCCCGCTACACCGGTCGCGACCACCTGATAGGGCCAGACCTCTACCCGTATTTCTGGCCGGCCCAGCGCGCCGCCATCGGCGTCGGCCTCATCGTCGTGATCGCCATCGCCTCCGTGAGGGCGCTCGGCATGGACGAGCCGGCGCGCATGATCCCGCACGTTTTGAACGACGCCTTCCACCTCGCCATCTTCGCGCTGGGCGCAGTCACCGGCGTGTTTGTCGGGCTGGACCGCACCGGCGCCGGGGTGAAGCTGGTCGCCGGCTGGAATCCGGCATTGCTGCCTGACGACCATGTCCGCGCGCCAAAGGGACTGTTCGACAGCGTGTTTGCGTTGGCCTGGGACGCCATTTTCATCCTGTGGTGGGTCAAGGCCGTCACGTTTCCCAACCAGCTGCCCGGCCGATCCGGCGAAGGCGGCGCGTCCCTTCTCCTCTCTGACGCCTGGGCGCCGCTCTATCTACCGGTCCTTGCGCTCGCGCTGCTGACCGCCGCCGTCCACGTCGCGGACATTCTGCATCCTGGCTGGAGCCGCCTGCGAGCCACTGTCAGCATGGCGGGCTACGGTGCTGGCCTCGTCCTGCTCTGGGTGCTGATCCGGGCGGGTTCGCTGGTCGAGGTCGTCGGAGTTGGCGAGGGGGCCGAGCGGCTGCAGCGGCTGGCGAACGGGTCCGCCCTCTGGGTCCTCTCTATCGTCGCCTTCGTCTGGACGTGCGCCCTGTGTCTGGAGGGTTGGCGACTGTTGAACGGATTTCATCCCCGCTTGTCGCCAAAGGCGTAACGGGCCCGCGCGAACTCAGCGACGTTGACGCCGAATTTAATTCTGCTGCCCCTAGGGCGCCCCGTTGCCAGACAGTGTAAAGTAAGGTTTATGTCCGTCCTATCAGGATACCAGGGAGTTTCCTTACATGTTCAGGATGGCGTCGGTTGCTCTTCTCGCGGGCGTTTCGGCGCTTGCCCTGACGGCTTGCGGTCCGGCCGCGCCCGCCGCCTCCCTCGTCGGCACCACTGTCGATAATTTCATGCTGGTGGACGAGTTGGGTCTTGCCCATACGGCGAAGTACAACACCAAGGCTGCAGCCATCGTTCTGGTCGCCCAGGTGAATGGCGACGAAGGTGCGCGCGCAGCCGCCAAGACGATCACGGCGCTGCAGGCGAAGTATCCCACGGCCGAATTCAAGATGATCAATTCAAGCAATGCCGACACCCGCGAAACGATCGCGGCGGAGGCAAAGGGCCAGGGTTTCACGGTCCCCGTGCTGGACGATGAGTTTCAGCTGATCGGCGACAGTCTCGGCCTCTCCTACGCCGGAGAGGTTCTGGCCATCGATCCCAAGACCTGGAAAGTCGCCTATCACGGCCCGGTCGAGGGCAAGAAGGGCGGCCTCGACGCCGCGCTCGCCGAAATGACGACGGGCGCCCCCGTGACGGTGGCGGAAGTCTCCGGCAGAGGATCGGCGATCGAAATTCCCGCTCGCGCCATGAAGGCGGAGTTCACCAGGATTTCCTACGCCAACGAAGTCGCCCCGATCCTGCTCGACAAGTGCGTCGATTGCCATCAGCCCGGCGGCATCGGCACCTGGCAAATGACCAATTACGAGATGGTCAAGGGCTTCGCCCCGATGATCCGGGAGGCCATCCGTGTCGATCGCATGCCTCCCTTTGACGTCGATCGCCATGTCAACCTGTTCCAGAACGACGAGAATCTGACGGAAGCCGAAACCAAGACCCTGATTCACTGGATCGAGGCCGGCGCGCCGAGGGGCGAGGGCGATGATCCGCTGCTGAAGGGCGTGACGCAGCGCGTCGACTGGCCGCTGGGCGAGCCCGATCTGGTGGTCGACATTCCGAACTACGACATCCCGGCTTCGGGAATCGTGGATTATCAGACGCCGGCGGTCGCAAGCCCGCTGAAGGAAGCAAAATGGTTGAAGGCCACGACGTTCAAGGCCGGTTCTCGCCAGGGCGTGCACCACATCCTGGCGGGCTGGCTCCCGAAGATGCCGGCCGGCGGCAACGGGTTTGACTGGAACGTCAACATGGGCGGCTACGCCGTGGGCGCGGAATCCAATCTGGCGCCGAAGGACTGGGCGACCTATGTGCCGCCCGGCGGCGCTCTCTCTTTCCAGATGCACTACACCCCCTTTGGGAAGGCGATGACCGATACATCCAAGATCGGCTTCTACTTTCAGGACGAGGCGCCGACCTATCTCAAGCGCCAGATCGTACTGGCCGACGCGACCATCGTCATCAAGCCGAACACATCGCGCCACCATGAGCGGTCCTACGTTCAGTTCCCCGCCGCCGTGCAACTCACGGCCGCGCAGCCGCACGCCCACTATCGCGGCTACGCGTCCAAGCTGACCGCGATGTTTCCGGACGGCAGGGAGCAAGTCGTGCTGAACATGCCGAAATACGATTTCAACTGGCAGCGCGAGTACATCTTCAAGGACCTGATCGACATGCCGGCCGGCACCAAGCTCGTCGCCGACTACTGGTATGACAATTCGGACCTCAATCCCGCGAACCCCGACCCGAACAAGGAAGTGGTGTGGGGCGACCAGTCCTTCGAGGAGATGCTGTTCACGGCGGTCCAGTTCCGCTGGGTCGATGAAACCGCCGCGAACCGTCGCGACGATCTTCAGAAGTCGCTCGAGGACAGCCAGCTCTTCACGATGATCGACGACAATCTGGACGGCAAGCTTCAGGTCGCCGAGCTGAAGAGTCCGATGCTCGAGCCGATCACGCCGCAGTTCGCCGCCATGGACGCCGACAAGGACGGGGGTCTGGCCCCTGCCGAATTCGGCGCGGCGATGCAGGCGATGCAGGAAGCCGAGCAGAAGCGCCGCGGCGCCCGCGGCGCGCGCGGTCAGGACTAGGGCAACTTTCGATCGATCTGGATCGGGCCGATCCCGATCTATCGAAGAGAGTTGCTCTCGTTTCATTGCTTTAGAGACTGATTCGACGATCGACCTGATAGAGGCCGACCGCATCAGGCTCTTGCTCTTGAGGCCTGGGTTGACGGACGCGCCGGCCGGGTCCCCAGGGGTCCGGCCGGTTTCTGTTTGGTGAGGAGGCTTCCCGTCCCGAGGACTGCCCGCGACGAAACGCGCGGCGCCACGGACGATTTTACGCGGGCCCCCGAGTTGTCACGTCCCCCGGTGCATGATAGCACCCACGCCAATGAAGGATGGCGACGCGCAAAGCCGTCCAAGTCCTTGTCTTCAGGTAATTCTTTCGCTCTAGAGGCCGGCGCGGCGCCTTGGGCTGGCAGGCGGCGTCGTGACAGGTTCGACCACCACTTCGATCGGTGAAGCGGCGCATCGTTATGCGGGCGCGGTCTTTGATCTGGCGCGCGATACCGGTGAGATCGACGCGGTAGAGGCCGGCCTCGTTGCCCTGGCCCGGACGATCGATTCCGACCTGACGCTGCAGCGCACCCTGCGTTCGCCGCTCTTCAAGGCGGAAGACAAGGCGGCCGTGCTGGCTGTGCTTTCGGAACGGCTCGGCCTCCCGGATCTGGCGAGGCGCTTTGTCGGCGTGGTGGCGATGAACCGCAGGGCGGGGGAACTTTCAGGCGTCGCCAAGGCTTTTGCCGAACGCGCCGCGAGACACAGGGGTGCGACGCGGGTCGTGGCGCGGGTTGCCCAGCCGATCACGGCCGACCAGACGCTAGAGCTCGAATCCACGGTCTCCAGATCACTTGGCCGAACTGTCAGCGTCGATGTCGAAATCGAACCGAGGCTGATCGGCGGCATCCAGCTGCAGATCGGATCGCGCCTCATCGACGCCTCGATCCGCACAAAGCTGAACGCACTCACGAATCTCATGAAGGGGGCCTGACGCCCATGGACATTCGAGCCGCTGAAATCTCGGACATTCTCAAGGCGCAGATCAAGAATTTCGGCGCGGAAGCCGAGGTGTCCGATGTGGGCCAGGTGCTGTCGGTCGGCGACGGGATCGCGCGTATCCATGGCCTCGACAATGTCCAGGCGGGGGAGATGGTGCAGTTCGAATCCGGCGTCAAAGGCATGGCGCTCAATCTCGAGCGCGACAATGTCGGCGTCGTGATCTTCGGCGACGACCGCGGCATCAAGGAAGGCGACACAGTCAAGCGGACCGAAGAGATCGTCGCGGCGCCGGTCGGCAAGGCCCTGCTCGGCAGGGTCGTGAACGCCCTGGGCGAGCCGATCGACGGCAAAGGTCCGCTGGTGAATGTGGCCGAGCGCCGCCGGGTAGACGTGAAGGCGCCCGGGATCCTGCCGCGCAAATCGGTTCACGAGCCGATGTCGACGGGCATCAAGGCGATCGACTGCCTGGTTCCGATCGGCCGCGGCCAGCGCGAGCTGATCATTGGCGACAGGCAGACGGGCAAGACCGCCGTCGCCATCGACGCCATACTCAACCAGAAGGCCATAAACGCACGCGGCAATGAAAGCGAAAAGCTTTACTGTATCTACGTCGTCATTGGCCAGAAACGCTCGACCGTCGCGCAGGTGGTCAAGTCGCTCGAAGAGCGCGGCGCGCTTGATTACACGATCGTGGTCGCCGCGACGGCGTCCGAGCCGGCGCCGCTGCAATACCTTGCGCCCTTCACCGGCTGCACGATGGGCGAATGGTTCCGCGACAACGGCATGCACGCGCTTATCATCTATGACGATCTTTCCAAGCAGGCCGTCGCCTATCGCCAGATGTCGCTGCTGCTGCGCCGCCCGCCAGGCCGCGAAGCCTATCCCGGCGACGTGTTCTACCTTCACTCGCGTCTGCTGGAGCGCGCCGCCAAACTCAACGAGGACCATGGCTCGGGTTCCCTCACGGCTCTGCCGATCATCGAGACGCAGGCCAATGACGTCTCGGCCTACATCCCCACCAACGTGATCTCGATTACCGACGGCCAGATCTTCCTCGAAACCGATCTTTTCTACCAGGGTATCCGCCCGGCCGTGAATGTCGGCCTGTCGGTTTCGCGCGTGGGCGGTTCGGCTCAGGTGAAGGCAACCAAGCAGGTCGCCGGCACGATGAAGTCTGAGTTGTCGCAATACAGGGAAATGGCGGCTTTCGCGAAATTCGGATCGGACCTCGACGCCGCCACCCAGCGCCAGCTCAATCGCGGCTCTCGCCTCACCCAGCTCCTGAAACAGCCGCAATACTCGCCGCTGTCGATGGAGGAGCAGGTGGTCGTGGTCTATGCCGGCACGCGGGGCTTTCTCGACAAGGTTCCGGTGGAGCAGGTCCAGCGCTACGAGTCCGAACTGTTGCGGTACATCCACGCCGAACACGAGGCGCTGCTAGGCGACATTCGCTCGGCCAAGGATATCTCCAAGAACGGCGCCGGGGGGGTGAAGATCGAGGACGGCATAAGGTCGGCGCTGGACACGTTCGGCAAGACGTTCTCTTGAGCATCAGCGCGTAGCAGGCACAGGACCAGGAACGCCTCCATGCCCTCCCTCAAGGATCTTCGCCTCCGTATCGCGAGCGTGAAGTCCACCCAGAAGATTACGAGAGCCCTTCAGATGGTCGCGACGGCCAAGCTGAAGCGCGCGCAGGAAGCGGCTCAGGCATCGCGTCCCTACGCGATGCGCATGGCGTCGGTGATCGCCAACCTCGCAAGCGCGGCGCAGACGGGCGGCCCGAAACTGATCGCCGGAACCGGCAAGGACGACGTCCATCTTCTGGTGGTGCTGTCGGCCGAGAGGGGACTCGCCGGCGGGTTCAACGCCAACATCGCCAAGCTGGCGCGGATGGAGATCCGGCGCCTGCGCGACGCCGGCAAGACCGTCAAGATTCTCACCATCGGCAAGAAGGGCCGCGACGCCTTGCGCCGGCAATACGGGCCGATGCTGGTCGACCATGTCGAGATGCGCAATGAGCGCGTGATGTCGAGCGCGCTTGCGGCGCGCCTGGCGGGCATGATCACGCAACGCTTCGAGGCGGGTGAGTTCGATGTGGCGACGCTGATTTCGGCGCGCTTCAAGAATGTGCTGACCCAGGTCCCGACCGCCATGCAGCTCATCCCCGCCAAGGCGCCGGCCGACGCGCCCGTGGTCGATCTTGCCGGCGCACGCTACATCTACGAGCCGTCGGAAGCCGAGATTCTGGAAACGCTCCTGCCGCGCTATCTTACCACTCTGATTTTTTCGGCGCTGCTGGAAACCGAGGCCGGCTTCCAGGGCGCGCAGATGACAGCCATGGACAACGCGACGCGAAACGCCGGGGACATGATTCGGGCGCTGCAACTTCGCTACAACCGCGCGCGGCAAGCGCAGATCACCAAGGAGCTGATCGAGATCATCTCCGGCGCGGAGGCGCTGTGATGCCTTCCACGATGACCAAACTGATCACGGGCGAGGCCCTCGAAGTGCTTCGGTTCGACTATGGGCCGGAAGATCATAACCCCGCCCATTGCCATGGCCATGAGCAGACTGGCTATGTCGAGTCCGGTCGCTTTCGACTGACGGTCGAGGGCGAGGCCCGCGAGTATGCAGCCGGATCCGCCTATGTGGTGCCAGCGGAAGCCGAGCACACTTTCGACGTTCTGGAGTCTGGCGTTGTGATTGTCTCAACGTCGCCGAAACAAACGACCTACACGAGAGCGCAGTGATGAACACCAAGACCGCAAGCAACATCAAGGGCCGCGTCAGCCAGGTCATCGGCGCCGTCGTCGATGTCGAATTCGAGGGCGTCCTGCCGAACATCCTCAATGCTCTGGAGACCACGAACAACGGAAATCGTCTTGTCCTTGAAGTCGCACAGCACCTCGGCGAAAACTCGGTGCGCACGATCGCGATGGATTCGACCGAGGGGCTGACGCGCGGGCACGAAGTGCGCGACACCGGCGACGCCATCTCGGTGCCGGTGGGCGAGGCGACGCTGGGTCGTATCATGAACGTCATCGGCGAACCGATCGACGAGGCGGGTCCGATCTCCGGCGAATTCCGGCGCGGCATTCATCAGTTGGCTCCGGAATTCGTGGACCAGAAGCCGGTGCCGGAAATCCTGCCGACCGGCATCAAGGTCGTCGATCTGCTGTGCCCCTACGCCAAGGGTGGCAAGATCGGCCTCTTTGGCGGCGCAGGCGTTGGCAAGACGGTCCTGATCCAGGAACTGATCAACAACATCGCCAAGGCCTATGGCGGTTACTCGGTTTTCGCCGGCGTCGGCGAGCGCACGCGCGAAGGCAATGATCTTTATCACGAGATGAACGAGTCCGGTGTCAACGAAGTCGGCGGCGGCGGCAAGTCGCGCTGCGCCCTTGTGTTCGGCCAGATGAACGAGCCGCCGGGCGCGCGGGCGCGTGTGGCGCTGACGGGTCTCACCATCGCTGAAAACTTCCGTGACCAGGGCAAGGACATCCTGTTCTTCATCGACAACATCTTCCGCTTTACGCAGGCAGGCTCGGAAATGTCGGCGCTGCTGGGACGCATTCCCTCGGCGGTCGGCTACCAGCCCACGCTCGCGACTGACATGGGCCAGCTGCAGGAGCGTATCACTTCGACCACCAAGGGCTCGATCACGTCGGTACAGGCCATCTATGTTCCGGCCGACGATCTCACCGACCCGGCGCCCGCGACTTCCTTCGCGCACCTCGATGCACAGACGACGCTCAACCGCGCCATCTCTGAAAAAGGCATCTACCCGGCCGTCGATCCGCTGGATTCGACGTCGCGGATTCTCGACCCGATGGTGGTGGGCCAGGAGCATTATGGAGTGGCGCGCGCGGTGCAGGAAATCCTTCAGAAGTACAAGGGCCTGCAGGACATCATCGCCATCCTCGGCATGGACGAGCTGTCGGAGGAAGACCGTCTCGTTGTGTCCCGCGCGCGCAAGATCGAGCGCTTCATGTCGCAGCCCTTTTTCGTCGCCGAGCAGTTCACCAATCTTCCCGGCCAGTTCGTCGAGGTGAAGGACACCGTGCAAGGCTTCAAGGAAATCCTTGAAGGCAAGCACGATGACATTCCGGAACAGGCCTTCCTGATGTGCGGCAAGATCGACGACGTCGTCGCCAAGGCCCAGAAGATGGCTGCGGAGGCGGCGTGACCCGGGTGTTGCGGGACCTCCCGCGCTTCGGCAGCGCCAATCGAAGGCAAGTCGCTTTGAAGCCCGGAACCAGATCAGCCGATCCGCTTGCAACCGTTTCCATTTGAACGCGGTCTGATCTAGCGTGATCCGGGGGGCTGCAGGGGAAATCCGGATGCGCCGCATCGCCTTTGTTATTGCGTCCTGCCTCGTCACTCTGACGCCCGCCTTGGCCCAGACCCCGCGCGAGGCTATTTCGGTCGACCTGTCCCCCGCCGATGTCGCGGCGGCGTTCGAGGACGCGGCGCTCTCGGCCTGCGCTCCGGCCATCGCCGAGGCGTCCCTTATCGCGGGTCTGCCGCCGGACGTGCGCCGGAGGTTTGTCTCCAGCAGCGATGTGGAAACAAGCCGTATTTCAGGGGCCGCCCCTTCGGACGCGGTTTTCGATGTGCTTGCCGGCAAGGGCGTCGTCACGGTGCGCGAGGGCGACGGACGCTGCATTGTGTCCGCCTACGGTCCGCCCGCGTCGCCGACCATACGGGCGCTGGCCGCGCGTCTTTCAGCGGAAGGCTTTGAGCGGCTTGCTGCGGCGGGTCCAACAGGCCTGTCGCAATCCCTCGTGCGCTTCGTCAACGGGCGTCGCGTGCAGGCGATACTTTCAGGGTCCGAGCCCGGAATGCCGGGACACCAGTCGCGCTTCAGCGTCGTCACCGCAACATTCTTCGCGACTCCAGGTTAACCCAGATCGCGGGCGGGGGCGCCAGGACGGATCGCTTGCGACTCGCGATGACATTTCCAACTTGCTCCAGCGACGCCACTGCCGGCGGCGAGGGCGAGGCATGAGCGAACGTCTGCTGGCGCTTGCCTGGGCCGGGGCGATTGCGTGGCCGGCTCTCCTCTGTCTGCTCGCCTGGCTCTGGTTTCGGTCGCGCCGCGCACTTGGGCCGGCGTCATGGACATTGATCGCGATCATCACCCTGGCCTGGACGCTGGGTATTCGAGCCTTTCTCTGGGAGCCGGCGACGCTGGTGGTCAGGCGGGTCGATATCGTCAGCCCCGTCTGGAGCGGCGCACCGCTACGCATTGGCGTCCTGTCGGATACCCATGCCGGCGCGCCCCATATGAGCCCGGGTCGGATGCGGAGCATCGTCGCGCGGATGAACGCGGAGGGCGCCGATCTCATCGTTCTTCTTGGCGATTATGCCGGCCATCACGAGCCGGCGCATGTGCGATCTGACGCCGAGCGCTCCAGCGTGATGAAGGGCATCGCTCCTCTGGCCGGTCTTGAGGCGAGACTCGGTGTCCACGCCGTCCTTGGCAATCATGACTGGTGGTATGACGGCCCGGCGATCGAAGCGGCTCTTGAAGGGTTGGGGGCGAGCGTGCTCGAGAATGAAGCGGTGTTGGTCGTCCGCGAGGGCGGGTCGTTCTGGCTTGCGGGCCTTGCGGACTATGAGTCGAGGCGCATGCTTCCATCCTATAGCGACACCCTGGCCTTGGTCCCGGCAGGCGCCCCGGTGATCGCGCTGTCTCACTGGCCTGACGTCTTTGGCGCGGCGCCTGAAAGGGTCGCCCTCACGCTGGCTGGCCATAGCCATTGCGGACAGGTGGATCTGCCATTTTTTGGACGCCTGATGCACGCTTCCGAAGGCTCCAGGCGCTGGCCTTGCGGTCTCTACGAGGAGCGCGGCCGAAAGCTGTACGTGACGGGCGGGGTCGGGGTGTCGATCCTCCCCGTCCGCTTCAACCAGCCGCCGGAGATCGTGGTGGTTACGTTGAGGGCGGCCCCACAACTCTAAGCGTTTCGGGGAGTCATCTGCGAGCAAGAAAGATTCTCGGGACGAGCCGGAGAATAACCCGGCGGCGGAGACGTGACGCCACTCGACCCCGGTGGCGAAGCCCTTGCCGGCGGAGCACGCGCCTCGCTCTGGCCTAGAGTTTGATGCGATCGACCTGGATCAGGCCGATCGTCGAATCTGTCTCTACACCATTGAAACCAAAGCAACTTTCTTCGATCGCTCGGGTTCGGCCCGATCCAGATCAAATGAAGGTTGCATTAGCCGCAGAACGGGCAGTGTTGTTAGAGGTCGATCTCGTCGCCCTCATCTTCTTCTTCGCCCCGGCCCGAGGCCCGCGACACATTGCCGGTCTCCAGTTCTTTGGCGTCGAGGCCGCCATTGCGGTCGAGGTCGAGGTCGGCGAAGCGGGCCTTGAACTTCTCCATCGTGCCTGTCAGCTCGTTGATCTGCACTAGATTGTCGGCGCTACTGTCGAGGGCGCCGATGGTGCGGGAGTCCATAAGCTTGTCCTGCAGGTCGCTGCGGATATTGGTGACGGTCTCGTCGGCCCAGCGGTAATTGACCCGGAAATACATCATCTCCTCGTGCGACTGCTCGCCCCAGGTGACGTTGATCGTCGAGTCGGGATTGGCCTTGTTGTGGACGGAGTTGTCATAGACCCAGTTGGCGATGAGCTTGGTGCCGGCCTTGACCAGGATGGGCTCTTTCGGGTCGTAGTCGCGCTGCCAGTTGAAGTCGTATTTCGGCAGCGACAGCAGCATGGTCTCCTTGCCGTCAGGGGTCTTGGCCTTCAGCTCGACATGCATGCCGCGATAATGCGAGTGCGGATAGAGCGTGTAGAGCCAGGCGTCGGCCGGGAAGGTGAGGTAGGCGATCTCCTCGTGACGGGCCTCGCCGGCCGGGATCGACAGGGCGAAGTCGCTGATCACCGCCGATCGCTTGATGAACTCCGGCGGAGCTTTCAGCGTGTAGAATCCAACTTTTGTGGCGTCCCGCGTCGCCTTGCCCGTTGTCGTGTAGTGCATCGAAAAGCGCAGCTTGCCGCCAGCCGGAACGGGAGCGCCTGCGCCCTCCGCGATCACCTGAGGGTCGGCGCCCGGCGTGTAGGAGCCGACCGATCCGCCGGGGATTCTGGCGGGAGGCGCCGAGCGGTCGGGCGACCAGTTCGACGTCACATGATGGAGCACCGACCGGTCGCCTGGCTTGATGGCGATCGCCTTGAGCCAGGTGTCTTCCTTGAAGGGGTTCTCGACCGAAGGGTTCTTGTATTCGATGATGCCCGTCGCCGGAATGTCATAGGTCGGAATCTCGACGATTACGTCGGGCTTGCCCAGACGCTCAGGCCATTCGGGGGCCTCGCCGGCTTCGAGCTTCAGCACGTCGGCGCCGGTCCCGCGCGGAGCGCCGGCCTCGATCCAGTGGATCAGTGTCTTGGTCTGGGAAGCCGTTAACGCGGCGTCGTTCTGGAACGAGCCGATATGCGGGTCGGGGAAGTATGGAGGCATGCGCTCCGACTTGACCGATTCGCGGATCATGGGGGCAAAGCCCTTGACCACGTCATAGCTGTCCATGGCGAAGGGGGCGATGCCGCCCTTCTGGTGGCAGGTGACGCACTTGTCCTGAAGGATGGGCGCAACGTCGCTG
>Ga0163152_10002632_pt1 | contig 24998 bp, 19 predicted proteins | sample OliLakLV19MP8IB2_FD_148635 | JGI IMG/M metagenome (GOLD analysis project Ga0163152, IMG submission 148635) | Freshwater microbial mat bacterial communities from Lake Vanda, McMurdo Dry Valleys, Antarctica - Oligotrophic Lake LV.19.MP8.IB-2 | ecosystem: Environmental > Aquatic > Freshwater >...
ATGGAGCACCACTATAGCAAGTTCGTTGGCAACATGCCGCCCATTTTTTGGGCTGTTTTTCTCCTGACGTCGTCTCCTACAATATGAAGGATGGAAACAAATCCCTGCCGCGTTTGCCCCGAAAATATTATCAATTGGACGCATTCAAACAAACCAACAAGGTTTCGTTGTTTATTAGTCTCTTGAAGAGGCAGTTCATGCTTCATGAACTGCTTTAATTAGAGGAAACTTCCCCAGAGGTGCCAATTATATCCGTCTTTTTTTGACCGACAGAAAAGTCGCACCCCTCTCGCGCTCTCGCGCCTTGACTTTGTGCACAACGTGCACAAAGTGTGATGATATGACCACTGGTTATGTATCCGGGCGGGTGCCTGCTCGTTACGAGCGGCTCGTGGTAAAACAGGCCCGCGCCGCCAAGACCTCGAAAAGTGACCTGGTCGCACAATACGTGATGGAGAAATCCCTTGAAACCGAGTATCCGGGAATCGCATTCCGCAACTCCTTGTCCGGTCGCGAAGCCTATTTGAACGGTCATCGGGTGGCCGTGTGGGAGGTCCTGGATGTATATACGGAAACCCGGTCCGTCGAAAAAACCGCCGAACATTTCCGCTGGCCGCTCGTGCTGGTAAAGCGGGCCCTGGACTATGCCAAATCGTTTTCGGAGGAAATCCGAAAATCGCGAGAAGGAGAGAGGCATGTCGTTCCAGCTCCTGGCTGACGAAAACACTTCACATCGCCTGGTGTCGGCCTGTCAGCTGCTCGTCCAGGGATTCCCCATGGTTCATCTTGCCAGCTGGACGGAAGGAATCTGGTTGGGTTTGGACGACGTTGCACTGTTGACCTGCTGCGCCGAAGCGAGGTTGGTTCTGGTGGCGTTCGACCGCTCCACGCTCGCCTGGCACGCCGGTCAAATGCTTCGCGCGGGACAGGATCATGCAGGGCTGATTCTTTTCCGCGGAACGGTCCGCAGCTCAGATTATGGTCACCAGTCCCGATTGCTGACCGGCTTTTGGCAGAATGAAGGCGGGAATTGGGATTGGCAAAATCGCATTGTTTACCTGCCAAAATCACTTTCTTAAATTTCTAAAAACCGGCGGCGAGACCCGCACGATTAAATATGAATGCTTCGTCCGTCCACTCCCAGGGCTGCTTCTTTGACCGCCTCCGCCAGGGTCGGATGTGCATGCACACAACGCGAGAGGTCTTCGCTGCTGGCGTGAAATGTCATGGCCACGACGGCTTCGGCGATCAGATCACCTGCACGAGCCCCGATGATGTGAACCCCTAAAATCTGATCGGTCTTTTCGTCGGCGAGGATCTTCACCCGCCCGTCCGTTCTGCCTAGCGCCAAGGCCCGGCCGTTGGCCCTGAAAGGAAAGACCCCTTTGCGATACGCGACTCCTGCGGTCTTCAATTCTTCCTCGGTTTTGCCGACGGAAGCAATTTCAGGATCGGTGTAAACGATGCCCGGGATCGTGTTGTAATCGACATGGCCGTAACCGCGGACCAGCATCTCCGCAAACGCCATCCCCTCCTCCTCCGCCTTGTGCGCCAGCATCGGTCCGGCAATCACATCGCCGATGGCAAAGACATTCGGCACGTTGGTGGCGAATTTTTCGTTCACCCAGATCCGGCCTCGGGCGTCGGTTTGGATCTCGGCTTTTTGAAGGTCCAGCCCGTCCGTGTTCGGCGTCCGGCCCACTGCCACCAGGACTTTTTCTGCTTCGAGCAGACCGGCCTTTTCGCATTGAACAAAACAGAGCCCGTTCTCAGACCGGACCGAAAGCACTTTCTCCTCGAGCAAAAATTTCAACCCTTGTTTCTCGAAAATCTTTCTGGCTTCCGTGGCTGTCTCCAGGTCCATGCCGGGAAGAATCCTGTTTTGAAACTCCACGAAGGTGACCTTAGCGCCGAGCCGCTGCCAGACCGATCCCAGCTCCAAACCGATGACACCCGCCCCGACGACGATCAGACTTTTCGGAACCGGATTGTAATTGAGCGCCTCGGTGCTGGTCCCCACTCCGATGCCGTCAATCTCAATTCCTTTCGGAACAATCGGTTTGCTGCCGGTCGCCACCAGAATAAACCTGGCACTGACCTGGATGGTTTCAGCGCCGGAAATCTCGACGCTATTTGGCGAGAGAAATTTTCCAGTGCCGTGGTAGCGGGTGATTTTGTTTTTCTTAAAAAGCGAATCAACCCCGCGGGTGAGTCCTGTCACCAGGTCGTCCTTCCGTTTTAACATCTGGTTCAGGTCGAGCTGGATTTCGCCGGTTTTGATCCCGTGTTTTGCAAAATGCAGGCTGGCTTCCGCATACAATTCGCTCGACTCGAGCAAGGCTTTGCTGGGGATGCAACCGACCCTGAGACAAGTTCCGCCCAGGGCCGGTTCGCGTTCGACGCAAGCGACGTTAAGGCCCAATTGAGCCGCGCGTATGGCGGCGACATACCCGCCAGGCCCGGCACCGATCACAAGCAGATCGTGTTGTTTCACATCCATAAACAAAGGCGAAAAAAAGAATTTCCGGAAAGGTGGGGCGCGTCACTCCGTGCGCGCCGATCCCGAACTCGTTCAAATCAATCGGCTCACGCCTCAATCAACATCCTGGCAGGGTTCTCGATCACATCCTTGATCCGCTTCAAAAAGGTCACAGCTTCTTTCCCATCCACCAAACGATGGTCGTAACTCAGCGCCACATACATCATCGGACGGATCACCACCGCTCCCTGAACAGCCACCGGACGGTCCTGAATGCTGTGCATCCCCAACACTCCGCTCTGTGGCGGGTTGACTATCGGAGTCGAGAGGAGCGATCCATAAACACCCCCGTTGGAGATGGTGAAGGTTCCTCCTTCCAGTTCTTCCAATGTCAACTTGCCTTCCTTGGCTTTGCTGGCAAATGCCGCGATGGCCAGTTCGATTTCTGAAAAACTGAGTCGTTCGGCATTTCGAAGAACTGGAACCACCAAACCCTTGCCTCCGCCGATCGCCACCCCGATGTCGTAATAACGATGGTAAACCATGTCGGTCCCGCTGATCTCAGCGTTCAACTGCGGCACCATCTTCAGTCCGTCCACCACCGCTTTGACAAAGAAGGACATAAAACCGAGCTTCACTCCATAACGTTTGAGGAAGGCTTCACCCTGCTCTTTCCGCAAGCTCATGATCGATGTCATGTCGATCTCATTAAACGTGGTCAGCAACGCGGCCTCGGATTGCGCGCGCACCAGACGTTCAGCCACAGTACGGCGCAATTTGCTCATGCGAACCACCTCGATCTCCCGGTTTTCCGTTCCTTTTCGGGGAGGATTGGACGGTGCTTGAGGCTGGATCGGTTTTGGCGCTGCTTGAGGTTTTGCCGACGGTTCCTCCTCCGCAGGCGCGGAGGTGGCAGCTAGGGCTTTCCGGGCGTCTTCTTTCAGAACCCTGCCTCCTGGACCGGTCCCGGAAACTTCCAGCCCCGGCTGGTCGGCCTCTGCCAGCACCCGGGCCGCCGAGGGCATGACCTTAGGCGACTCGGTTCGAGACGGTGCTGGGGTGACCGGAGCCGACGCGACGACGGGTTTGCCTTCCGTCTTGCCTGTTTCGGCACCGGGAATGATGTGACCGATCACTTCACCGACATTGGCCGCTGCGTGCACTTTTAAGATTTTTCCCAAGATCCCCGAAACGGGGGCCGGAAGTTCAACCGTGGCTTTTTCCGTTTCAATGACGACGACCGGTTTGTCTTTCTCAACGAAATCGCCCTCCTTGAAGAACCAGTCCCCTATTTCTACTTCAGTTATGGACTCTCCGACTGCGGGGACTTTCAACTCGATTGACATATTTAAGGTTTTCCTTCCCGTTCCCACTACGCGCTGATTCCTCGGTCTCGCTGGCAAACGCCGCAGCGATGATTTGTTCCTGTTCCTGTTTGTGACTGTTCGAAGAGCCGGTTGCCGGGCTGGCGGAAGCGGGACGGCTAACGCAGGAAAGCGGGAACCTGCCCAGCAACACATCTCCGAACCTGGCCCTCAGAAATCTCCACGCGCCCATATTTTCAGGCTCTTCCTGAACCCACAAGACCGGAATGCCTTCATTGTAAGAACCAAGCACGGATTGCAGCAATTTTTCAGACAACGGATAAAGTTGTTCCAGCCTTAAAATAGCCACGTTTTTGCCGATTTCCCGGGCTTTTTCCAATTCGTAATAAATCTTCCCGCTGCACAGGATAATTTTTTCCACTTTTTCTGCCGGCACCGTGGAGTCGTGGATGATTCTTTGAAAAGTGCCGGTGGCGCACTCGTCGAGCGTGGATAAAACTTTGGGATGTCTGAGCAGGCTTTTGGGTGTCATCACGATCAGTGGTTTCCGCCATCTCCGCACCACCTGACGCCGCAACATATGGAAATACTGGGCTGGTGTGGTGGGATAAACCACCTGGATATTGTCTTCTGCGGCCAGGCTCAAAAACCGCTCCAGCCGCGCGCTAGAATGTTCTGGTCCCTGGCCCTCAAATCCATGGGGCAGAAGCAAAACCAAACCGCTGTAACGTCGCCATTTCTTTTCGGCGCTGACCAGAAACTGATCGATAATCACCTGTGCCACATTGCAAAAATCTCCAAATTGCGCCTCCCAGAGGACCAGACCGTCGGGCGACTCCATGCTGTAACCGTATTCAAAACCAAGCACTGCCACCTCGCTCAAAGGACTGTTAAATATTTGCACCGTGGCCTGGTCCGCGTCCAGGTGTTGCAACGGAATATGGACTTTGCCGGTCTGGTAATCATGCAGAGCCGCATGGCGATGACTAAATGTGCCGCGGGCACAATCCTGGCCGGTAAAACGGATCCGAAATTTTTGAGTGGCCAGCGACCCAAATGCCAGGGCTTCGGCTGCGGCCCAATCAAGAGGAACTTTTCCCGCCGCCATCTCCGCCCGCGCTTCCAGTATTTTGGTGATTTTTGGATGCGGCTGAAAACCGTCCGGGGTGCGGGATTGAAGCGCCAGAATCCGGCTCAATTCTTCACGTGGAACTCCCGTTGATACTTCCTGGGCGGTTTCTTCGAGCCCGCCGGAATACTGACTCCAGACGCCATGAATCGGTTCGCTTGGAAGGCGGTAACTGGCGGAGCGGGAATCCGAAAGGGCGGTTTCCAGCAGGTCCCGGCGTTTGCCCGCAATGTCGTCTGCCTCCTCACGGCTGACTTCGTTCAATGCCAGAAGGTGATCCAGGTAACCTTCCCGTACCGGTTTCCGCTTTTCGATCGCGCGGTAGAGCACCGGCTGGGTGAAGGACGGCTCATCCCCCTCGTTGTGACCCAGACGTCGGTAGCCATACACATCGATGATCACGTCCCGGCGGAATTCTTTCCGAAAATCCATGGCGACCTGGACCACCTGGGCCACGGCTTCCGGGTTTTCCCCGTTCACGTGAAATATCGGGATCTGCAACATCTTGGCCACGTCGGTGGCATATGTCGTCGATCTTCCCTCGTGCGGCGAAGTGGTGAATCCAATCTGGTTGTTCACCACCACGTGCAGAGTTCCGCCGACGTTGTAAGCGTGGAGCTGGCTGAGATTCAGAATCTCCTGACTGAGCCCTTGTCCGGCGAAAGCGGCGTCGCCATGGATTAAAAGCGCCATGGTCTGCCCCCGCTGTGCGTCATTGGTGCGATCCTGCATCGCGCGTGTCCGTCCCAGGACGACCGGGTTTACAAACTCCAGATGGCTCGGATTGAAACAAAGGGAAAGATGAACCTGTTTGCCGGACGCCGTTTTCCATTCGGTGCTGTGGCCAAGATGATATTTCACGTCGCCTCTGCCCCGGTAACGCTCCGGTTCCACATCGGCAAACTCGCGGAAGATCTGTTTCGGATGTTTCCCCATGATGTTGGCCAGGACGTTCAAACGACCCCGGTGCGCCATTCCCAGATCGATTTCAGTCACGCCATGTTCGGCGGCCTTTTCAATCGCCAGATCGAGCAACGGAATCAGGCTTTCCGAGCCTTCAAGGGAAAAACTCTTGGCTCCTATGAATTTTTTGCGGATGAATTCCTCGAACATCACGGCGTCGGTGAGGCGCGTGAGGATGCGCAGCTGCAACTCGCGGTTAAGTTGAATCCTGTTTTCGGTCCCTTCGACACGCGCCTGGATCCAGCGACGGATGGCGATGTCGTCGATGTGCATGTATTCGATCCCAATCGAACGGCAATAAGTGTTCCGCAAACGGTTGTAAAGTTCGCGGATGGAGATCGGGACCGATCCGAACGTGTTGAACAAAAATTTCTGGTCCAACTCGGTCTCGGTGAAATTGTAATAGGAGAGATCGAGTTCGGGAGGGGTTGGCCGATGCTGCCCAAGAGGGTCGAGTTCGGCGATCATATGCCCGCGAAACCGATAGGCCCGCAACAATTGCTGGGATCGGTCATGCAGGTCGTTTTCGAGAGCCTCTTCGCGCGCCACGGCGGGGGCCGTAATTTTAAGCGGATGAAAAAGGCTTTTAGTTTCGAACCGGGGTGCCAGGACGGCGCTCTTGGAAAACGGTTCATCCGCATCCATTTCCGTGAAGAACTTACGCCATTCTTCACTCACCAGCCCCGGATTCTGGAGAAATTTTTCATAAATTTCCTCCACGAACCCCAAATTCATGCTGCCCACATCTTGTTGTATCATACTTACAGCCCGTGTCTGACCGCGCTAACGCGAAAAAGTGAAATCAACCGTTCCCGAAGCGTTGAAACCTGGTCAAACATCGGTTTAAAATTAAAAAACTCAAATCACAGTTGTAAATACCCCGGGCGCACCTCGGAATATCGGTTTTCCACAATTCTGGCTGAAAACCCAAAACCACACCCCTTGCTTCGACCTGCCGGGAAAAGAAATTGGCCGGGAATGGCCGAAGTCAAATCGTGCCAGTAACAAGAATTGAACCCGCGACCAGGGGCCTATGAGGACCTCTGGTCGTATCGAAATAACCCAATAAAATTCATAACATTCAAAATATTCTTGCCGCTTTGCCAGATTATTTGCCAAAGCGCAGGTGGATGAAAGCAAGGTTCAACCTCCGAGAATTCACCAATCCCAGCGGCGAAGTTGTATATCGGGTTGAGGGCAAAGACAAGGACGGCAAACGAATTCGCGAAAATTACGAGCGAAACTAACTAAGCCGTATCCAAGGAGAAGGAAAAGAAGGAAACCGCCAATGGACGCGAATTAACGCGAATAGAAAGCCACAAAATAGCAATTGGGTTGCGGCCGCCACGATTGCCGTTTCGTGACCGATTTACAGGTGTCAGAAAGCCGTGTACAACCCTTCTTTATTGGCGTCCATTCGCGGTTAAACTGAATTGTTGCGGCGGCGGCGACCAGTCGGAAACAGGCTCTGGAACTTCGTAGCCAGGAAAGATACATAATAGGGCAGGTACCCATTGTTATTCTGATTCTAATCCTGATGTCTATGAGCTTTGCAGTTTTTCATCCCACCGGTAGCTGGGAGGGCATCCTGATTGCTGGCTTTGCTCTCTTGATGTTCGGCATCGTTGCCGTTGCATCTCTCGTTGGTTTCTACGCGGGCTTTCGGATGGCATGGGAGTTTGCCGCCGGTCGTTCAGTTCGTCAGTTTCTTGGCGCAGACAGATTGCTCGGACCGTTCGTGCGGCTTCTGCGCCGTCGTGTTCCGTTTGTCGGTCGGATTGTATGACTATGATTTGGTGGCCTAATGAGCTGTATCTAACGAAACATCGGCGCGCCTCGTGGCCGCCGTCGCTGAGCTTGTTTCGATAGGCGGCATTAGCACGCGCATGGATATCCAACAACTCAAATCAGAAGCGGAAGCGGGGAGCATCGTCGCACAGGGATTTCTTGGCATTGCCTATCTGTACGGTCTCGACTTGCCCAAGGACTATGCAGCGGCGATTCGCTGGCTCACGCCAGCAGCCGAGCGCGGGGCGTCTCGTCCCACTTTCCATCTTGGCAGGCTGCACGAGGAGGGGTGGGGCGTCCCGGTGGACTACGAGCGTGCAGGACATTTTTATCAGCGGGCAGCGGATCGAGATGAGTGGCTTGCTTACGTGCATCTCGCTCGATTGTATCGCTACGGTCGTGGGACGAGCGTCGATGAGCAGGCAGCACTGGATTGGTATGAGACCGTAGTTTCGGAATCTGAGGCGATTGCGCCTTGTCCCGAGTTGGATGAGGCTCGCGACTATGTTGCATCACATCATGGACCTGCCACCTAACGAAACAGCGATAGCGTTGAGCGGAGCGCGTTTCAAGTTGGTAAAGTTTGAGGGGTGACTGGGCTGAATAATGCAATCCCGTTGGGATTGAGACGAGCACCGGAGACTGCATGCCGGAAAGCTTATTCCGGCCCTACAGGCCTCATGATTTTTTCGGCACGAATACCCAGGCCGATGGCCTGGGCTAAGGGATCTCGGCCCGTTGGGCCGGTGGTTCAGCGCCAAAGGCGCGTCATTCCTCAGCCCAGCCCAACGGGCTGGGTAATGGACAAACCAACAAATCCCGGCGGCCTGAATGGCCGCGATAACCACGGCGGATGGGGTGCCACCGGAAGGTTTCTTGCGGCCCTACAGGCCTCATGATTTTTTCGTCACGAATACCCAGGCCGATGGCCTGGGCTAAGGGATCTCGGCCCGTTGGGCCGGTGGTTCAGCACTAAAGGCGCGCCATTCCTCAGCCCAGCCCAACGGGCTGGGTAATGGACAAACCAACAAATCCCGGCGGCCTGAATCTTGAAGCCTAATAAACTTGCGCCTTTTTAAGGGAGGTTTTTCCATTGATGTTCCCTTTGGATTGATCCAGCGCCATCCTCACGAGTTCGGTCAGGCGGTTGGGCGGGTAAGGTTTGGGCAGGAAGAAATAATCCTCATGCGGCCCAATGTTTCGCCCGTTAAGCTCAAGGCTGTAACCGGTGGTGAAGATGATTTTAAGTTCGGGATGTTGTTTCTTCAGAATTTCGGCCAGTTCAATTCCAGAAATTCCAAATGGCATCGTTACATCCGTCAATAAAAGTTCGGCGCGCGATTCCAGGGTGGGCCAAAGCTCCAACGCTTCCTTGCTCGAGGCCGCCTGAACAACCTTGTATCCATAGTTTTTCAAGATATTGCATACCAGCCTGCGGAGAGCCGGTTCATCCTCAACGACCATTACGGTTTCCGATCCAGCCTTCACCGGTTTCGCCGGCACCGCAGTTGCGGCGACAGGGCTTAGCGAGCATTCTTCCGGAATAAAAACCTTGAACGCAGTGCCGGATCCGACGGTGCTCGCGACATCAATCCATCCATGATGCTGATTGACGATGCCATAAACCGTGGCAAGGCCGAGACCGGTCCCCTTCCCCACATCCTTGGTGGTGAAAAAGGGTTCGAAAATTCGTGGAAGATGTTCCGGACTGATTCCAGTCCCTGTATCCTCCACCGACAGACAGATAAATTTACTCTTGGGCACCAGCTTTTGCCCTTCAATCGGCGGTGGCGCAGAGACTGTTTTCTTCAGACTGATGGCCACTGTTCCTCCGTTCGGCATGGCATCCCTCGCGTTGACCGCCAAGTTCATGATCAGTTGTTCCATCATGCCAAAGTCACCGGATATCCATGAGGATTCGGCTGTCAGCTGTGTCTGAATGACTATTTCGTCACCTAAAACCCTGGCCAGCATCTTGACCACATCATGCACCAGGTCGTTGAGGTTGATCCCCTGGACTTTCATCACCTGTTTGCGGCTGAAGGTCAGCAACTGCCGGGTAAGATCAGCCGCGCGTTCCGCAGCAATCTTGATTTGTTCGACCGATGTCCGGGTGTCGTGGTGGAAGGTGTCATGGTGCAAAACCAAGCTGCTGTGCCCCTGAATGACGGTCAGAAGGTTGTTGAAATCATGGGCTATGCCGGCTGCGAGCTGTCCCACCGATTCCATTTTTTGCGACTGCCGGAGTTGCTCCTCAAGGTTGATTTTTTCCGTGATGTCATCGGCGTAACAATGCACAACCCGGCTTTGCGCAATGGGAAAAAACGACCAGGACAAAGTGCGCTCTGCAAGGACGGTGAGAAAATTCAATGAGCTGCTGCCGGATTCCAGGCTTTGTTTGACTAGGCGGGCAGTTTCTGCGGGCAATATTTCAAATACATTGAGGTGTCCAAGCCTGTGTGCCATTTCGACGGCCGCCTGATTGCAATAGGTCAGATCGCCCACGGTGTTAAACTCAAACACGGGATTGGGGTTCATCTGCGGGAAGGCCGCCAACTTCTGTGCTTCGGCTTCAGCGGTTTTGCGCTCCGTGATGTTGATGAATGCGGCGAGAATGGCGGGATTGTCATGCCAGGCAATCCGCACCCCCGCCGACTCAACCCAGATGATCCCACCATCTTTGCGGCGGGCTTTCCAGCCGGTATGCGCAGGAAGCGTCTCACCGGAAAGCGTTCTGCGATTCCGCCCTTCCAGCGTGGGCCTGGCTTCATCACAAACCAGCTCCCAGATGGATGTGCCTATCAACTGGTCGGGATTGTCGAATCCAAAGATTTGAAGGAAAGCCGGGTTGACGAAACAAATCGTCTCATGTTGATGGATCATCAGGCCCTGAAGCGAGTGTTCGATCACACTGCGATATTGTTCCTCCGACCGCTTTAACGCGATTTCCGCCGCGTGGCGCTGGGTCACATCGCGAGCCAGAATCTGGATTCCCCCCGGTTTTTCATCCTCGACCAAAAGATAGGAGTTGATCTCGATCATGGTCCGTCGAGATTTCCCCACGATTTCAATCTGCAAATTCTTCTGGGGAGAAACCATTTTTGACCAGAGCTCCGGGCCCGGATCTGGGAGGAATTCCTTGAGATTTTTCCCCAATAAATTATCAAAGGAAAGTCCGAACAGCCCTTGTGCAGCCCGGTTGACCTCCAAAAGACGACCCTCCGCATCTATGGAAAAAACCATTTCCCTCGCCTGGTTGAACAAACTTCGATAACGAACCTCCAGTGCAGCCTCGCTCTTGAGTTTGGCCCGGATCAGTTCTGTTTGAGCTCTCACTTGGCGTTTGAGGGAGAAGACCCAGAACACACCCGCAAGGGCCGCCACGGCGCAAATTCCAAGAACAACAACAGTGTGTTGCAAACTCCACCAAGGCGGGCTTTTTAAAACTTCCAGCCCCCCAAGGCTCCGCAGTTGAACTCCGAAGGAAACCGGACGCCTGAGTTCATCCACACGAATGGTACAAATTCCAGAGGCCTTCAACACACTTCCTTTCAGCACGAGACTGCGGGTGGATGGGAGGTTGCCACGGTAATGAACCTGAAAAATTACGTATTGGTCTTGTAATGTCCAGATCTGGCCGTTCTCGTCCGACGCATGGTCGAGCAGTGTTCCTTCCACCGTCACAAGTTCTGAATCCGGTAGATTCAAGGAGATCTGGGCGGCGCTCCACTTTTTGGGGGCGGGGGGTGTTTCGCTCCCGATCTTGATCAATGTCGCATTCTCCAGCGCCCGTGAATAATCGCCCTGGCTGACAAACCCCACAATGTCGAGTTGATCTCCCAGTTCCAAGGCACCGCGTTCGGGACTGAACACCTGCATGAAACCGCTGCCGTCGGTGACAAACAAACGTTTGCCCGGTTCGTAATAAACAAGCACACCTTGAATGTGTTGACGGTGAACACCGTAATCCTCCAGTCGTCGGCTGAGGATTTGTGAAATCTTGATCACCGGTTTGGAAAATGGATCACTCGGCCCCGTCTGCAGCACTATGATCTGGCTTTCATCCGGAATGAACAATTGGATGCCAATGGGTTGCTTTTTTGAGTTCAGCAAGACTCCGCAAACACCGCGCAACTGAACCGAAGTATCTACAAAAGTGGAAGGATGGTTGTTGGTTGCGGTTTTTGGAACGTAGGCTGTAAACTCGCCAAATTCACTGATCACGGTCAATTGAAGGTGGGATTGCCAATTCACCGCAGCCCTGACTATCCCTTTCATCTCGATAAACTGGCTGTCGTATCTCCCCTTTTTCAAATCGGCCAGTTGCGGCCTCATAGGTATGGGAAGACTCCCTCGCCCGACTTTCCGAAGCACCGTAGTGGCCAGCACTGGAGTATATTCGCCGGCACCTGTGACACCCTCGGCAACTACCAGATCTCCAACCGCCAAATCCTTGAACGTATCGACGTGATGAACATAAATGCCCCCCGTATCATCTTGGACAAAAAGCATTTTCCAGGCTGGATCGAGATAAATAATGCTGCCCTTAACGATGGCGGGGATCGCACTGCGCGCTTGAGTGTAAGGAAGCTCACGAATCTCCTTCGTCTTGTGCAAAAGGTTGCTTGAAATGCCAGTGCTTGGTTTTGCCGGGAAAAGTGGATGTTCGTCGGTGGGCACAACCTGACCAAATACCCGGCAGGAAGGCAAAAGCAAAAGCATGAACATCCAAACCTGACTCCATCGTGTCCACCACTTTTGCTGATCAAAATCCATGTTTACGCCCCGTGTAAAAAGCTGCTGATGTCTATTATCCAGACAAGTTTTTCCTATAAAATAAATCAATGATTTAAAGCACCGTGATCCCAAAGTGCTTGTCCATCAACAAAAAAGAAAAGACTAATCACGCTCCCGTGAATGCAGTTCAGGGAAGCTAGAATTGGGTAGAGCCTAGAACATGCCAACAATCATCTGATACATTCAAAGCGGGCGTGATTAAAAGTGGGTGAGATGTAAGGAGACCTCCCCGGAGCGCAGCTCTGTGAGCTCTGTGAGCCGCACTGGAGTTTGGACATTTGTTAGGAACAATTGGACTCAGATGTTCACGGAGCATTGGTCCAGCGCCAGCGGCGCGACATGTTTATACTGTTTCCAACAACAAGCGCCAAGCTCCAGCGGAGCGGCATGACAATATGACAATGGCGGACAATTCAAATTAATAAATCCTATTCGCGGCTAGTTTTAATTATGCCGCTCCTCCGGAGCTCGGTCATTCTGTTGTCTTGGATCTATAAACATGGCGCTCCTATGGAGCTGGATGCAATATGTCCAAACTCCAGCGCGGCTCTGTGAGGTGAGGTGAGCCGCAGCACAAGTCAGTCCTTGCGGTGCCGTTTGTTTCAAAGCATTCTTCATCGCAGAGCGCTGCGGGTAACAGACCCGCGCTCCGTGTAGGCCTCAGTTTTAATCACACCCATTGAAAGCAGTCGGTGGTGCGCATTCCAGCTTCGAGACAGGTTTTCAATTCTTGCATCCAATCCTCCACGGACTGAATCACCGTGTCTGGAGTAGAAGTGCCAGCAGTAATTCCAACAATATCCGAGGCAAAAAACCATTCCTCTTTCAGTTCATTCCCGCGCTCGACATGATGAACGCGCGAGCAAAACTGACGGCAAGTGGACTCCAACTCACGGGTATTGTTGCTATGGCTTCCACCTACCACGACCACCACAGTGCATTTTGAAGCCAGTTCAACCGCCGCGGTCTGCCGTTGTTTGGTCGGCTGACAAACTGTGTCTGCATATTTGATGTTGGAACCGGGAAACCGTTGCCCCAGCATTTTGACCAGCTCATTGACCCTCTGCAACGGTTGGGTCGTCTGCGCCACCACTCCATAACACGGTTTATTAGGCACGAGAAGCAGATCAGATGGATTCAGGATAATGGCAAATTCCGGGTAATCTTCCACCAAACCATTGACCTCGACGTGGCCGGCCCGACCGATGATCACCGGGAAACATCCCTCATTGACCAACCGCTTCAAGGCGCGATGAGCAAAGTGAACCAACGGACAGGTGGCATCGACCAACTTAAAACCATTCAAAGTGGAGCGACGTCGCTCTGAAATCCCATGAGCCGTGATCATCAACGGCATCGTTGCCGAATCGGGCGGGCTGCTTTGCGTCAAAACTCCGCGTGCCTTCAGATCATCAAGCACATCAACGTTGTGCACCAATTCGCCCAAAACTGTGAGCGGACCTCTGGAGCTTGATTCACGCGCCAGATGCAATGCGTCCTTCACGCCAAAACACATGCCAAGATGAGTCGCCCGGATAATTTGCATAAAATCAGGAATTACTTTGCAATACAAAGCTTATGGAAATGAGACCATCCGAAAATGGACCTTGTTCATTCTTCTTTCCGGTTCTGGCTGACAATCTGTTCCAACAGATTGATGTAAACGCTGAACGCACTCCTCCCTGCCGGAGTGAGGGCGCAGGTGGTGAGCGGACGTTTCTCCAGATAAGACTTGGTGATGGCCACGTAACCCGCCTCGTGCAAGGTGCGTATATGAGAAGTCACATTTCCATCTGTCATGCCAAGGGTATCCCGGAGTTCGGTGTAAGAAATCTCGGGATTGGCCGCCAATATGGACATGATGGCCAAGCGGCCCTTCTCATGAATCACACGGTCGAGATTTAAAAACAATTCTGGATTCACGATGCAGGCAATGCGCGTTCAGTGGAGGCTAGGTAAAACCCGTAGAGGATATGGGTGGCTGCAAACAATGCTCCCATTACCAAGTGACCGGTTCCGCTGTTGACATTTTGCCACGGCCACACCAACACACACAGACCGGACAGCATCATTAGGGTCCCAAACAACTGAATTCCACGTCGGGTGTAAAATCCGGCTGAATACACCGCGCCACCGTAGAAAATCGCCCAAAAAGCGGGAGTCCAGACGAACAACAGCAAAGGATCGGAAAACATCGGATGAAGTGGATTCCTGGAAGAGTTCGCCAGGATGGCAGCAATAGCCCAACCGGCAAACAAAAGTGGTGCCATGGCTTTAAAAACTCGCTTGGCTGGCGGCGACCAAAAAGGTTCTTTGAGCTGAATTGCCTGTTTGCGAGCCAGACAAAGGGCCAGGGCCAGCGTCAACAATCCCAGGCTCATCCAAAAAATGACAAACACCACCGGATCGCGGATCGGCATCACAAAGCCGAGCACGCATCCGACAACACCCATGCCGCCGCTTAGAATCATCACCGGTGCAAGCGCGCGCCGGTAAAGCGCGGAACGTTCCATCAAGGTGCGGATCACTTGCAGATTCTCAGTCGCCCAATCACGATTCATTTTTACTTTGTCACACAAAGCCTGAGTTTTCTCAAGCACACTCTTTCATCCGGCCTTCTCACTGCCTCCACAACTTCTCCGGGTGTGCATGCAGATGGACTCTTCAGACAGGAGCCGGAAAGGATACACTTCGTGTCCCATGAAAATTTCTTGTCGAACTTCGAACCGGGTCCGGGCCGTGCTTCTAATTTTGTTCGGTCTGCTTTCCACAACGGACTCCCGGGCGGCAGATTCTCCGCACTACCGTGGGCCTGCTCAAAACGGAATTTTTCAGGAGGTCATCCGCACCAACTGGGGGCAAACAGCTCCTAAACTTCTTTGGAAAGTAAACCTGGATCCAGGCCTGAGTTCGTTTTCCGTTGCTCAAGGAAAACTTTTTTCCCAGGTCAACCGCCGTGTCGGCGGAAATGACCGGGAAGTCTGCATCGCGCTTTCGGCGGAAAACGGCAGGGAATTGTGGGACGTTTCCCTGGATATCGCCGATTACCCTCATGGGGGTGTGGGAAACGACGACGGCCCACGTTCCACCCCGGTGGTGGATGGTGACCGGGTGTTTGTATTCACCTCCTACCTGCGGCTTTTCTGTCTCAACATCTCCAATGGTGCGGTTGTCTGGCAAAAGGATTTCGTCAGCGAGTTCGGCAGTCCCGTAGCTGCCTGGCAAAATGCCGCGTCACCCCTCATCATCGGTGATTCGATCTTCATCAATGCAAACACCCCGGGAGGCTGCCTTGCCGCGGTTCGAAAGTCCGATGGAACGATTTTGTGGAGGAAGAATTCCAACGATGAAATGACCCAGTCCACGCCGGTCTATGCGGTCATCGGCGGCCGCGCGCAGGTCATATTTTTTGCTCAGAGCGGACTGGTCTCGTTGGATCCGGATTCTGGAAATACTCTGTGGCGATACGAGCTCCCGTTCAGCACCTCGACTGCCGCCTCGCCGGTGGTCGCCGACGATATTGTTTACGCCTCGGCGGCATATGGAGTCGGCTCCGCCGCCGTCCGGGTCAGCAGCACAGCCCAGGGAGCATCGCGCACTCAATTGTGGCGAAAAGCAGGGGCCAATATGAACCATTGGGCCACGCCTGTTCCTTTCCAAGGTTTCCTTTATGGCCCGTTCGGTCAAAGTGCGGTTTCGTTGCGATGCATAGATGCTGCAACCGGAACGGAAAGATGGAGGCAGCCCGGGCTCGGCTACGGGAGCACGCTTCTGGTCAACAATCTTTTGCTGGTGTTGAATGACCGGGGAGACATCTATCTGGTGCAACCCGATCCCGATGCTTACCGTGAAATCGCGACATTCAAGGCCGTAAACGGCAAATGCTGGAACGTTCCCACCGTCGCCAACGGCAAAATCTATGTCCGGAGCACCACGCAAGCCGCCGCCTACGACGTGAGCCCTCCGGTTGTGATCAGAGCTCCACTCAAGTTGAGCGGCAACTTGTCCAAAGAGAATAATTTATTCCAGCTGCAGATCACCTCATCCGACGGCTCCTTGATCGAGCCCTCCCGTCACGACAAAATTGACATTTTTCAGAACTCGGTCGAAGAAGGGATCGCCGCTGGCTGGATCAAGCTGAACCAGCCTCTCCTGGCCACCAACGGACTCTTCCACCTCAATGATTCTTTGAACCAAAATTCGGTGATCCGCGTATACAAGGCCGAGGAGAGACCATGAAAAATTTTTCGTCTGCGCGAAATGGTCCTGGTTTACAGACTCCAAAAGGATTTCCACTGAAAGCCCTCGGGGGATTCACCCTGATCGAATTGCTTGTGGTCATCGCCATCATCGGGATTCTAAGCGCCATACTCCTTCCGGCTTTGAGCAATGCAAAAGAAAGCGCTCAACGCACTTCCTGCATCAACAATGTCCGGCAATTTATTCTCGCGACGCACATCTACGCCGGCGATCACGATCAATACCTGCCGCGAGGAGAAACTGACAACCGCAACAAGGAGGACGTCCACACCCCGATTCTCTCAACCCTCACCGCCAGCAATATTTCGAGATACGCAACACCGATGAAAGTTTTGGACTGCCCCAATCTGGCGCGGAATTTTGAAAAAAAACAGGATTGGAGAATGCATCTCGATTATGGCATCGCCATCGGTTATCACTACCTCGCCGGTCATCCAAACACACCGTGGACACCGCCGAGCGGGACGACCAACACCTGGATTTCCCCACAAAAAACCAGTGACGATCCCACTTCGGTCCTGGTGGCAGATCTCAACATCTATTGCCACAGTTTCCAACGGATTCTGGCGCCCCATACCGCGCGCGGTGCGCTGGTTCGGGACGAGAATTATTTCGAAGAAGAACCGGCCGCGTATCAACAGACACCTTTGAATATTGGTGCCAAGGGAGGAAACGTAGGAAAATTGGACGGCTCGGTGAGCTGGAAAAGGGTGTCCGAGATGAAATCCTATCGAGCTTCACAATTGTGGGAAAACGACGGGGCGTTTGGATATTGGTAGGGAACCCGGAGCAAATCCGGAACAGACCAGGGCGTGATTGAAAGTGGGTGAGATGTAAGGAGACTTCCCCGGAGCGCGGCTCTGTGAGCTCTGTGAGCCGCAGCACATGGCAAAACCTGAACGTCCGAAACCTTCCATAACCCCGACAATTGCCACCCGCTGCGGGTCACAGAGCAATAGTGTCCGGGGCCTTCACGGATCGCGGTTCTGTGACCCGCGGTCTGGAGTTTGGACATTTATTAGGAACAATTGGGCTGAGATGTTCACGGAGCATTGGTCCAGCGCCATCGGCGCGACATGTTTATAGCCCGTTTCCAACAACAAGCGCCAAGCTCCAGCGGAGCGGCATGACAATATGACAATGGCGGACACTTCAAATTAATAAATCCTATTCGCGGCTAGTTTTTATTATGCCGCTCCTCCGGAGCTCGGTCATTCTGTTGTCTGTCTTGGATCTATAAACATGGCGCTCCTATGGAGCTGGCTGCAAAATGTCCAAACTCCAGTGCGGATCACAGACGTCACAGACCCGCGCTCCGGGGGCGCTCCGGGGAGGCCTCATCCAGTTTTAATAACACCCCTTACGCCGCCCCAGCCCGACTTCATGAAATTTGAGTGCGCACTTCGCTCATGCAGGGAAGGCCTCAGTCGTGTCCATGCAGTTGGGGCCTTCGGGCCCCTCACGCCAGCCCCTCTCCCGAAGGGCGAGGGAGACGTTTCCGCCCGCAGGATCATGCTAACCGTCCAGTTGCAAATCCAACGCGGAGTAGAATCGTTCCCTCTCCCCGGGGGCCCCGGGGGAGAGGGTTAGGGTGAGGGCGATGGTTTTTCCACCTGCATCGTTACGGCTCAGAGGGAAAGGGAACCGATCCTGCAATATTTCCTTTTCCTCTTCGCAGCACCCGGTAAGTTTTCGGCCCAATGTTTCTTAAACCGGATTACATCATCTCTTCTCGCTTTGGATTGTTCTGCTCAGTCCTATTTTTTGTGCTGCCAGCGATTTTATTCCCGATTGAGGTATCGGGGACAGTCATTCCTGCTCCGGCAAACTCCTGGTCTGCCCATCATCTGTATGTTTTGGACAAAGACACCAATGGAGTTTTCATAAATGCCAATGAACTCTACGTGGCCTCGATTGCGGCAACCAGGCCGGAAGTGCGTTCGGTGGCTGATATTGTCGGGAAGGACGACTATTACTTCTATCCTTCAAACTTGGCGGACCAGTTTCGCGCCGATGACCGGCGGGTGATCGCCACCGGCTCTCCCTTCACCGGGGTTGAATCCAACGAACCGATCGGGGGACGTCGCAGTTCGGTTCTGGTGAGCAAGATTCCACTGCGCGATTCCACCGGAAATTTGGTGGGATTACGGGCGGTCTGGCACACCTATCCGCAGCTCGAAATTCAACGACTTGACTCCAGGATCAACCTCTCATTCCCATCCAACTTCACCCAAATTTTCCACCTGGAACAGCGCGGAAATTTCACCGGAGACCAAGCATGGCGCAGGAGTTCTGGTCAGGAAGGAATATTGGAAACCAACTTCTCTCAAACTCTGGAAACCGGTCCGGACCGGCAGTTTTTCCAATTAAACGGGCAACGTCAGATCACCATCGGCGCGCTCCTCTCCCTCACCGGAGAGTGGCAGACACTGGGCCGGAACGCTGAAGTTTCGATCAAAATCGGGATCGAAAAGAACAATGCTGAACTGGTTTCCTCGGGCGACATTTATAATTTTCGCGCCGACATCCGGGACACAAAGCTGCTGCCGGAAACGGCCCTGGAACAACTTCAAAGTCTGGCGCAATCCGGCGTCAGAATCGTCATCGGACCACAATCCAGCGCGGAGCTCCGGGTCATCAAACCATTTGCAGACGCCCACGGCATTTTGCTGATCAGCCCCAGCAGCACGGCCTCTTCACTGGCGATCAGCAATGACAATGTGTTTCGTTTTTGTCCGGACGATACTTACGAAGGGGAGGCCATGGCCGCACTATTGAAGGATGATTTGATCCAATCGATCGTTCCGGTCTGGCGTGACGATGCCGGCAACCAGGGTTTGCACGATTCCACCTCGAAATTTTTCAGCCTCGCCGGCGGATTGGTTTCGTCCGGGATCAAATACGGAGCTTCTGAAACCAACTTTGCCGACATCGTCGCCGAACTGCGCAAACAGATGGATGCGGCGCAGCAAACTCATGCTGGAAAAACCGCCGTTTACCTGGCCGGTTTCAATGAAGTGAGGGAAATCTTCAAAATCGCAAAAACTGATCCGGTGCTTTCCTCCGTGAAATGGTATGGAAGCGACGGAGTGGTTCAGAGCCAGGTCTTGGCCGAAGATCTGGAGGCGGCGGAATTTGCGGCTGCACGCGGCTATCCGAACCCCACGGTCGGCTTGGATGACCGCTTCCGGTTTCTCTGGGAACCGCTCTCAATCTGGATCAATCGGAAAACAAATTACGATGTCGATGTCTTCACGCTGGCGGTTTACGACGCCCTTCAGGTGGCGATAAACACTTACAAAAAAATGCCTGCGGACGCCTCCTTTGAAGAATTAAAAAGCACCTTTGTGAATCTGACATCCACTTTTTCCGGCGTGACCGGACCGGCGGCCTTGAACGGGGCGGGCGACAGGGCTGGTGGCCCTTTTGATTTCTGGTCGTTGAAAGCCGGGACCAACGGCTTTGTCTGGTATAGAAGCGTGTCCTATCAGCCGGGAACCAACAGCGGCGGGGTGATCATTCGTTATCCGTAAGACCCTGCTTTAAACAGCGTCTTCGGATTTGAGATCGCGCTGCATCAGGTCCTGGATCGCTTGTCCGATCGGTTTTCCTTCGTAAAGCATTTGGTAAACTTCATCCATGATCGGTGTTTCCACACCGACCCTGCGAGCCAGTTTGAACGCGGAACGCGAAGTCGGATATCCTTCAGCCACCGCCACGGCTTGGGCCAGTATCTTCGGAACCGAATTTCCGGCTCCCAGCTTTTCACCAAAACCTCGGTTGCGGCTGAGCTTGGAAAAACAGGTCACGATCAGGTCGCCAAGTCCGCCGAGCCCGGAAAAAGTCTCGGCCTGCGCACCACAGGCCACGCCGAGCCGGCGCATCTCCACCACTCCACGGGTGATCAACGTCGCCTTGGTGTTGTCGCCGAAACCGAGTCCGTCACAGACTCCCGCACCGATGGCGATGACATTCTTCAATGCACCTCCCAGCTCAACGCCGATGGCGTCGGTGCTGGTGTAAACCCGCAGGTATGGCCGGGAAAAAAGTTGCTGCACCAGCGCGGCGTCGGCCAGTTCTTGATTGGCGGCCACGATCGCTCCCGGAACCTGTCTCGCCACCTCCATGGCAAGGCTGGGGCCAGACAGAACGGCCACCCTCGCCCGGGGCATGGTTTGTTTCAGCACGCCGCCCATGCTGAGCCCGCTGTCGTATTCGATTCCCTTGACCACACTGATCGACAGACCTTTGAAATCTCCCATCCTGGAGGAAACTTCCCGGATCGCTTTGGAGGGAACGGCGATTACCAGAACCTCGGACGATTCAACAGCCAGCTCTAGAACCGGCTCAAACCTTAGCTCCTGATGGAGGGAAATTCCTGGAAGGTATCGGTGGTTAAGCCGCGTTTTTGACATGGACTCCAGCAGCTCCGGATGATGTGCCCAGAGGGATACCGCATGTCCGTTCTGGCAGAGCAAATTGGCAAGCGCCGTTCCCCAGGCTCCGGCACCGATGACACTGATATTCATGTTTAGAAAATGATCCACGCAGCAACGATGCCGCAATATTCGCCAAAGAAAAACCGATTATTTTTTCCCGCTCCCGACCTTGTTTTCCGTGCCGTCGAGAAGCCGTTTGAAATTGCTCCGATGTTTATAAATCGCCAGCAAACCAAGAAAAGTCATCGCGAGGACTGTTGGTCTAGGTGATCCGGTGACCGCCACGATCACCGGCATGACAATTGCAGCCACAATCGACGCCAGCGAGACATACCGACTGACCTTAAAAACCACCAGCCAGATGACAAACGTCAACGCAAGGGCCAGGGGCGTCAGAGCGAGCAACACCCCAGCACTGGTCGCCACGCCTTTACCACCTTTGAACCGCAGCCAGCAGGTGAAATTATGACCAAGGATGGAGCAGACCCCGCTCAGGAGCATGATCGACTCACGGGAAATTCTTTGGGAACCGACGTTTCCGAGCCAGAATGAACATAATCCTCCGATCCCGACGCAGGCCAGGAAGCCCTTTAAGGCGTCCACGAGCAGAACGATGGTCCCGACCCTTTTACCGAGGACCCTGAAGGCATTTGTGGCACCGATATTGCCGCTGCCCACTGTCCGGATATCGATCCCCTTCCATTTTGCAAATAGATACCCGGTCGGGATCGATCCCAGAAAATAGGAGGTCAAAACGGCCACGGCATAAATTGTCCATTCCACAAATTTAAATAAAAGCCCCTGCGCCTGCGTGCCAAGCCTTTTCAGAGTATTCCCTGAAATTAAACCATTGGTGAGCAAGGGCTCATCCCTGTATAACGCACAAGATGTCATCCTTGATCAAAGTGGGTGTTGTCGGAACCGGATCGCTCGGCAAAGAACATGCCCGGATTTATTCCGCACTGGCGGCCGAGGGGCTCGTGGTTTTTGCCGGGGTCATGGACCAAAACGAGGAAGCCGCCGGCAAAATCGCCGCAAAATACGGGGTAAAAACCTTCACCAACCTGTCCGAAGCTGTGGCCGGATGCGACGCTCTAAGCATTGTCACACCCACAATCACACATTTTGAACTGGCGAAAGCACTGCTCAAGGAGGGTCGGCACGTTTTGATCGAAAAACCGATGACCGCCACCGCAGAGGAGGCGGCGGAGTTGATTGCGGTCGCCCGGGAAAAAAATTGCTTGGTTCAAGTCGGACACGTGGAGCGGTTTAATCCGGTGTTTAAATACCTGCAATCAGTCGCCACACACCCGCAGTTTATCGAAGCCCACAGGCTCTCACCTTACCCTGCCAGAAGCACCGACATCGGGGTGGTCCTCGACCTGATGATTCACGACCTCGACGTGGTCCTGGCGTTTGTACGTTCCGAGGTCACCCGGGTGGATGGAGTCGGAGTTCGGGTGCTCAGCAGCTCCGAGGACATCGCCAACGCCCGGATAACTTTTGCCAACGGTTGTGTGGCAAACCTCACCGCCAGTAGGATCAGCCCCGAAAGAATGCGGAAAATAAGAGTGTTCAGCGGCGGCCCCATCACCAGTTATGTTTCGCTCGATTACCGCGCCCAGGAAGGTTTTATTTACCGGATCGCCCGGGATGGTGATGAGGAATCTTCCTTTCTAAAGAAACTCCTTTCTGCACGGGATTCGAGCATCGTCAGTGAATTTGCCGGAAAAAAAATTGTGCGTGAACCGGTGCCGATAGTTAAAGATGAACCACTCAAACTCGAACTCAGCCATTTCATCGAATGTGTCAGAACCCAGCATACCCCGCTTGTAAGCGGCGAATCTGGGAGGAAAGCGCTGCAACTGGCGCTGGAAATCACCGAACAAATCAAAACGCGCGCAGCAACCGCCTGAGCAGATGCCCAAAATGATGCTCATAGCTGGCGAGGCCAGCGGGGACACCCTGGGAGCCGAACTGGTCGAGGCTTTCCGAACTGTCGCCATTTCCAAAAACCCGGATTGCGAGCCGTGGACCTTTTTCGGGGCGGGCGGCGCGAAGATGGAGGGGGCCGGCGTCGATCTTGATTTTGATCTGACAGAACATGCCGTGGTTGGAATCTGGGAGGTGTTGAAGAATTACACCAAGTTTAAAAGATTCTTCGACCGCCTGCTGCATCTGGCCCTGGTGCAAAAACCGGAGGTTATCGTTTTGATCGATTATCCCGGGTTCAATCTGCGATTTGCCCGGACCGTCCGCAATATCATCCGTCAGACCGCAAGCAGCGTCTGGAATCCAAAAATAATTTTTTATGTCTCCCCGCAAATTTGGGCCTGGCACGAAAAACGGGTTTACCAGATCGCCCGGGACATCGACCTGTTGCTGAGCATTTTTCCCTTTGAGAAAAAATGGTATGCGGAGCGGGTGCCCGATTTTCAGGTGGAATTTGTCGGACATCCCCTGGTGGACCGGTTTAGGAGCCGGAATTTTAAGACTGTTCCGGAGAGCAATTCGAAGCCGGTAATCGCACTCCTCCCTGGAAGCCGTGTGCGCGAGATCCGGAAACATCTGCCGGTCATGATCGGGGCGCTCGACCAAATCCGCAGAAAGTGTGATTGCGTGGCGGTGTTGATATTACCCAACCGATCGTTGGAATCACTAGCGCGGCGGGTTTTGGATGTGTCAGAAGGAATTGAAATCCAAGTGGGTGGCCTGGCAGAAGCTCTTTCCAGATCGAGCATCGCCATCGCTTCATCGGGAACGGTCACCATGGAATGTGCGTATCTGGAAGTGCCGACCGTGGTTATGTATAAAACTTCCTGGAGCACCTACCAGTTGGGCAAACGTTTTATCAACGTAAAATACATCGCCATGCCCAACCTCCTGGCCGGGGAAGAAATATTTCCCGAATTCATTCAGGGAGCTGCCAGTCATGAGAATATCGCATCAGCCGCCATGGAGATACTCTCCAACCCGCAAAAACAATTGGAAATGAAGGAGAAACTGAGGAAAGTAAAAGCGAGTCTCGGTGATCCAGGTGCGAGCAGACGCGCAGCAGAGGCCATTCTGGATCTCAAATAACCAGGTTTAAATAACCGTTTACAGGGGCGCATCTCCGAATGAGAACATCGGAAAAATCCCAACGGTATTTCGACCCAAAGCTGAGGGTTGCGAGGAATGAGGCCTTGGAAAACCTCCGTCAAGATCCAAACCCAACGAGCCCTGAAAGGGCGAAAGGCGATAGCCCAGGGCAAAGCGCAGCGACGCCCTGGGTTTACGTTCCCAAATAATTCACAAGCCCTGAAAGGGCGGGCACATCTCCGAATGAGGGTGATTCAGACGTTTAATTCCAAAGCACATTGAGATCGTCGTTCCTGAGGAGAGAGTTGACAGCGAGCGGCTTGGTTCAACCATGCGCTTCAGGTTCGGGAGGTTTTTTGGAAAAAAGTCTTTCCCACTCGGTGAGTTGAGAAAAGGACGATCAAAAGCAATCCGCAGTTCCGTTCCAGATCCGGGCTCGTTCAACCCCCGATAGCATCAAGGCTGCGCGCGGTCACACATCAAACTCCATCAACACTTCATCCGCGCTCCGCTCAATGCTATCGCTGTTCCGTTAGGCTCATCGTCCATACGAATCAAACGGTCTTCCGTCTCCGACACGACGATAGGCCACGTAACTCTCAAGCAAGCCCTGGCCAACCAGCCGCTGGGCTCGGGGGCCATTGAATCCACCTGCCGCCAGTATCAATGCCGATTCAAACGCACCGGCCAATTTTGGACGAAGATTGGCGACGAAGCCCTGCTCAGCCTGGAAACCT
>Ga0163152_10002635_pt1 | contig 24989 bp, 21 predicted proteins | sample OliLakLV19MP8IB2_FD_148635 | JGI IMG/M metagenome (GOLD analysis project Ga0163152, IMG submission 148635) | Freshwater microbial mat bacterial communities from Lake Vanda, McMurdo Dry Valleys, Antarctica - Oligotrophic Lake LV.19.MP8.IB-2 | ecosystem: Environmental > Aquatic > Freshwater >...
GGGCAGGGTGGGGCGATGTTCGACCCTATCGAAAAGCTGAAGGAATTTCTTCGTCACCCCAGCGTCTCCGCCGATTCGACCCAGCGCGCGGGCATGAAAGGAGCTCAGGAGTTCGTCGCGACCTTGCTGCGTTCATTGGATTTCTCGGTCGAGGTGGTGCCGACCGAGTTGCACCCGATCATTTTCGCTGAGCGGGGCGGGGATGCGAGCTGGCCCCATGTCGTGATCTACGGGCACTACGATGTGCAGCCCGCCGAGCCGCTGAATTTGTGGAAGACGCCGGCCTTTGAACCGACCATCATCGGCAACCGCATCTACGCGCGCGGAGCCGCCGACAACAAGGGGCCGCTCATCACCAACATCGCGGCGATTGCTCAGCTGCTGGAAGAGAACCCGAAACTGCCGCTGCGGATCACGTTCCTGATCGAGGGGGAGGAGGAGATGGGGAGCCCGAGTTTCCCGAAGTTCCTTGAGCGCTATGCAGACAAGCTGCGGGCGGCGGACTTCGTTTACCTTTCCGACACGGGACTGCCGAACGAGAACCAAGTGGTATTCTCGTGCGGTTTGCGTGGCCTGGCCTTGTTCGACGTGCACGTGACCGGGGCGAAGCAGGACCTGCATTCCGGACTGCACGGCGGCGTCCTGAGGAATCCGATACAGGCGCTCTCCGAGATCCTGGCCTCGTTGCACACGCCGGACGGTCGCGTGAACGTGCCGGGCTTTTACGACGCGGTGCTTCCCGTCGAGGAGTGGGAACGGAACGAGTTGAAAAAACTGGGCGCCAACGAAAAGGAGTACGCGCAGTTCCTCGGGATCGAAACTTTCTATACGACTCCCGGGTTCTCGCCCTTCGAGGCGGTGCGTTTTCAGCCTACGCTCGAGTTCAACGGCATTGGCGGCGGCTATCAGGGCGAGGGCACCAAGACGGTGATTCCGAGCAAGGCGTTCGCGAAGATCAGCTGTCGGCTGGTGCCGAAACAGGAGCCGGAGCGGATCAAGGAACTCGTCATCGCCACGATCAAAGCCCGGGCGCCGAAAGACGTGAAGGTCGAATTCGTGGACCAGCACAAGGGCGAGGCCTACGTGGTCGTGCCGCCGGATCGCTCCAACACGCCGAAGGATCAGTCGCCCGTCCTCGCGCGCGCGTTTCGGGCGGCGGACCAGGCGGTATCCGAAGTCTGGGGACGCCCGCCGTTATACCTGCGCGAAGGTGGCAGCGTGCCGATCATCGCCGAAATAAAACGGGCGACGGGCTTGGATTCCGTGATGTTCGGGCTGTTTTTGCCGGACGATAATCTCCACGCGCCCAACGAAAGTTTTAACCTCGATGTCATGCGCAAGGGCATCGAGACGACGCGCAGAATCTTCGCGGCGCTCGCAAACGGAAAGTGACGCGGGGTAGGGCAGGTCTGTGACCTGCCTTTGGCGGCGGGTCACAGACCCGCCGTAAGAATGATACGTTGCGCCACGTCCACAGCTGGACCCCAAAAAAAGCGCCTCGGAAATCCGAGGCGCTTATTTGCAGAGGGACAAACGATCAGAGGGGCAGTGTGGCCACCGTGCCACCGCTCGGATTCACGACGACGAGATTGACCCGGCGTTCCTGCGCCATGGTGGTCGCATCGGCGTTCTTGGAAGCTTCGAGGCTGCCCTTGGAGAGCGTCTCAACGCGATCCGCGCCGACGCCAAGCGAGAGCAGATAACGTTTCGCGGCGTTGGCGCGGCGATCACCGAGACCTAAATTGTATTCCGCGGTGCCGCGCCAGTCGGCATGACCTTCGAGGAGCAGACGGTAAGTCGGGTTCTTCTCCAAATATTCTTTTGCGGCCTGCAGTTTCGGACGTTCCGACGCCTTGATGTCCGACTTGTCGAAGTCGAAGTACACCGTCTGAGCGGCGAGGGCTTCGCGGTTTTGCCCCATTTCGTTGAATCCAGCTTCGCGCTCGCGCAAACCAGGAGCATCAGGATTGCCGAAGCCCGCATCCGTGGGGGCGAGGCCCGCGCCACCGAGGCCGCCCTGCGGCCCGAGTACTGTCGCCTGTGGATCCGGCCGGGACGGTTTCTTGGAACAGCCCGCGAGGAGGAGCGCGGCGCTGGCGACGACGAGGGAAAGTTTCTGCGAGACTAATTTCATGAGAGAGTAGGGTCCGGACGCTGTTAATGACCTATTGCGCAAACGCTGCGGGCCGCGCAAGGCTTTTAGCATCGAGGCGCTCAGACCGTCTTTTTGGGTTCGATTAAACCGATTTCCAGAGCGTAGCGGGTGAGGCTCGCCACGTCGTGGAGGTTGAGTTTTCGCATCAAGTTGGTGCGGTGATTGTCCACCGTCTTGACGCTGATGCCGAGCTTGGCGGCGATTTCCTTCGTGCTGTGGCTCTCGGCCACGAGCTGGAGAATCTCGCGTTCGCGATCGGTGAGGAAATCGGACGCGCGGCCGGTGTTGGGATTGGCGACGACGTTGCGCAGCAAGGCCGCGACGGCAGGGCCGAAGTAGGTTCCGCCACTGGCCACGGTCTCCAAGCCCTTCTTCAATTCAAAAAGTCCGGCCGTCTTTTCCACGAAACCGTGAGCTCCGGCTTCCAGCATCTCACGCACGAGCACGGGGTTTTCATGGCCGGAAAATACGAGCACGCGCATCTGCGGCAGGCGCTTGCTGATGCGCCGAAGAATATCGACGCCATTCAATCCCGGCAACTTGGCGTCCAAAATGCAAAGGTCCGGGTTCGTATCGAGGCAGAGCTGCACCGCCGCCTGCCCGTCTCCGGCCTCGCCCACGAGCTGGTAATTTGAATCGAGTTTAAGGATCTCGACCAACATTTCGCGAATGGCGGTTTGGTCTTCGATGATGACTAGCCGATTCATTGAGTGGATTTTGAGGAACTTCGGAATGGTGGGTCGACTGGGATTCGAACCCAGAACCAACGACTTAAAAGGACGCTGCTCTACCATTGAGCTATCGACCCCCGAACCGAAGAGGGGGCAAAATGGGTTTCCGCGTCACGGGTTTGCAAGAATTTTCTCCCCGACTGACGATTCCATGTCATTGACCGGTTAAACAAGGGTGCGTAGCAAGTCTCCGAGTTAATCGTGGGAACAATTCAAAATTATACTCATCAGACCGAGGCAGACCGTATGTCTGCCAAAGCCCAAGAAGTTGCTCTCGATCGGATGCTCGTGGATCGTTTCAAAAGTGGCGACCAAGCCGCTTTCGATGAAATGGTGACGAGATACTGGGACCGCATCTACTCCATGGTGCATCAGTTGCTGCGCAACCAGCAAGACGCTGAAGAGGTTACACAGGACGCTTTTATTCGCGCGCATCGGGGTTTGGTCAACTTCCGGGGCGACTCCGCATTTTCCACCTGGCTCTATCAAATTGCGACCAACCTCGCCCGGAACCGGTATTGGTACTGGTGGCGGCGGAAGCGCGACAAATCGGTCTCCATCGACGCGCCCATCGGCGCAGACAACGACATGACACTCGCGGACATTATTCCGGCCGAAGTTGAGTCGCCCGATGATATCACTGTGACCCAGGAGTTCGTCGACCGGATCGGTCGCGGAATGGAGCGCCTTTCAGCCAAGCACCGTGAGATTCTCGTCTTGCGGAACATCAAGAACCTATCCTACGAAGAAATCGCGGCCATCCTCGCGATCTCCATCGGGACCGTTAAAAGCCGAATTGCCCGCGCGCGCGAAAGCCTGCGCTCGAAACTCGGCGAGGACTTCAAATGAATGACTCAGAGTTTATCGATCTGCTCAACCTTTACCTGGATCACGAGATCTCCGCGGTCGACGCGGCTCGGCTCGAGGCCGAGGTGCAACGGGACCCCGAGCGGCAGAAAATCTATCGCCAATACTGCCGCATGCAAAAGGCATGCAAACTTCTGACGGCTGACTTCCAGCCGGAAACCGCCCCCGCCACCTCCAGGAAGGTGATCGCGTTCAATCACGTGGCCGCGGTTGCGGCGCCGCGTCACTACACCGGTGGATTCTACACCGTCGGCGCGGTCGCAGCGGCGGCGGCATGCGTGGCGATTATCTTTATCGGGCGCACTCGGCAGGCTTCGACCGAGACCGCGACGTTCGCTGCGGCTCCCGCCCCGCAGGTGGCTCCCGCCACCCTCGTTGCGGGTACAACGGTTTCGTCCCAGGCCGAGGCTGATGTGCCGGTTTCAATCTTGGCTGCTGCCAATTCCCCGACGACTGCCAGTGGGCCGCAGTCACTGGGCAGGATGAGCCGCACCACCTTGGTGGCAAATCCGCTGTTGCTGACCGGCAGTTCACAGGCTGATGCGGTACTCGCGGCGGCCATCGAACAAGCGAATGCTCAATTCGCCTGGATGCAGAACGTGAAGCTCACGCCGATTCAGCAGCCGAGTTCAGGCCCGAGTCTCCGCTTCGAGACCCAGTCGGTCGCGTGGCGCCCGGAACGTCGCACGCTGGATAACCGGACCGCGCCATCCGGTGCGTCGGAGATGTCGGCGTTCCAGTTCATGAAGTGAGCGGGAGCGACTGAATCAAACGAACGTTTCGAGGGCGGCACGACGGTGCCGCCTTTTTTGTCGGTGATACAGGCATTCCTGCCTGTAATCAGTGACCGAGCGACGACCCTCAGACTCTGCTCAAGCGCTGAGCGCCTTCTTGATCAATTTCTCCGTCGTGGCACTGCCTCCGAGCGCTAAAGCTGCGCGTCGTACCGCTTGATCCGCGTCAGCGGCTTTATAGCCGAGTGCGATCAATGCTGATACCGCGTCGCGATGCGGGGCGGCGCCACCGCCAGCGTTGGCCTCGCCGGTTCCGATCGCGGGCGCGCCCAAGTCGGAGCCGCCGACTTTCGACTTCAATTCTACGATCAGCCGCTCGGCGGTTTTTTTGCCGATGCCCTGACATTTTGAGAGCGTAACGACATCGCCCATGCGAATCGCGCTCTCCAGCGACGGCAGTGATAGCCGGCTCATGATCGTGAGCGCGAGCTTTGGCCCGACGCCGGTGACGTTTTCAATCAGCAGCCGAAAGAAGTCACGTTCGGGCGGCGTTGAGAATCCGTAGAGAGTCTGCGAATCTTCGCGGTAAATCACCAGCGTGTGCAACTTCACGACCACTCCCGGCGAAGGGAGCTTCTCCGCCGTGGTCACGGGAATGTGCACCTCGTAACCGAAGCCATTAAGCTCGATCACGGCGTGAAGCGGTGTCGCAGAGGTGAGGAGACCTTGAATCGAGGTGATCAAATGAGTGGTGCCCGGTGAGCGAGGGAGCGCAGGCGCGATCAGCGGAAGCGTCCGCGGACTGCGCGGGCCGCCGTCCTCGCCGCCTTATTTCAGTCCCAAGACGTCTTGCATGTCGTACACGCCAGGCGGCTGATTCAATACCCATTGAGCCGCTCGCAGCGCGCCGCGGGCAAAGATGCCGCGATCACTGGCTTTGTGCGTCAACTCGAGGCGTTCGCCCAGTGCGGCAAAAATCACGGTGTGGTCACCCACCACGTCGCCACCCCGCAGGGCGTGAACGCCGACTTCCGTGGGGGTGCGTTCGCCGGTGATGCCCTCACGACCGTGGCGCAGCGCTTCCGCGCCGAGCTTCCGTTCTTCCAAAACGATTTCCAAGAGGCGGGCAGCGGTGCCGCTCGGAGCATCCTGCTTAAAACGATGATGCATCTCGACCAGCTCCACATCGTAGTCGGAGCCGAGCACGGCGGCGGCGCGGCGCGTCAGCGCGAAGAGCATGTTTACACCGACGGAAAAATTGCCGGCCCAAACGCATGGCACCTGCCGGGCGAGCGCGAGCAGTTGCTGTTTTTCCGCGGCGCTGTGGCCAGTCGTGCCCAGCACAATCGGCTTCCGTTGCGCGACGGCGACCTCGAGGACGGCGCGGGTCGCGGCATGGGAGCTGAAGTCAACGACGACTTCACCCCGGGTGGCGCCAGCAGCAAGGTCGTCGCCGACGTCAACCGCCGCGCCGATCGTCACTCCCATGTCGCGGGCGGCCGCTGCGACCGCAAGGCCCATGCGGCCACGCGAACCGTTGATCAGAATCGTGAGTGCCATGGGGAAGCTTAGTCGAACGTGGCGAGAACCTGCTCCAGCACCTTCGTGTTGGCCGCGCTCATCTCGCACATGGGCGCGCGTACTTCATCGGACTGAATGACCCCGGCACGGGCCAGCGCGTATTTCACCGGAACTGGATTCGGTTCGATGAAGATCGTCTTGAACATCGGGTACAGGCGGCGGTGGACCTTGGCGGCCTTGGCAAAATCATTTGCGAGGGCCAGCTTCACCATCTGGCCGATTTCGCGCACGTAAACGTTGGACGCCACGCTGATCACGCCCTCGGCGCCGACAGCCATAAAAGGGAGGGTGAGGGAATCATCGCCGCTCAACACGACCAGGTCCTGGCCGAGCGCCTGCTTGAGTTGATCAACGCGATCGACGCTGCCGCCGGCCTCCTTGATCCACGCCACGTGTTTATACTTCGCGCGCAACCGCTCCACCACGCCCACACTGATCTCAATTCCGCAGCGTCCAGGAATTGAATACAGGATGATGGGCTTGTCGGTGGCTTCGGCTACGGCGCAGAAGTGGCGGAACAAGCCCTCCTGGCTCGGCTTGTTATAGTAAGGGGCCACGACGAGCATCGCATCCGCCCCGGCGTCGTGTGAAAGCTTTGTAAGATCGACGGCCTCGTAGGTCGAATTTGAACCCGTTCCGGCGATGACCGGGACGCGTCCGCGTGATTGTTCGATCACGAACCGAATCACATCCATATGCTCATCATGGGTCAACGTAGGCGACTCGCCGGTCGTGCCCACCGGTACCAGGCCGTCAATCCCGCCCTTGATTTGATAGGCGACGAGTTTTTTCAAATCGTCGTAAGAAACCTTTCCGTTGCGAAACGGAGTGGCGAGCGCGGTAATCGTGCCGATGAGCGGGCGTAGTTTCATGTGAAGCGGGCAATGAAGCCTTGCCGAACAGACGACGGCGAAATACCGAATCGCAACGCTTTTCTACCTATGGTTAACAGCCCGACCCTCACACCTCATACCGAAATATTCAACGACCTGCTCAAGCTCGCCGTCGAGAGCGGCGTGAGTGATGTGATCATCAAATCCAACAAACCAGGGTACGTGCGATTGGCGGGAAAGCTGAAGCCGGTGGACATGGATCCGATCTCGTGTCCGGAGGCGGAAGCGTGGGTGTGCGAGCATGTGCCGCGCGTTTTCAAGCCGAAGTGGGATGATGAAGGCCAGGTTGACTTCGCGTATGCGGCGGAAGGCATTGGCCGCTTCCGCGTGAACGCATTTCACCAGCGCGGGCTGGTCAGCATCGTGTTGCGACATGTGAAGAGCACGGTGCCTAACTTCACCGATCTCGGCTTTGGTCCCACGTCCGAGGCTCTGATCCGACTCGTCCAGGCAAAGGACGGGATTCTGCTGATCTGTGGCGCCACGGGTTCCGGTAAGAGCTCCACCATGGCAGCGATGATGAACTGGGTGAACCAGAACATGGACAAGCATGTCGTGACCATCGAGGACCCGATCGAATTCACTTTTCAGGACGACAAATGCGTCTTCCAGCAGCGCGAAATTGGCTTGGACGTGCCCAACTTCGGCTTGGCGATCAAGGCGGTCCTGCGGCAAAACCCGGACATCATTCTCATCGGTGAAATGCGCGATCGCGAAACCTTTGAAACCGCGATCAGCGCTGCGGAAACCGGCCACTTGGTTTTTTCGACCATGCACGCGTCTACGGTGTCGCAGTCGCTCACCCGGCTTTTTGAATTTTTTCCGGCGGAAGAACAGCTCCAGGCCCGTCGCGCCATCGCCGGCTCGCTGCGGGGATTCGTGTGCCAAAAGTTGATTCCGACCCTCGACGGCAGCGGCCGCGTGCCGGTCAACGAGATCCTGAGCGCGGATGCGACGGTGAAGAATCTCATCCTCGAAGGTCAGTTCGAGAAGCTCCAGAGCCTGCTCGAGGGGAGTGGCGATTCGAACAGCTTCTCCTTCAACCGCGACATCTATCGCCTCATCAAAGAAGGCCGGATCACCAAGTCGGAAGGCCTGCGGTTCTCGCCGAATCCGCCGCAGCTGGAAATGAACCTCAAGGGGATCTTCATCAAGTCCTGAGCTGGTGAAATCCGCACGGCGAGTTCGCCCATCGGTTTTGCGGGTGACCTGCGCCGCGGGGGCGTTGATCGTCTGTTGGAGCGAAGCCGCCGAAACTCCGAAAAAGACCGTGGTGAACGGCGAGGTCGCCGCTGCGGAATCCATCGCCGCCACGAAGCGCGATCTGGAACGAATCCGGGCCGCTAGCGACCCGCGTTTTCAAGGTTCAGCGAACGCATCCGCGCCTCGCATTTCGGTCCCCGAGTTGCGAACCGATTCAGTCGACACTCCGCCACCTTCAGCGCCGGCGACGTCGCCCGCGCGGAGTTTGGCGCCAGAAAAGAACGTCGACAACTGGCTCGTCGAGGCGATGGAGCAGGGCGCCCGCGAGCGAGACGAACGGCAGCGCGCGGCGAAAGGCTGGCCGCGCCTGGACGAACGGGAAGGCCGTCAAACGACGAAGCTGGGGCGGACAACGTCAGTGCAGCCGTCACTCACGGGTGAGCCCAGGATTTCGGGCCGCGAAGGGGAGCGGACATCGCTTTCATCACCGGTGAACTCTGCTGAGAAACGCACTCCGACGACCAATCCACTCGCGCCTTTTCTTGGCGACTGGCTGACGCCGCACGATTACGCCCTGCTTCGTCCGGGAGTTGCGGCAGAAGCCGCGGGCCGCCCGGGGGTTGGGGCGAGCGTGGGCGTTTATAGAAATGGTGTTCCGTCGGATTTCGCGACGGCGCTGGGTGCGCCGACGCTGAAGCGTGACATTTCCGGTGGATTTGGACCTGCGCCGCTTCCGGGTGCCACCGCACCGCTGCGCGAAAATCCCTTTCTAGCCGGGCTCACGGACGCGCCGCGAATGCCTTCGCCGTCCGTGTCGATCCCCCCCGCCATGGTAACAGTGCCGCCCCCTGCCTCTGATCGCTTGGCGTTACCGCGGAGCAGCCCGGACATGCCGCCGATGTCGCCTAAAATTCCAGATGTCGCAAAGCCCCGGCCAGACGAGACGTATTTCAAGCAATTGAAGCGTTTTTAGGGCTTGGATTCCGACGGGGGGCCGCTTGTGTGACACGTTTCACTGATGGCACTGGCACTTTTATTTGCAGGGCAGGGAGCCCAAAAGGTCGGGATGGGGAAGTCTCTGGTCGAGCAGTCGGCCGCTGCACGCGCGCTTTATGAGCAAGCGAACTCGGTGCTGGGGTGGGACTTGGCTAAGATCAGCTTCGAGGGTCCGGACGCGGATCTGACCCAAACCAAGGTATGTCAGCCGGCATTGTTCGTGCACGGAATGGCGCTTCTGGCGGTGCTGCGGGAAGCCGGAAAGTTGCCAGCGGGCGAACCGCGACTGGCGTTGGGCTTAAGTCTCGGTGAAGTGACGGCTTATTGCGCGGCGGGTGTTTTCGATTTCGCGACCGGCGTGCGCATCGTCGCGGAACGCGGTCGATTGATGCAACAAGCCTGCGAGCAAACGACCGGTGGCATGGCCGCGATCATTGGCGAAGAGCGCTCGACGGTCGAAAATCTTTGCCGTGATTTCGACATCGAGGAGGCAAATTTCAATGCTCCCGGTCAGATCATCGTTTCGGGAGATAAATCCAAGGTCGCGGCGGCGGTAGCGGCGGCGAAGGATCGCGGCATCAAGAAAGTTATCCCGTTGAATGTCGCGGGTGCATATCATTCGCGCCTGATGGAACCGGCCCGCATCGCGTTTGCGACGTTCCTCCAGTCCGTGCCATTTGCCGCGCCGAAGTTTGCCGTGCTCACCAATACCACGGGGAACCTGATTTCCGATCCCACGGCGATCAAGGAAGCGCTGGTCAAGCAGGTCGTCTCGTCGGTCCGTTGGGAAGACTGCATGCGGAACGCTGCGGCCGCCGGGGCCACGGAATTCTGGGAACTCGGGCCGGGTGGGGTGCTCAGTGGTCTGGCGCGCCGGACCGAGAAAACCTGGGTCGTTAAGAGTTTTGCTGAATTTCCCGACGTCGTACCCAACGGGGCCTGAAAATCGAAATGCCTTCTCGCTACACACGTAATTTTTGTATCATCGCGCACGTCGACCACGGGAAGACGACTCTGTCTGACCGGTTACTGGAGTTTACCAACACGGTCGAGCAACGGGTCATGACCGACCAGCATCTCGACGGGATGGATCTGGAAAAGGAGCGCGGAATCACGATCAAGTCGCATCCAGTGCGGTTGGAATACCGTGCGAAGGATGGGCACCTGTATAAGCTGAACCTGATGGACACGCCGGGCCACGTGGACTTCTCGTATGAAGTCTCACGCAGCCTCGCCGCCTGTGAGGGCGCGGTGTTGTTGATCGATGCGTCGCAAGGCGTCGAAGCGCAGACCGTGGCCAACGCGCATCTCGCGTTCTCGCAGAAGCTCAAGGTCATTCCCGTCATCAACAAGATCGACTTGCCGAGTGCGAATCTCGAACTCTGCATGAAGCAACTGGAGGACATTCTCACGATCCCGGCCGAGGAAGCGATTCTCGCCAGCGGCAAATCCGGAATCGGGATTGAGGATATTCTTGAAGCGGTGGTGGCTCGGATACCTCCACCGCGCTGGACCGAATATCCGCAGACGCGCGCGCTCGTGTTCGATTCGCTCTTTGATTCGTATCGCGGCGTGATTTCGTACGCGCGGGTTTTCTCCGGCACGATCAAGGCCGGCGAGCAGATGCTCCTGATGAGCAACGATGTGAAATCCGAGGTCAAGGAAGTCGGAATTTTCACGCCCAAGATGATGAAGGTCCAGATGCTCAGCGCCGGCGACGTGGGGTATGTTATCTCCAGCATCAAGAGCACGGCCGATATCAAGATTGGTGATACGATCACGATCGCGAATAAACCCGCGAAGGAAATGCTTCCGGGCTATAAAGAGGTGCGACCGATGGTATTTTGCGGATTGTATCCGCTCGAAAGCGCGGATTATGAAAAGCTCAAGGCGGCGCTCGGCCGTTTGCGGCTCAACGATTCCGCCTTCGTCTACGCTTCCGAGAGTTCGCTCGCCCTTGGCTTTGGTTTCCGTTGCGGCTTTCTGGGTCTGCTCCACATGGAAATCATCCAGGAGCGAATCCGCCGCGAGCACGATGTGGAGATCATCTCAACGTATCCAAGCGTTGTATACCAAGTGGTCGCGCATGGTGGCGCCGTGACCGAGGTCGACAATCCGGTCAACCTGCCGGATCCCGGCACGATTTTGGAGATTCGCGAACCGACGATCAACGCTTCGATCATTTTGCCGAACGACTCGATGGGCGACATCCTCGGGTTGATCATGGAGAAGCGCGGCGCCTGTGATCACACGGACACGCTCGATATGAACCGCGTGATGTTGAAATGCACCCTGCCGCTCAACGAAATCCTGGTCGATTTCAATGACCGGCTGAAGAGCATCACGCACGGTTATGGCTCGATGGATTACGAGCTCGGCGCGTATCGCGCGGCCGATCTCGTAAAAATGGACATCCTGATCAACAACGATCCGGTGGACGCGTTTGCCAGCATTGTTCATCGCGACAAGGCGGAGAACAAAGGGCGCAGCTTATGTGAGAAGCTCGCGGAGATCATCCCGCCGCAGATGTTCAAGGTGGCGATTCAGGCCGCCATCGGTGGCAAAATCATCGCCCGCGATAATGTGAAGGAGATGCGGAAAGACGTAACCTCGAAGTGCTACGGCGGTGACATTAGCCGGAAGCGCAAGCTGCTCGATAAGCAAAAAGAGGGCAAAAAGAAGATGAAGCAGTTTGGCAAAGTCTCGATCCCGCCCGACGCGTTCATCAAGGTGCTGCAGAGTAGCAATTAATAATCCACCGAATCATGGCTGCCGTTGTCGACATCCTCGTCTGGCCTCTGACCACGCTGGCCCGCTGGGTCAGCCGGCCGTTTTCGAATGAAGAGAAGATGCGGAGCAATGCGAGCAACTGGCTCGAGCTCGCGGATAAGGTTTATCATTACCGGCGGGATGTATTGTCGCCGACGCAGATCGCGGAACTGCAGTCGCAGACGGCCGGCTTGCAGGCCTTGCTAAAGGAGCGCGCGGGCGCTGCGAATCTGAAGCTCGCCATTGAGCGGCTTGAAGAGGTGTTACAACGGACGGGCGGGGCGATTTATCCGAAGACCGCCTTGGTGGAGAACGTCGAATTCTTCCTGGTCGCCGCGATTGTGATTCTAGGCATCCGCACGTATTTCGTGCAGCCGTTCAAGATTCCCACGAATTCGATGTGGCCGACGTATAACGGGATGACCCCGGAAGTCTGGAAGGATCCGGCGCAGTCACCGGGCACGGTTATGAAAGGCGTGCGATTTCTGGCCTTTGGAGCCAAGCACAAGGATTTGATCGCGCCTGAATCCGGGACCGTAACCGCGCCGGTTTCGCGGGGTTCAGGCCGCCTTTATTACGAACTTAAGCCCGGGCGGAATTGGCTGGTTTTTCCGGCGGTGAATCGGGAGTACACGTTTTTGGTGAACAGCCGGCCCGTAAAAATTCAAGTGCCGGAAGATTTTGATTTCGATTGGGCGTTCGAGGAGGCAACCGGATTGGGTTACGAACAACGCGCGCGTCTGGCCGAAAATTCAAGCAGCGGAATGGGCGGAATCCGCCAGGTGCCGTTGCCGAAGCCCGCGGAAAAAGGTAAGGCGATTCTTTCCTTCGATATCATCACGGGAGACCAGCTTTTCGTCGACCGCGTAACTTACCATTTCATGGCGCCCAAGGTGGGACAAGGGTTCGTTTTCCGCACCGACAACATTAACAGTGAGTACATGCGCGGTCCGCGCGGTGAACCACTCGAGCAATATTACATCAAACGGCTCGTCGGCGGTCCGGGTGACACCTTGGCGATCCGCGAGCCGGTGCTTTTGCGTAATGGCGCGCCAATCAGCGGCGCCGGAGCGTTCGGGGCGAACGCCAAGCGGACCGATCGCTACAAAGGCTATTTCAACGTGCCAGGCGGTTTCCTGCGTCCCGGCGAATCGTTGAAGATTCCGGAAGGCAAGTATTTCGCGATGGGTGACAACTCGGCGAACAGTCAGGACAGCCGTTATTGGGGATTCGTCCCAGCCAAGGACGTTGTGGGCCGACCCGTGGTCGTTTATTATCCGTTCACCAAGCATTGGGGCGTCGCTCGCTAGACAGGCGGCACCGCGGGTTCGGGCGCACAAGGATGATTATGTTAAGCTGAAGATTTGTGGAATGTGACCTATGACGAAGTCCGATTCTGATCTTCACCCATCCGGCTCAGGCGCTGGTCTTTTCAATTGGTTGAACCGCCGTTCGGCCGGCGTGCTCGTTCACCCGACCTCCCTGCCGAGTGCCTACGGCGTCGGTGCGTTCGATCAAACGGCGCACGATCTGATTGATTTCTTCGCGGACAGCGGGATCGAGTACTGGCAGTTGTGTCCGCTGGGGCCGACCGGGTACGGCGACTCGCCTTACCAGTGTTTTTCTTCGTTCGCCGGCAATCCTTACCTCATCGATCCAGCGCCTTTGGTAAAGGCTGGCGTCCTGAGCAACGCTGACGTCGAACCGTTGCGGCAGCTCAGTTCCGAACACGTGGATTACGGAGCGCTTTATGAGCGGAAACGTCCCCTGCTCTTTGCCGCCCACGCTAACTGGAAGCGTCAATCTCAGCCAGCCTTGCCTTATGGTGATTTCGCGGCGTTTCGTCGGAAACACGCAGTCTGGCTCGATGGCTTTGCCCTCTTTTCCGCGCTCAAGGATCAGCATCAGGGTAAACCGTGGTGGGAATGGCCGCTGACCGCGCGTTCTTGGGATACGGCCAGAAAACTGACGTTGCCGGCCGAAGTCACGACCCGCGCCGAGGCGTATGCGTTTATCCAATACCTCTTTTTTGGCCAATGGAGCCAGGTTCGCGCATACGCCGCGAAACGGGGCGTCCAGATCGTCGGTGACACGCCTATCTTTGCCGCGCTCGACAGTGCCGATGTCTGGGCGAGCCCGCACTTGTTTCAGCTCGATCGTCGGACCCTGAATCCAACGGCAGTCGCTGGTGTGCCGCCGGACTACTTTTCGGACGACGGCCAGCTCTGGGGCAATCCGCTTTACGACTGGGCGGCGCACGCCGCAGAGAATTACGCGTGGTGGATCGCGCGGCTGCGGGCGAATTTCGAACTCTGCGACGTTGTCCGCATCGACCACTTCCGCGGCTTCGAAGCTTATTGGTCTGTGCCCGCCGGTTCGCCGAATGCGCGTAACGGCAAATGGCTGCCGGGTCCTGGACTGGCCTTCTTCCACGCTGTTCGGGCGGCAATGCCGGACGCCAAGCTGGTCGCCGAGGATCTTGGCCTGCTGACCGAGGAAACGATTGCGCTGCGCATCGCCACCGGCCTTCCCGGCATGGCCGTCCTGCAATTCGCATTCGGCGGCAAGGCCGACAATCTTTACCTTCCGCATAATCAGCAGGCCAACACCGTCGTGTATCCAGGAACTCACGACAACGATACGACCGTGGGCTGGTACGCGACGACCGACCAAAAGACGCGCGATCACGTCCGCCGTTACCTGCGGATTAGTGGCCAGGACGTTGGCTGGGACTTCGTCCGGGTTTGCTATGCGTCGGTCTCCAATCTCGCCGTCATCCCGCTCCAGGACCTGCTCAGCCTTGATTCTTCCGCCCGCTTCAACACGCCCGGCACGAGTCAGGGCAACTGGACTTGGCGTTATCGACCGGAGCAGTTAGCGGCGCTGCGGACCAATTCCGCCAGTTACCTGCGCGAGCTCGGTGAACTCTACGGCCGCGGCGAGACCACCAAGACCGAGGGTTAAATTCTGCCGAGCGGCACGCTTCTGAAGCCAAGCAAACCGCTGATAAGCGCTAATAGTCGCTGATAAATCATCTCTCGGGTCTCGCTACCCGGGCTGTCTGCGAACGCGTGGATTCGACGCCGTTTTTCATCATAAGCGCTTTATCAGCGTTGATCAGCGGTTTTTCACCGGATCGACTCCGTGTATTCCGTGTATTCCGTGTCTTCCGTGGGCAACTTCCGGCTTGAACTCCGTGGCCTCCTCCTGCTCCTCCGTGGCGTCTGCGAATTAGCGCCAATCAGCGCTCATTTGCGGTTTCCCCGGATCCGGATCGATTCCGCGTCGTCTCACTCCAACCCAAGCACGCGCCGACCGGTCTCCGAAATCATCTGCGGCGTCCATTGCGGATCCCAAACAATGTGAACCTGCGCTGACTCGACCGTTGGTAGCGCGGCGATTTTTTGCCGCGCGTCTTCGGCGATCACCGGCCCCATGCCGCAGCCGGGCGCCGTCAGCGTCATCTTAACCTGGATATCATGGCTGCCGCTCGGCAGTCGCTCAATGGCGAGATCGTACACCAAGCCCAAGTCGACGATGTTCACCGGGATCTCCGGGTCGAAACAGGTTCGCAACGCATCCCAGACCGCTTGCTCGCCGAATTCACCGACCACGGGTTGCTCTGCCCCGGTCTCGGCCGCGACGTAGCCTCCAATCGCATCCGCGTTTTCCCGCGCGATGCGGAAAAGCCCGCGATCCGTGCGGACCGTGACGTTGCCGCCCAGCGTCTGAGCGATGAACACGTCCGTGTCCTTCGGCAGCGTCACGACGTCGCCGGCGGGAATAATCGTGGCGGTTACGTCCCGGATTAGAGTGTGCGTTTGTGACATGCTGGAATGGCTCATTCGATGGACAGATTCATGGGCAGCCGCGCGTAGATCCCATTGGGATCGTTGAAGGTGCGCAGCAGTTTCAATTCCTGGTCGATGCGCCCCGCGATTTTCGCCGTCAAACTCGTCGACTGGACATACTCATGCGATTTTTCGCCGATGTACTCCTGGATCGCCTCCACGAGGTCCAAGTGACGTGGATACTCGACCAGGCGATAATTGTCCGAGAGTTCCGCTTTTTCGGCCGCGAACGCGATCGCGGCATCAAGCCCGCCGAGCTCATCCACTAGCCCGATTCGCAGGGCTTCGGTGCCGGACCACACTCGTCCTTGAGCGATCTCTTCAACTTGGGCCCGGGTGAGTTTGCGGCCTTCCGCCACCTTGGTGACGAACTCTCCGTAGATCCAATCGACCATGCGTTGGAGCACCGCGATTTCCTCGGGCGTCTTCGGCCGGGAAATTGTGAGCGCATCCGCAAACTTGCCGGTCTTCACCGTGTCGAATGTGACCCCGAAATTATTCGCCAGCTTTTGCACGTCGAACTGGAGACCGAAAACGCCGATCGATCCGGTGATCGTGGTCGGTTCGGCGAAGATGCGGTCGCTGTCGGCCGAGATCCAGTAACCTCCGGACGCCGCGTAACTGCCCATCGAAACCACGAGCGGTTTTACGGCTTTAATCAACCGAATCTCGCGCTGGATCACTTCCGACGCGGACGCGCTGCCACCGGGACTGTTTACCCGCAGCACCACCGCCTTGACGTTTTCGTCATGGCGGATCTTGCGGAGTTCGCGGGAAAATTTGGTGCTGCCGATCTCAGTGGGCTCACCCTCGCCGTCCACAATTTCACCTTCGGCATACACCACGGCGATGCGACCGCCGCGGCCACCCCGCGGGGCGCCGCCATCGCGCTTGGGCGCATCCGCGATATCCTTCACCATCTTGGCGTACTCCGTTACCGTGATTTGTTTGAAAGCTTCCTTCGCTCCGGTTCGTCCGGTCTTCTCCTTGAGCGCGTCGTAGATTTCGTCGCGATAAGCAATCCGATCGATGAAGCCGCTCGCCTTAGCGGTCTCCGCTCGAATCAGGCCTTCGGCATCCACCGTGGCCTGAAGTTTTTCCGGGGTAACGTTTCGGCTGGGCGCGATGTCCGTCAGAATTTCGCTCCAGATATCTCCCAGCAGCTTCTGAACTTCCTCCCGGTTCTCCGGGCTCATCGCCGTGCGCGTGAACGGCTCGACCGCCGACTTGTATTTGCCCACGCGCGTGACCTGCACGTTGATCCCGTACTTCTCGAACGCACCGGCGAAAAACATCGGCTGACTCGCCAGACCCGGCATGAGAATCATGCCATAGGGGTCCATCGCCAGTTCACTCGCGACAGACGCCAGGTAATACGTCTTGGTCGTCGCGTGGGTGATGTAGGCGGTGACCGGCTTGCCTGCGGTTTTCACGGCGGCCAAAGCATCGCGCACTTCTTTCAACGCCGCGTAGCCTGATCCGAACGCCGCGGGCGAGAGATCGCCGGTAATGAAGACACCGGCGATGCGATCATCCTTGGCGGCGGCGCGCAACGCGTGCGTCAACGAGCGCAATTGCACCGTCCCGGTTGAATCGCTCAGGAAGTTAAAGTCGATGCGCGGCGGCGCGTCCGAGATGTTGGTGGAGAGATCAAAGACCAAATAGGAGCCGCGTGATAACGTTGGGCGAGCGGCCTCGGAGCTGCCCAGGGCTGCCATCGCAGCGACGAATCCCAGCATCAGGACCATCGCGCCGACGGTGAATATGATCAGCGCAACCAGCGCCCCCAACATCGAGGTGAAAAAGTTCTTCATGCGGAATCGTGCGCACCGTAGCTGGATTCCCGGTTTCCTCCAGTCCAAAGGTCGCAACTTCGAGTAATCAGATGCTCAAAGTGGCGCGTAGTTCAGCGAGGACGCAACGCCTCGCACTCAGCTGGCGCGGGTATTGCTGAGTGGGGATATAACCGGTTGCGCCTATCCATGACCCTTCACACACTGCGTGGCATGAGTGAGAAAAAAGAACTGCTCACAACCAACCGCAAGGCGCTCACCATTAATTTGGACGAACGCAAATACGGGACGTTTGCTGAGATCGGCGCCGGCCAGGAGGTCGCGCGGGTCTTTTTCCAGGCCGGCGGAGCGGCGGGCACGATTGCGAAGACGATTTCGGCGTACGACATGAATTTCAGCGATGCGATCTACGGCAAGGCGCCGCGGTACGTCTCGCGCGAGCGCCTCGGGCTGATGTTAGATCACGAGTACAATCTGCTCATCGAGCGGCTCGCCGCGCAACGGGGCGAGCGCACCACGTTTTTCGTTTTCGCCGATACGGTCGCGACCAAGGGTTACAAGGGCACCAACGATGCCCATGGCTGGATGGGGGTGCGTTTCCAGACTGAGCCGGGCAGCGCACCGAGCGAGGTGCTCGCTCATGTGCGCATGTGGGACAAGGAAAACGTGATGCAACAGGAGGCGCTGGGGATTGCAGGCACCAACCTGATGTATGCGGCATTCTATTACCGCGACGATCCGAAGCGCTTCGTCGAATCCCTGGTCGACAATCTCGGAATCGCGCGGCTCGAGGTGGATATGCTGAAGTTTTCGGGCCCCGCGTTTGCGCAGGTCGACAACCGGCTGATGACCCTCTTCCTGGTGCAGCACGGATTGACGAACGCGGTGATGTTTGGGCCGGACGGCGATGTGCTGCAACCCTCGGAGGTGCTCTACAAAAAAGCAGTTCTCGTCGAACGCGGGAGTTTCCGGCCCGTCACGCACGTCAACGTCGACATGCTGAATTGTGCGACGGCGCAATTCGTTCAGGAACCGCAGGTGAAGGGCAAGGACGTCGTCGTGATCATGGAGATCACGATGAACAATCTGCTCGCGGCCGGAGAACTCGATGCCCGGGATTTCCTGTCCCGCGTGGACCTGCTGGGCGAGCTGGGGTTCGCGACGATGATTTCGAACTACTCCGAATATTACCGGCTGACGTCCTATTTCCGCCGATACACCAAGGAAATGATCGGCGTGGTCATGGGCATCAACAACCTGCTCGAGATCTTCAACGAGAAGTACTACGAACACCTGGAGGGCGGGATTCTCGAGTCGTTCGGACGCATGTTCAAGAATGCGGTTAAGTTGTACGTTTACCCGATGCGGCAGGAGGCATTCGATCGCTATCTCAACGGCGGTGGCGTGGCCGCGCCGGGGTCTCACGTCGGGCATGCCTTTTCGGCCAATGTGCTGATTACCGCCAAAAACGTGTACATCGCGGATCACCTCCGGAACCTTTACAATCACTTGCTTGAAAACCACTACATCGACACCCTCGTGGGCTTTGACCGCGAGGTGCTGAACATCTTTTCCCGCGATGTGCTCCAGCGTATCCGCGATTCGGATCCGTCGTGGGAGCAGATGGTCCCGACCACCGTGGCGAGCGCCATCAAGAAGCGCCGGCTCTTCGGTTACGCGGACCCGGCGCCGACGGCGATCGCGAGCGTTAGTTGATAGTGGCTTGCTGGGAGCGAATCTGCCGGTTGGCGGTTCCGGCTCCGGCGCGGAGCGGAGTCCGCGCCCTACCTGCTTCCAAAGTCACGATAGGTAGGGCGGCGAGTCCCTTCGCCGCCTTTTTCGAAGGTCACGATGGGTAGGGCGGCGAGTCCCTTCGCCGCCGCGGGTGGCTGCCACCGCCAACCGGCAGAGGCGCCCGCTTGCTGGGGGTCACGGAAAATTTTCGTGCGTTTTTGCCGGTTTCATGGGCAAGTCTTCGACTCCATGCGATTCCACAAGTACCACGCTCTGGGCAACGACTATATCGTCCTTAATCCGGCCGACTTTCCTGCCTGGAAACCCGCTCCCACGGTGGAGCAAATTCGCGTGGTCTGTCACCGCAACTTCGGCGTGGGATCCGATGGCATTCTCTGGGGCCCCCTGCCCTCACAGCAGAGCGAATTTAGCCTGCGCATTTTCAATCCGGACGGCTCCGAAGCGGAGAAGTCAGGCAACGGTCTGCGGATCTTTTCCCGTTTCCTATGGGACCAGGGACTCGTGCAGGCCCCCGAGTTTTCGATTGAAACTCCCGGCGGCCACGTGCGCTCCGTGATCAAGGATCGGGGTCGGTTGATCACCGTGGCCATGGGCAACGTGAGTTTCGACAGCGCCAAGATTCCGGTAAACGTTTCCGGTGCGCCGCGCGAGGTGCTAAACGAAAAGATCACCGTGCTCGACCGGGAGTTCACGTATTGTGCCGCGACGATCGGCAATCCGCATTGCGTGATTCTCCTTCCGGAAATCTCGCCGGACCTGGCGCACCGCTTTGGTCCGCATTTTGAGACGCATCCCAATTTCCCGCGGAAAACCAACGTGCAGTTCCTGAAAGTGATCGATCGGAAAGACATTCAAATCGAGATCTGGGAACGGGGCGCCGGCTACACGCTCGCTTCCGGGAGTAGCTCCAGTGCGTCGGCCGCCGTCGCCCACCGGTTGGGCTTGGTCGACCGCGATGTGACGGTCCATATGCCCGGCGGACAGATCGGAATCGAGATCGGCGACAATTTCTCCATCATGATGACCGGCACCGTGAACAAGGTCGCCGAGGGTGAAATGCATGCGGAGCTGTTCGCGGTCAAAGTCTAGAAATTTTGTGTAGCCAGAGGCCGTTCCAAGCTGCGGCCGAGGGCGGCCGCGGTCCCAGGGGGCTGATGCCATTTGCGTTAATCTAATCCATTTACTTACCCGCTTGTCATCGCGAGCCCGAGGAACGAGGGCGTGGCGATCCATCTGGATTGCCGCGGTCGCCAAGACTCCCTCGCAACGACAAACAGGAGTGAACGGCTTCAAGTTAATGCATAGGGGGCTGATGCCCACTATCCGCTCGGTTCCCGTCGTACCCCTGATCTTGTCCAATCCCCGCGTGGACTTCGCCGGCTGGCGCATCGTGACTGCCTCCCGTAATGCCACTTTCGGTTACCAAATTGGAAAAGAAGATTCTCTTGATCCTCATCGCCTTGATCGTGCTCGGTCTCATCGGTCAACTGGTGTTGTAATACCAACGTCCTTTGATGTTTGGACTGTCATTGCGAGAAGCGGAGCGACGAAGCAATCCAGCTGGATCGCCCAGGCGCGCTTCGCGCACCTCGTGATGGCAATCGTCTACACTATAAGGACGATTGGTATAAATCCGCAGCAGGCTCCGGTTCAAAAAGCCTCGCCAAATTCGTTTCGACTGCATCCCCTTCGGTTTGGCGAACGTATGAAAGGGAAATGCCAACGGTTATGTCATACCTCTCTGGAGGTGCTGCCTATGCTGCGGCCGAGCGTCTTGACGCTCCGGCCCCGCGGTGGCGTTCGCGCATGACTGCTCCGGTCGCAGAGAATCCTCAGCTTCCGGATGATCGGGAGCAGGTCGACGGCCAACTGATGCGTCGCATCGCGCAAGGCGATCGCGGGGCATTCGGTGAGCTCTACGATCGTTTTTCCGGGCCGCTATTCGGTACCGCGCTCCGCATTGTCAGAGACCAGGCCGAGGCGCAGGACGTGGTGCACGATGCCTTTGTCACGTTGTGGGAAAAGTCAGCCGGCTTCGACTTGAGCCGAGGCAGCGCTTTTTCCTGGGTGGTGACGCTCGTTCGAAATCGCGCCATCGACCGCGTCCGGATGCGGCGGCGCCGCGCAGAACTGCTCGCGGAAAGTGCGCCGTCCGATCTTGGCATGGAGAACAGTTCCACCGTACTTCCGGCCAGCGAAACGGCAGCGAGCGGTGATGAGGCCCGGGCGGTCCGCGCCGCGGTGGCCAGTCTCCCCCCTGAACAACAGCGGGCCGTTGAGTTGGCATTTTTCAGTGGATTGACCCAAGAGGAAATTGCCCGCACCTTGCGCGAACCGCTTGGCACCGTGAAAGCCCGCATCCGGCGAGGATTGCTCAAACTTCGCGATATGCTCGCGACTCACTCATGATCGACGAACGTACCGAGGAACTCGCTGCGCTCTACGCCGTCGACCTGCTCGAGGGTGATGAACGGGTTGAATTTGAGGCTCAGCTCCAACGCTATCCCGCGGTTCAAGCCCTGGTTCGCGAATTCCGCGATGTCTCCAGTCATCTTTCTCATACGGTCTCCGCGCCGCCACCACCAGCGTTGAAGAATCGGATCATGGCGTCGATCGAGCAACGTTCCGCCACCTCAACTCCCGCGGCGCCGGACAATGTGATCCGGCCCGCGGCCTTCACGTTTCTGCGTTTCGCGCCGTGGGCAATCGCCGCCGGCTTCGCGGTGATCGCAGCTTGGACGGGTCAGCGGTACTTCACCACTCGCAGCGAAATCAATCTTCTGCGCGATCGTCAGGGGATCACTGGTGTCGCTCTGCAGAGCACGCGACAGCAGCTCGAGGCGGAACGGATCGTCGCCGGGAAGCAGCTGGAGGCGCTGCAACTGGACTTCGTTGGCGCCACGAACCAGTTGGCCGCCGCTCGCACTCAGCTGGCCGCTGCCACCGGCCAATTTTCGGAGCGCGATCGTGAATTGGGGGAGGCCCGCACCCAGCTGGCGAGCATCCGCGAACAAATCAACGAGCGGGAAACTAGAATTGCCTCCCTTACTCAGCGCGTGGATGCGATGACCGGAGCTTCGGCCGACCTCGGACGTCAGCTCGGCGAAGCCAAGGATCGGGTGGCAAAACTCATCCAGGAAATGCTCAACCAGCAGGAACTGGCCAATCTTAAGATCACCGTTCTGGCTTCGCTGGTGCAAAATTCGCCTCAGGCGCTCGCCGTTACGTTCTGGGATCCGGCCAAACAGGAAGGGACGCTCAAGGTCGAGAAACTGCCCGCCCTCCTTGCCAATCAGGATTACCAACTCTGGGTCGTTGACCCACAGTATCCGAATCCGGTGGATGGCGGCGTATTTAGGGTAGATCCGAACACGGGTGACGCGCGCATCACTTTCAAGCCCGGGCAACCGGTGAAGGCTGTCTCCGCTTTCGCTGTTACCCTCGAGCGCAAAGGTGGCGTTCCGAAAGCGGAAGGTCCCTTCGTGCTGCTCGGAAAATAATTCGATCTCTGGATCGCCACGCCCTCGTTCCTCGGGCTCGCGATGACAAATCAGAGTACGAATATCCGACTTAGGGCGGGCTGGATAGGTGGGGCAGGGACTTCGCGTGGCGCTACTTGAAACTTGTCACGCGCTGCTGCGGAGCGAAATCTCCCAGCAATGATTCTCAAACCCAAGGTCCGCGGATTCGTTTGTGTCACGTCCCATCCCGAGGGGTGCGCTGCCCATGTGCAGGAATGGATCACACATGTGAAGTCCAAGGGGCCGCTCACCGGCGGCCCGAAGAAGATTTTGGTCATCGGTTCGTCCACGGGGTACGGCCTCGCCTCCCGTGTAGCCGGCGCGTTTGGCTCCGGCGCCGCCACCATCGGTGTGTTCTTCGAGCGTCCCTCCGAAGAAGGCCGTCCTGCAACTCCGGGTTGGTATAACACGATTGCGTTCACCGAGGCCGCCCACGCGGCCGGCCTCTACGCGAAGAACGTTAACGGGGACGCTTTTTCGGACCCCATCAAGCAGCAGGTTCTCGATTTGATCCGCGCCGATCTCGGCCAGGTAGACCTGGTGGTTTACTCACTCGCTTCGCCGCGCCGCACTCACCCAAAGACAGGCGCGGTCCACAAATCGACCCTCAAACCAGTCGGTACGTCGTACACGAATAAGACGGTCGATACCGACAAGGGTATTGTCACCACCGTCACCATTGAGCCCGCGAATGAGCAGGAAATCGCCGACACCACCGCTGTCATGGGAGGGGAAGATTGGGAGATGTGGATGAACGCGCTCTCGGACGCGAACCTCCTGGCCCCCGGTGCTCAATCGGTCGCTTATTCCTACATCGGGCCGGAAGTCACGTGGGCAATCTACAAGAATGGTACGATCGGCCTCGCCAAAAACGACCTGGAGCGCGCCGCCAAGAACGTCGATTCCCTGCTCAAACTTAAGGGGGGCGGCCGGGCCTTCATTTCCGTCAACAAGGCGCTGGTTACGCAGGCGAGCTCAGCCATTCCCGTTGTACCGCTCTACATCTCGATTCTCTACAAGATCATGAAGGCGGCGGGCACGCACGAGGGCTGCATCGAACAAATCTATCGGTTGTTCGCGACGCACATGTACAACGGACACTCCCCCAAATTCGATGCGGCGGGTCGCGTGCGGATCGACGACTGGGAAATGCGCCCGGAAATCCAAAATGCGGTTCGCGAGATTTGGCCCCGCGTTACCACGGAAACACTCGCGGCCGAAACGGATATCGCGGGTTACCGCACTGAATTTCTCAAGCTGTTCGGGTTTGGTCTCGCTGGCGTCAACTATGACGCCGAAACCGAACCGCACCGTCCGATGTTGTAACCGCCGAGTGGCGCGGAATTGATCGTATCGGGGCAGGTGCCGTCCGACGGCACGTGCCCGCGCCGTCGCCCTGAATCCATGCGTGCCGTCATTCAGCGGGTAACGTCAGCGCGGGTGACCGTCGCTGGCGAAATCACGGGAGAAATCGCGCACGGCCTGCTGGTTCTCTTGGGTGTCGCTCAAGGCGACTCGCCGGCTGACGCCGAGTGGCTTGCGGCGAAGATCTGCGCCCTTCGCATTTTCGAAGACGCGGAGGGAAAGATGAACCGCTCCGTGATCGACGTGGGCGGCGGAATTCTGGTCGTGAGCCAATTCACGCTCTTCGCGAGTACCCGAAAAGGCACGCGCCCGTCATTCAACGACGCCGCCAAGCCCGACGTCGCCATTCCGCTGTATGAAGCGTTCAATCGCTGCGCATCGTGGGCGCTCGGGCGGCCCGTTGCGACCGGTCGGTTTGCCGCGATGATGTCCGTCGCCTTGGTCAATGACGGACCCGTCACCTTGATAATCGATTCCCACGACCGCGAGTAGCGATCGTTTGAATGACCGTGCGTCGTTCGCTCGCGCTGGATGGACGCCCAGCCGTTTCCGGCGGCGAGAAACCTTGGGGACTGGGCGCATCTGCCGGTTGGCGGTGGCAGCCACCGCGGCGGCGAAGGGACTCGCCGCCCTACCCGTCGTGACTTTGAAAAAGGCGGCGAAAGGGACTCGCCGCCCTACCCATCGTGATCTTTGAAAAAGGTAGGGCGCGGACTCCGCTCCGCGCCGGAGCCGGAACCGTCAACCGGCAGATGCGCCCTTGGGGACTTAACAC
>Ga0163152_10002637_pt1 | contig 24979 bp, 18 predicted proteins | sample OliLakLV19MP8IB2_FD_148635 | JGI IMG/M metagenome (GOLD analysis project Ga0163152, IMG submission 148635) | Freshwater microbial mat bacterial communities from Lake Vanda, McMurdo Dry Valleys, Antarctica - Oligotrophic Lake LV.19.MP8.IB-2 | ecosystem: Environmental > Aquatic > Freshwater >...
ACATACGACAATCCCCACGCGCGCCCCCATGGTCGTCACAACGAAGAGGCCCACCCGTGAGGGTGGGCCGACCAGACGCCGACACAACCCGCCCGTCGGCACACCAACATCAAAACAACGGCGCCCGCAACCGCGGGCGCCGTCCCTACACCAGCCGCCAGAGTGCCAGCGACTTCTGGTGCTCCTCCAGGATCTCGCGGTGTGCCGCCGGTAGCTTGGCCGGCATCTCCAGGTTCCGCCACGCCAGCTTGAACGCACGGACCGTCTCATCGACCACCGTCGATATCGGCAGGGCCGGTGCGCCGACCTTGTTGGCAAAGCGAGCGAATCGATCGAGGTCGATCCTGGCCATCACCTTGGTGCCACCGAGGCTCAGGGCCAGGTTCCGGTCTCCAGGGAGGTACGCCACCGTCCCCACGAAGTCATACCCAGGCGAAAGTTCGGCGCTCCTCCCATCCCGATAAATCAGCGACCAGTTCTTGAGGTGCATGTCGGCGTTGCCGATCAGGATGGTAAAGACCATCCGCCGCACCAGTTCCAGGACTGCCTCAAGCCCACTCTCGGCGTAGAGAACCTTGGCGATGCTCTCGGTGCTGGCTCGTTTGTACTTGTCGTCGGGATACACGCCAAAGACCTGCGCAAAATCTTCCATATGGATCCGCTGGCCCTCCGCCCGATCGAACCGCCGAATCGCCAGCACTTGACGCTCCGGCAACGGGGCATCGGCCGGCAGCCCTGCAATCGACTCGGCGTCTATCAGGCGAGTTTGCGGAACCGCGATTCCGATAGCGCGGGCCAGCTCCAGCATCTGGTACTCATGGGCTGGCACCCCGGCGTAGACCGGTGAGGGCAGCTTGACGATCCAATCGCCACCCACGCCGGACACGGGAATGGTCAGCCCACTGGTGGCGGCTTCCACCGCCGAGAACTTGAGCTGCACCCCGGCGAGCGAAAACTTGAGTGGCGGGCGGATGCCGTCGGCATCCATCTTCACTTGTCGGGGAGCCTCTCCGACCCCTTCCGGTTTGACAATCACATTGCCGGGCAGGTCTTCGCCCAATACCGCGATCAGTGGAAAGTCCCGTACCTCCTTGGTGCCAGCCCGCGCCGTGAGGTAGGTCCGCAGCCGGCCCTCAGGAAGCAGGTTGGCAAAGAACGGCGGCAGTTTCGTCTTGGTTGTCGGTGGGGTAACCAGCCCGCCTTGTTCGCCCTTGAAGCCAAGGCTCAGGACAGGACGCTGGGTGTCTTCGGCGTAGCTGGGGTCGAACGCAAAGGTGATCCGGTCGTCGGGCAGGCGGACCAAGGTCCCGACTCGGCGTTGGTCGAGCCAGACCCCGAGAACGTCTACTTCGGCGGACCTGGTCATTGCTTAGACCTCGTCGTCCTGCGCGTCAGTGTCGTCTTCGTGATGATGTTGATCATCATCGTCATCGGCCGTCAGGGTATAGAGCGGCCGTTCATCTTCGCCGGCATTGCTTCCCGCCGTTTGGAAGGCTTGTAGTTGAGCATCGATTGCCGGCAGGATCTCCCTGGGGATCAGACGGACGTCCATCCCCAGGACCCGAGCCACCTCTCGCAGGGTTCCGAGGCGTGCGTCCACCACCCCTCGTTCCAGGGTAGACACGGTGGTCTGGGTGGTACCGACCAGGCGGGCGACCTCAGCTTGGCTCATGCCGAGCTGTTCGCGTCGGGCGCTGAGTGGGGCTAGCAGGTCAGTCAAAGCAGCACCGCTCATATAATTAACCATATATATGGGTGATAGGTATATCTAACAATAGGTTGTTGCCATTGAAAGTCAAGTTAATGATACAGCAAAACATATGCATCATTGCGTCCATATGTTTTATTGTATCGACAGGGTGCCGCTTTGCGCTTAAAGGGCCTGGGGCAATTGCGGCTGGATGTAGGCGGCGGTTGAATATTGGACATCCGTGGCGGGTGAAAATGGGACACTTTTCCCGAGGCGTCCGTAGGGGCCGGGCCTGCCCGGCCCGTTGTATCGGACCCCTCCCCGTTCCCCCGCGGCTGAAGCCGCGGCTCGGCCAGGTGGGCCGCTGAAGCGACCTGGGGCCATGCCGCTGATCCACGCCCAGGGATCATGGCCAGATGATGTACGGGCGCGCCTCCGCACCAAGAGTGTCCGAGGCGTCCGTAGGGGTGCGGCCTGCCCGGCCCTTTGTATCGGACCCCTCCCCGTTCCCCCGCGGCTCAAGCCGCGGCTCGGCCAGGTGGGTCGCTGAAGCGACCTGGGGTCATGCCGCCAATCCACGCCCAGGGATCGGGGCCAGATGTACGGGCGCGCCTCCGGCGCGCCCGTCGGCACACCAACATCAAAACAAGGGCGCCCGCAACCGCGGGCGCCGTCCCTACCCTTCCCTGTCCCCCAACAACCGAAGCGTCTCCGAATCCGGCTCCCCATCGAAGAACCGCTCCAGCAGCAGGTGGAAGACCGAACCCCCGGGACTCACCTGTGCGAACAGGCTGGCGCACGACCGCAGCTTCATGTCATCGGGTGAGCCGAAGATATCGACCGCAGACCGGCCTTCCACACCCAAGACCGCTCCAGCACACTCCGCTAGCCGGACTCCCAGAACCGGATGCGCCAGGTAGGCCCTAGCTTCCTCGATCCCACTGATCGCGTAGCGCCGAGATGTTGGGCTGCGGCCGAGCCCCGCAAACTGGGGAAAGATGTACCACATCCAGTGGGTGCGCTTCCGGCCCGCCCGCACCTCCGAAAGCGCCCGCTCATAGTCTCGATTCTGTGCCTGGATGAAGCGATCCAAATCAAACGGATCAGCCGAGTCTGTCACGGTTTCATTGCCGGCATTCGATGGGGTCAGGCAGGGTCGGAGAATGTGTCGCGGAACGGCCCGAGGAACCTTCGTTCCGGTGACCAGTCTGCAATGGCAAACACAACTTCCGAGAACGCACCACTGAGGGTGGATTCGAGGGCGGCCCGGAAGTCTTGGGTGGTGCGCACAGGGTCGTTGGGGAACGCCCCGCAGCCCCAGGCCCCAAGCACTAGCTCGGAGTATCCATACGCCCTGGCAATGTCGAGGATCCGGTGGATGCGGCGTTGCAGCAGGTCGCCGGATTCCGGCTGCCCCACTCCGGGGGCGAAGGGGGCGGCACAGGTCAGGAAGTCCAGCAGCCACAGCTCGTCTAAGGCGGTCCCGTCGTCGTGCCGGAAGACCGGCACCCGTGGAGACAGGATGGCCCAGTCGGTCGAATCGGGCCTGGGGCGCTGTCGGTGCGCCTCGTACATCGGGTCATCCACAAGTGTCTGGTAGAGCGCACTTGATCGGCAGAGCGCCTCCTCCTGCGCCCGGGAGCCGTGCAGGAATCCTCCACCCGGTTGGATGCCGTTGGCCAGGTTGAGGGCAAGGGGCCGGAGCCCCTGGTCGACCAGGCGTCGTGCCGCGCCGAATGTGGTCTCGTTGGCAACCTGCACGCGGGTGCTCTGGAAGCCGGCGGGGGTGGGTTCGGGCAGGGTGGCATCCGGGGGAATACTCACCTTTGCTGCGCAGGCTGCCAGCACCTGGCGGCCCCAGTCGACCATGACACCGGCCTTGGTCAGGAAGTACCTCTTCTCAATTGCCGCGACAGCGGTGAGGCCGAGCAGTGCGGCCTGTTGACGGCGGATGTCCAGTTCCCGCTGGCGGGCGCTGGCCATATCGTCGGAATCGAGGCAGGGGAGGAACTGAAGGAGGGTCATGAATAGCTCGGGGGCATTGTTAAATGCTTGTCACAATCCCAATCGAAAACTGAGCTGCGACGCCGCTTCGTCGGGGAACGGGATGAGACTTGGCCCGTCGACAGCGATCAGGTTCGCCACTTCTTCCTGACCCATCACAACCCTGAACCACTGCTCCCGGTCCGTCATCACCTTGAATTGACGTTCGTCGGTCATTCCGGCCAGATACGGAAGGTCTACAGCAATCGGGTACCGGCCTTCTGCCTTACACCCCAGACGATCAATCCGACCCGTCCGTTGCTCAATCTGGCTCGGACTCCAGGCCAGGTCGTGGTGGATGACATGGCGACAAGCCCGGTGCAGGTCTACACCTTCCCCCATGACCTGGCTACAAACGAGAATGTCTGGGAAGAACGGGGTATTGAATCCCCGCATCAGGCGAGCCCGCTGATCACGTCGCGTTTCTCCAGTGGCAAGCTGGACGTTGGCGAGGAGTACAGCACCACCACCGGACTCATCGGACTCAGACCCGTCGGTCATCTCGACCCGAATGCCGCCTGTCCCGACGCGTGCCGCTGCATCCAGGTAGTTCTCGCGCTCTTCGGGCGAGCAGTCGACAATGAGGAAGCGAACGAACCGATCCATCTTGTCTTCCGTGCTCAGGTCCGAAGCGTCACGATACTGCATCACATGCCGGACCGTCTCCTCGGGGCCTAGTTCACCAAGCTCCTCCAGTGGGAACGACCTTAGAATCGTGGTCCGTACTCGAAGAAAACGTCGCATGACCATGACGAGCAATTGCTGCGACTCATCAGACACCTGTTGCGCGTCTATCGCTGGCGTGTGGCGATCAATGAGCTTGGACAACGCCCCATCGATAGCACGACGGCCAGGACCGTCATCGTCGTCGAAGAATCGGCGCTGCACGCGCGACACAGTGGCTGACACAGTTTCGGGGTCTGCACCGCCGTTCTTCTCGCCGAGCCGTTCTGATGCTCTTCGATAGAGCCGGGTCTCCATCTCGCGGCTGATGTGAAAGCGGAGCGCCTGGCAAGTCTTCCGATAGAACGCAAAGACGAGGACCTTCTCGCCCTTCTCCCAGAGATCCGCCACCCGGTGCACGGTCGCGTGTACCTTCGGGTGATTTTGTCCCTCGCGGTCTTCCAGCGATTTGTCAAACTGATCCAAGTACCAATTGGGATGCGTCAATGGCTCGTCCACTTCAATGGGGTCGTCCTCTTGATCATCACGCCCCGCCCGGTTCGACTCCCGCGTCCGCCGAAACGCCTCGTAGGACGACGCCAAGGCTTCTCCCAGCAGGTCCTTGTCCGACTGGACCGCACTACGCGCTGCAAGGAAGAAGGGTAGGAGCTGCTCCCCAGGGACCTTGATCCCGCCTTCGGTAGTCTCGTCCACCACGCTTGCACCCTCGCGACGCACACGGCGGACAATCACCCCCCCGTCCCAGTGGGTGCCCTTGTTGTGTCGGATGATCCATGGTTGCAGGGCGTGCTGCGCCTCTACGCGGGTCTGCAGTGCCCGATCGAAGGCATCCAGTGCGGCGCGAAGCCGGGGCGATAGGCTGTCCCGGACTTGAGCCAGCAGCTCACCCCAGTTCGCCACCTCGCCTGCGGAATCGATGTCCAGGCGTGCCCACGTGCGCTGAAGGTGAATGGCGCTGCGTTGCGTCTGGTCAAGCGCTTGAATCAAAGTCTCGATGCGCTGGTCAAAGTCCTGGCGCTCGCCGAGCGTGGCGCGATCCCAGCGCACGCCATCGAAGCGCCGTAGAACGTTGATGAGTTCCCGATGCCCGAGCTGGAACGGTGTTGCAGTCAAGAAGCACATCCGGTCGAAGCGTCCGTAAATCGCTCCGGCTCCGACTCGACTGGAATCTTCGTCCAGCTCCTGGAACATCTGGGCAAGGGTGGTCTTGGGGTTCTTCAGATGGTGAGCTTCATCCAGCACCAACAGTGGCGAGCGCCAGGGCATCTTTGCCAAGGCCTGCAACCAAAGGTCTCCCTCCGCACTTCGGATTGCATCCCTCACCTGGTGGATCCGCTCCTTCATCCGGGCGTCATCGCCACGGACGCGGATCGGGAGCTGCTCGAGTGCCTCGGCAATCGGCTTCAGATCGAGATCATGCAGGGCCCGCACTAACGCTTTAGGAACAGGGTCGTCTGTGAGGTGCCGCGAGGTGGCCCGCACCCCTGCGTTGTACTTCTCCCGCCAGAGCTGTGGAGAGACCCTGATGAGCTTGGCCCAGATCCCTTCGTCATCCTCGTGGCTACGCTGCTCTCCGAGCGCCTCCAAGAGCTCACCCAGGAAGCGGTATGCTGTCTTCTTTACACGAGCTAGATTGGCCCGACGCCCATGCCGCCGAAAGGCCTCAGCAATGAAGGCCAGCCGGACCCACTTGTCGGACTGGCGCCGGCTCATCGCGCCCTGGGCCAACAAGATGACTTGGCAACGCTCTGCGATCGGATCATCAAGTAGGCGCATGAAATCGACGCTATGCCGCGCAACGCCGAACAGGACCCTCTTTGCTCTTGCAGCGGAAGAGGCACCGACGTCGTGCTTGTCGACAGCAACGACACCGGGGGTGTAGAGCTGGCAGAAGGACTTCAAGTCCTGAACCCACTTATCGACAAGGTTTGCTGGAACCATGATCACGACCGGACCCGAGCGGGCCTGCCGGGCAACGGAGTAGGCAGCAGCCAGGGCCACGAACGTCTTCCCCATCCCGACTTCATCCGCCAGGATGACTCCTGGCTGAGTCTTGAGTCGGTCAAGGATCTCGCCAGCCTCCCGCCGCTGTCGCTGTTGGTCCTCCCGGGGGATGCGCGCCGAGGCTTCTGTACCGAGAATCAGCTCCTCAGGCAAGCCGTAATCAAAGCTCATGAGGTACCGCCACACCGTTCGACGACCGACCGCCAGAACTCACTGATATCGGGAGCGCTCGCCTGTAGCACTGCCTTTAGCCGCAGGTCCAGGCCGCTTGCCAAGCTCTTAAGGAACGATCGATACAGCCCCTCAAAATCATGACGTGTGACCGCACCGTCGAGCGATTCATACTGTACCTCGGCAAGAGCCATGAGCAGGTCGCCGAGGATCAGAACCGCTTCAGACTGGTCCGCACCTATCGCCCTGCATTCCTGTTCAAACCGTTCTACCAGAGTTTGCGCCCCCAGGAGACCGGTCAGCCGGGAGTTAAGCGCCTGCATCGTCCAAACTGGACGACCCAGTTGCTGACGATACTGTGCGAAGAGGCGAGCCCGACGGCGTACCTGGTGGAGAAAGGTCTGCCCAAGGTCATATCGCCGCAGCGGGTCGAGATCCGTCGCGGACGCGCTGTCGAGATCCATCTCGAAGAGGTCGTGATCCGACTTGCCCGAAGCCCACCTACGGAGGACTGCACCAGGGTCGCTGGCCGCCAGGATCCTCAACATGTCCTCCGCCGACATCCCCTGGAGTTCTGGAGGAGGGGGAATCGTGGCCGGGTCGCTGACATTGAGCGGCCAGTCCGCCTCCGCGGCATCTCCCCACCGCACCCTGAGCTGCGCAGGTGGATTCGGTTCACCCCAGGCCAAGGTGAGTGTGAAATACTCAGTCTGCTCAGAGCTTGAGTCTTCGGATGCAGTGAGAACCTTGAGAGAACCGGTACCCGCCAGGACTTGCCATGTCTCCGGCAGTTTCGCCGGGTCGAAGGTCAGGTGCAGTTTGGGGTTGGGGCCACCCTCAAAGAGGGCCTCGACAAACCCAGCCGGCAGCAAGACACCATCGGGCTCCTCGGCGGAATCCTCCGCCGTACCCAACCACTCCGCTTCCTCCAGCCGTTCCACAGGCGTTACCAACTCCCAGACAGCCGGCAAGTCACGAGCTGTCTTCCGATCGCGCTTGTCGACAACGTAGAGAAGGTTGGCCTCAAGGTTGGCCCGACCCTTAACGCCGAGTCCTGCCGCCGTGCAGTTCGAGGAGCCAACGACAAATCCAATCTGTTTCGATGTGTGGAACTGGTAGACTTTGGCGTGCCAAGGACGGGCATTTCTGTCCTGGTCCGTTTCTGGTAGCATGTCGACCTGGACCGCGACCCCCATGCTTTGCGTTCCTGTCCTGTATGCATCCGGAACCTGTAGCCGCGCAGGGGTGCTGCCGTCCTCCACTTGAAGCGCAGGAACAGCCAGGCGCAATACCGGGCTGCTGCGCCGCCCCATACCGGCGCACAGTGCTGCGACGGTAACAGCGGGGTCACTCTTATCGAAGAACGGTGAGGCAAGACGGATTTCTGTCACCGGGGGACGGCCTCTGCCAAGAACCGCGAACACCTCCGAGAGCATGCCGTTACCCGGGCTACGAGGACGGGCCGGTACTGTTGGTACAAAAACACGGCGCACGGGTTCTCGGGTAGGCGGGGCTGCCCAGCCCGAGGTTTGCCTCGCTAGCGTTTGGATGAAACCGTGTGCGCGTCCAATCGGCGGAGAGGCATCGATGCGCCCAGGTACATACCGCAGTACTTCGGTTAGAAAGTCCAGTTGTTCTTTCAGGAGGGCCTTATCGCAACTCACCGGTGTAAAGTCAACGACGCCAACAACTTCACGGTTATATCGGTACCCTGGTTCGGACAGGTTCGCCGACGCAATGATTACCCGGACGTGGTTCGCCCAGGCCAGGATACTGAGCTTGGCGTGCTGGATGCCGCCAGGCACCCGGACCGGAAGCACATCCCACCGGAGTGAATGCGTCACACCCGCATGAGCCCGATCCACGAGCACACCGACGTAGCAGTTGGCAAGTTGTGATTCACGTTCCAACAGGTACGCCAGGTCTTCCCGGTCTGGATCGGAATCGATGGCGAGGAAAGCCGCCAGGCAGTACCGATCGAAGAGCTCCGCGTCGAACGTGTAGGTCGTCGCCAGGCACCCCACCGGAGCTCCGGCGCCCTCTGGCGGGCGCCAGAGGTCCAACAGGGCTACGTCAGCTCCAACTTGGCGACGTCGCTTCACCGGATGTCTCGCAAGAAGCTGAGGATCGGCCTGGTTCGGTACGGATGCACATACTCTCCTGGAGATGGCTTCCACTTCTCCAGACGGTATGGAAACCTCAGGTGCACCTGGTCCGGGCCGAGTCGATCGAACCAGCTGCGTTTCCCCTCCGCCGACTTGGCTCGCTGAATGGCATCGTGGTGATCGAGGAGTGCCATGGCCAGCTCTACCTCACCCCGGGGTAGCCCGAACTCGAAGAATCGCTGCTCGAAGATGGAGGTCGCCGAGCTGGCAGCCTCACTCGCGGCGTTCAGCAGGTGTGACGCCTGCTGGTGCAGTGTTTGGAGGCCGGTCGACGACCTCGAGAACTGCTCAGAATCGAGCACAGTCCGGATGTGCAACGTGGGTCCGCTGCAGGATCCTGCCAGATCACGCAGGGCATCGAAAGAGTCCTGCAGTGCTCGCGCAAAGGCCTCGTAGGCGCCGATTGCATCGAGAAGCGGACGCCACTGGGGGGTGGTCTTTCGAAGCATCCGATGCATGGCCTGATCTGAGATCTCTTCTTCTGAGTGCTCCTTTCCTATGCGCCAGATGTCCGGCAGCGCACCCAGCGGGCGGTCACCGCTCTCCACGAGCAGCCCCCGGAGAACTCCACGCTCCCGGCGCCCGATCCTTTCAGGATTCATCAACTCTGCCAAGCCGTCCCAGTCAGCAGCCTTCCACGGTGGATCGGTCCTGGGGGGTTGTCGGCTCAGACTACGCTCCACGCCGGCTCGCCATCGACTGAGCAGTTGCTGTGCATCGGCAAAACCAGAGAGCCCTTGGTCGCGAGCCCAGGCATCGAGGAGTGGTTCTGGTTGGGCGCCGTGCGCCAGGCTGACGTCCACGAGCCCGAGGTGAATAGCCAGCCGCTTGTAGGCACCATGAAAGCCGAAAATGCGGGGAGTCTTGAGGTAGGAGGCAGCATCGAGGTAGCCGTGGTTCACCAGGGCGCGGCGCGTCACCTGGCTGCCCGGTATGCCTGGCGGAGCCTTGGCATCACCTAGTTGGCGGATCATCGCCGCTACCACCAACCACTCCCACACCAACTGCGGGGATACATCGGTGTGCTGTTGCCTGTCAGCGACGTCTTCCACCACGGCTGCCCCAACCGTCATCGCGGTCAGAAACCTGATCCGGACCATTCGCTCCCGCACGGCGGGTACGAGGGCAATCGCGAGCTGGTCCGCTATCTGGTACAGACCGAGTGGGTCAAGGGTGCCCTCGCTGGTCGAAAGGGGGTCGTGACGTGACAGACTCGGCAGTAGTTGCATCGGGGCGGTCACGGAGTACCCACCATATCCCCCAAGAACTCCGACCCTGGCGCCACCCCCGTCACCAGCAGATGGTCCCGCGCCCGGGTACACGCCACATAGAGGAGGTGTCGCTCGGTGTTGTAGACCTCTTCCAGATCAGCCTCGTCCACCACCGACTCGATTCGGGACTGCAGCGGAATGATCTCGTCATCGCAGGCGGCCACGACCACTGCCCGGAATTCGAGTCCCTTGGCCAGGTGCATCGGCATCACCGGCACTTTGCCGGCTTCGGGGTCCACCCCGGCCTCCGGGGTGGTGGCTTTGAGGCCGGCGGCAGCCACGGCCTTCCGGCCACGCGGGATCTGCTCCTCGGACCGGACAAAAACCGCGATATCCTCAGGAGCGACGCCATCCGTGAGGCGCGCCTTGATCCAGGCCCCAATCGCCTCCTGCTCCGCTGCCTCCGACTCGAGCACCCTCACCTCCGGCTCTGCCCCGTTGAACACCGAGACCGTCCCCCCGCGTCCCTCCACCACGCCATCCACGTCTGCCAACTCGGTGCCCAGGAGCCGATCGGCCTGACGACGGATCTGGTGCGAGGTACGGTAGTTGATGCGCAGGGTGTGCGACCGGCCCCGAATATCCACGCCCAGCGACTTCCAGGAGAATGGGGTCTGAAAGATTCGCTGGCCCAAGTCGCCGGCAAAGAAGAGCCCATCCGAGCGGTCCTTTCCCAGTGCGGCAAGGAATCGCAGCTGCGGGACGTTCACATCCTGCGTCTCGTCGATGATGGCAAAATAGTAGGGGGGTGTGACATTCCCTCGAAGCTCTTCCACAACAGCAGCAAAGACCATTGGCATGGTGAAGAGTCCACGCTCCTCCAGGGCGGCATGGGCCCGCTCGAAAATCTGCCAGAGCGCTGCCCGTTGCTTCTCCCCCAGACGGGTCTTGCGGCCCAGGCGGGCCACATCGCGGTATGCCTCCCAGCTGGTCAGCCGCCAGGGATCCACCACCTCGGTCCACTCCTGGAGGAGGAAGCGATCGGAGAAGTTATGGCCACCAACCTCTTTCGAGATGCCGGAGAGCAGCGCCTGCATCATTCCCGCCGTGGGCACCTTGGGGGTACCGAACGATCGCTCGTAGAGCTGGAGCCCCACCTCGTCCATCGGGAGAACGGATATCCGCTCCGTGAGCTCCGGGTCGTTACCGATCAGCCGCAGCAGCTTCTGGCTCAACATCCGCGCCAGCGTCAACGAGAACGTCGTTAGCAGTATCCTGGCCTCGGGGTGCCGACGAGCCAGGAACACCGCCCGGTGCAGCGCCACCACCGTCTTGCCTGTCCCCGCCGTCCCCGCCACGCGCGCTGGTCCACTCTGGCTCCGCTCCATCAGATCCCGCTGCGCCGGGTGCAGGAAGACCGACCACTTTTCCCACGGATACTCCAGCGCCTGCTCCAGCTCGGCGACATTTGCCACCACCCGGAATCGGCGCCGGGCATCGGGATGAGCAAACGGATCCTCGACCGCCTCCGTCTCCACCACCTTCGGCTTCCCACCCGTCGCCAGCTCCAGCAGCGCCTCGGCAGCCTCAGCGGGGAGGTGTTCAGCCACCTCGAACAGGGTGTCTTCGGTGGCCGCTTGGACATCCGCCAGCCATTCAGAGGGGACACCGTAGCCGAGCAGCGTGTCCTGGCTGATGTCCTTGAACAACAGCGGTTTAGGCTGCGGTGTATGCGCTTGCGGGGCGGCCTCGATGTATCGGGGAATCGCGATCTCGCGGACCGTCTCCCGGATCTCCACCAGCTGAGCAGCGCCGGTGGTCGGGTGGGTTTCCAGTTTGCGCCGTTCGGCCCAGGTGTAAGCCTGGTCGTGGTGGTCCACGTAGCAGAGCAGGAGGGAATCGGCGGTCTTGTGAACGATCAGCCGGATATCGGCGCTGACCCGCACCGACCAGAAGTTCTTGTCTCGGGATTTGTCCAGCTTGTGGAACTGCATCCCGGAGTTGGCGGGGTTGAGCTGAAGGTCGAAGGCTGTCGTCTTGACCGCCTTCTGCTCGTCACCGGTGAGGCGGGCGAGGGAGTCGGTGAATGTGCCGGCGAGGAGGAAGTTCATTTATGACTCGATGACTACCGGTACCCCAATCTGGTTCGCTACAGCCGAGTACAAGTCCACTTGGATCTCTGGCGCGTGAATTGAGACGATGAGACTGTAATGTGCAAAGCGATTCCACTTTCCAAGGCCCTGTCGCGTCTTCCACCACCCAATGGCAGGATATACTGCAAGAACTCCACGGCTAGCAAGGTCAGCCGCAGCGCCCTTCCAGACATCCGAGTGCAGCGACCCGCGGTGCCGCGAGTTCTTGCCAATCAGCCATCCGTCATCGCCAGAAGACACCGTTCCACTTTCTTCGTCTCGTGCTGCACTGTTTACGCGAGCACGAAACTCATCGACCGACTCTTGAGGACGTCGGACATCGAACCGTAGCCCATGTGACTCGTAGCGGTAGCGTGACCTGTGTCCTCGCGCCGAAGGGTTCGGCTCGACAAAGTAAGAGAGCGTGACCCGCATTTCTACTTCGGTTTCGCCGAGGTCTTCGAGCTCCTGGGCAGGCCAAGGAAGGGCGTGTAGGTGCATAGCCTTTAGGCTGGGCTCGGACGTGTCTACCCGCTCGAATGGTTGAAGCTCCGCCTCACTGACGAGTGCAAGCGAGTTTGAGACGCTCCAGAGAGCTCTCCGAAGATTGGGAACACCGAATCCGCAGTGCCGTACCAAACGACGGTAGTCAGTCTTGTTTGGCGGTCGATCACTCGGCAGATAACACCGCCTCATCTCCGGCGTCCAATCTGCGGAGTGCACAATAAGAGCTCTAACGGTCTCTGGTCGGAAGCTAGGGTACTCGGCCATGATGGCGGCCGCCATTCCGCCCGCTAAGGCAGCGGCAGCACTTGTTGCATGGCTTGTCGTGAATAACCGTTCGGAAGGCCGATAGTAGGACGTCAACACGCTCAAACTTGCCATAGGTGACACACCCAAGCCATCGCGACCCAAGTTTCCTCCCTCAAAAAGGACATCGGGCTTCATCGGCCAATTGGGGTCCCACGTGAACGAGGTAGTACTGAAGGGGCTTATTGCTCCGTGCTGCGCGACCGGAGTATGCCCCTCTGCCTCTGGTTCAGTTATCACCACTTTCTCGGTGAATGCGCCAACCGTCAGGGCATTCCACGATTGGCCCGGATCATGAATGCCATCGGTAGAGTTGCCATCGGGGTAGGCCTCTGGACTATATGCATTCCCAGCTGCTACGATAAACAATCGTGGCCCGGCTCCATCGTTGCTCGCGTCGGATGAGATCATGTCCAACGCCGCAGACCATGCGGAAGGTCGGCCTCTATCACGACCATCGGTTGTTGTGATAGCGAGGACGAATACCCTATGACGCGATGGGTAGCTGACCTCCGGTCTGGAAACAGCCTCGAGTGTCAGATATCCGTGGTGGGCTGGGTCTCCTTGGTTACCGCATTTTTGATCGAGCAGTTTGACTGACTCAAGCCTTCGTCGCACCGCAGTGGTGGTGCTCGCTACAAGAGCGGCTGTCAGATCTCCAACAAGTGACAGTCCAGCCATTTCCGTTCCATGCCCCACTTGATCATCAAACCCCCAAGCAGGTTGGATCGTATGCTGGTCCCCAATGTCGAGGGAGGCTTCGAGGAGGGGATGCCCCCTGTTGATGCCCGTGTCAAGGATGCAGACATAGGGAATACTGGGGCCGTCTGGTGAGAACTCCAATCGTGAAGTGAGATCGGCCAACCACTCTGCTTGTTCCTGCAAGGGCAAGGAATCAAAGAACGCGGCCGTCTCCTTCGCTCGCCGAAGCTCGGCGATGGTATTCAGTAACGGTACGGAGTTAGCCAATTGTGCGGGTGAACAGCGAGCAAGAACGACAGAGCGCTCAGGAAAATGGAGCTCACCTTCGCTGACTGGAAAGCCGGCCTCTCCCGCAATCCGCCGGAAGACCGGGACAAGATCTCCGTTCCTTTCGCGAGTCGGCAACCAGAGTTCCCACCAAATGGCCTCGTTCATGTCATCTGGAAACGGGCCTTCGTCGGTCCAAAGCGCAGCAATCGTAGCTTCACGAATGTTTGCAATCGTATTTACCAGGGCCTTGTGATCTAAGGACCGCCCTCCTGCACCTTGCTTGTCTGCAAGGTAGTTTGCCAGGATTGTCTCGAATCGAGACAGCTTGCCGGCCGGCACAAATACTGTTGCGAGTGTCCGCGCCCCATCACGCCTTACATTGCGAAGTTCAATACCCGACCTCTCCTGTGCGAGGCTTTCGAATGCGAGTTCGATGTCTGGGAAACTCTCAAACTCGATCTGAAGCCCATCAGCTTCTGGGCTCTCATCCTCTGAATGGTCAACTACCGGAAGCTCACTGAGTTGTGACCGGAGCTTGTTGCCATGCGCTTTTCGGTCCTGCATGGGTGCATGCTTACTTCTCCCACTCCCACTTGGCGCTCGGAAGGGCTCTGTTGAAGCTAGACCATCCAGAACAATATGCGAAAAGGTAGGCGTATTGTTGTCGGGCATAAGGAAACGCTCAACCCCTTCCCATATTCCGACCTGCCACTTCTTGACGTTCCAAAAGGGCTCGTTCAATATCCGCGGCTGAAACGCTTTCGTTATGGCTGATGACAGCCTCCTTTTGGACCTCTTCTATCGCCCTCGTCACTTCAGCGTATGTCAAACCTTCTGACACATGTGCCAGGGACGTCCATGAGACTCGTTGCTTTGCCAAGCGTCCGAGCCGGGCCTTGAGCAAAATGGCAATTTGCTGCGCTGTCGGCAAAGTGTAATGGAGAACGTCATCGAACCTGCGGAAGAGCGCGTGATCGAGGATTTCAGGGTGGTTTGTCGCGGCAACAATGAGGCTATGCGAGTGGTCCTGCTCGATCATCTGAAGAAAGCTGTTCAGTACCCGTCGGATCTCACCAACGTCATTTGTCAGCCCGCGCTGGGAGCCAATTGCATCAAACTCATCGAAGAAATATACCCCACGCGTGTGGCCAATTGCATCGAACACTTGGCGGAGCTTCGAGGCGGTTTCGCCCATGAACTTCGTAAGCAGTCCATCAAGACGTACTTGGCAGAGAGGGAGCCCCAGTTCCCCAGCAAGTACGGAAGCAGTAAGCGTCTTCCCAGTGCCGGGGGGGCCAACCAACAGAAGCTTCCTACGTGGACTCAGGCCATGCTCTAGGATTCGTGGGGCGTGCCGTTGCTCCTTGATGATGCGGTGCAACTGCTCTGCTAGGCGGCCAGCCATGATGAGATCGCTGAGCCTAGTCTTAGGATGTGACACAGAAAGGACGCCAGCAAGTTCGCCCGTTGGCCTACTGATGGGGATGGCTGACTCATGAGCCAATGCACGAAACCCGCGCTTACGCTTAGCTTCATCAATAAGCGCGCGCAACTCCTCTGCGAGCAGTCCGTGCCCAGCCTTTGCCTCGTGTGCGGCTAATTGCATCGCCACAGAGAAGAAACGTTGCTCATCACCTTCAAGGTGAGATTTCAGCAGTGCCTTGAGCTGATCAGCGCTTGCCATGACGTAGTCCGTGGTGGTGTGTGAGCGAGACCATAACTGAATTATACCCTCACCACCTTCATCACCTCATCCCCCAGGTGATTGATCACCTTCACCGCCACCCGCCCAGACTTCGGCTTGTCGAACGCTCGGCTGGTGTCGCTGTGGAGCGTGTTCCAGGCCTCTTCGTTGATCTCCGCCTTGAGCGTCGTCTTGAGCGACTTGTACGGATCCCCGGCGCCCAGGAAGTAGGCGTGGCGCACGAAAAAGCTTTCCTCATTGTAGTCGGTGTCGATGAACCAGCAGGCGATCCCGTCGACATCGTCGGAGCGGACCTCGCCGGTGGTCGGGTCAAAGACGTCGACCCCCTTCACCTTGATGCGGATCCGGCCGTCCTTCTCCGAGATCGTCTCGATGTCCGGCTCGCCGAAGATCACGAACAGGTTGGCCTTGTCGGTCTTCTTGAGGTCCTCCGCCATGTGCAGGTCAGCGTTCATCCGCGCCTTGAGGACCGGCACCTTGCCGAGCTTGGCGAACTCGGTGGCGTGGGCCTCGAAGTTGAAGGCGCAGGCAATCAGGACGTCGAAGTTGGCGTCCGCAGCCTCTCGGGCGGCCTGAACCAGATCGGGCCGCGTCACGGTGCCGAACTCCGGCCCAATGAACACCGCCGCCCGCACCTCCTTCCCTCCACTCAAATACTTCCCCTCGGCGCAGACCAGTTCCCCCGGCCACGGCACCAGTGAGGTGAAGTTGATCTTGTCCTCCTTGGCCGCCTGCTGCACCCCGGCAGTACGGAGGTTCTCCAGGATCATTGAGGGGAAGTCCTGCCTGGCCACGTACTTTGTCTTCCGTTCCAGCACGTGGTCCACGAAGTCGCCGTCCTCGTTGACGCCGAGCACGCGGTGCGGGGAGAGACTCTCTACGGTGAAGGGGCCAGCCACCCGGACCTTCTTCTTGTCTTCGTAGGGCTTGTCGAAGAGGTACTCGTACTCCGCCTTGGCGGCGATCGAGGCGTCCATCTCCTTCTGCCGCGTAATCCGCCCCTCCCACCACTCCGCGTGGAGCTTCTGGGTAGACTCCGGCCACTTGGCCTCCGCTTCCCGGGGGATCTCCCACTCCTCCCATTTGTGCTTGGCCGCTTGGTTTAGCTTCTGGCGGAGCGACTCCAGCACCTCCTGCCAGTTCTCCCAGATGACGTCTATCTCGGCATTGTTGGCAATGGACTTGAGGGTGATGTGGGGTACCCGCTCGTAGACGAACCCCTGCCGGATGTCTCCATGGACCGGTTTTTCTGAGGGGACGCTTCGGATGACCTCTCCCTCCTTGACCTGCCCCTCGCGGGAGTCGGAGAGCAGGTAGAAGGGGTATCGGGCCCCCATGATCCGCGCCCGTGCCAGAGCCAGGGCCACCCTAGAGGTATCAATTGTGATCCAGCGGCGGCCCCAGTCCTCCGCGACCGTTGCAGTGGTACCAGATCCACACGTCGGATCCAGGACGAGGTCGCCAGCGTCCGTCGCCATCAGCACGCAACGGGCGACCACCTTGGTGTTTGTCTGAACTACGTAGATCTTGTCGCTCGCGAACCCGGCCGTCACCGTATCATCCCAAGCGTTGTTCATCGGATATACGGGAAAGTCTTCAATGTATCTGATGTAGCTAAGGGTCCTACCAGCAAGCCCAAGCCGCTGTGATTGAATCAATCGCTGCATGCCCTGAACGCTTGTCTTCCACCCGTTCTTCCCCACCCGAATCAGGGTTCCTTCGAATGGCACATCGAAGAACTGCGGCCCCCCTGAGCTTTGGCTAGTGAGATTGTCGTACCTGAATAGCCTTGCAGAGCTCGGGACCTGCTCCCGCTCCTCATCAGTTGCAGGCCTACGCTCCTGTGTCCCAAAGAAGTCGAGCTTGTTATATGCTGCGGCCCCTCCCGACAATTCACCCTTGGGGCGGTACGCTTGCCTGTATTTCACCGATTGACGGCTCCGTGCGTACCAAAGGATGAAGTTGTTTACCGCAGCCAATGTGTCCGTACCGCCGGTTGGAGAACCAGCCCCGCCAGTTGTCTTGAAGCTGACCTGACTAATGAAGTTGTCATCGCCGAACACTTCATCGAGCACCGTGCGCACTCTGTGCACATTCTCTTCACCGATCTGCACGAAGATCGAGCCTGACTCCGTCAACAGGTCCCGAGCTACCGTCAGTCGGTCGCGTAGATAGCTCAGGTAGGAGTGGATCCCGTCCTTCCAGGTGTCCCTAAAGGCCTTGACCTGCTCGGGCTCGCGAGTGATATGGTCGGCCTTGCCGTCCTTCACATCGCGGCTGGTAGTGCTCCACTGGAAGTTGCTGTTGAACTTGATGCCGTACGGGGGGTCGAAGTAGATGCACTGCACCTTGCCCCGGAGCCCCTCCCGCTCAGCCAGGCTGGCCATGACCTGCAGCGAGTCGCCGAGTATCATCCGGTTAGACCAATTCTGGTCGTGCTGGTAGAACTCGGTCTTGTCCACCCCTTTGGGGATGCCGTTGAAGTCGGAAAAGAGGTCGGCCATCAGCTCGCCCGATTCGTGCTGCTTTTCCCTGGAATCGCGGAGCAAGTCGTCAATCAGCGCCTTGGGGTGGACCTTCTCTTGGATGTAGAGCGGTGGCGCGTGCACCACCAGGTCGCTCCAGTCCTGCTGGTCCTTGCCGCGCCAGACCAGCTGCGGGTCCAGGTCGGTGTTCCGCGGATAGCGCAGCTCCACCGGCTGCTGCTCCCGGGCCTGGAGCATCGGCTGGTACTCAGCGGTAGGAATGTTCTTCCGCTTGGAGCCCTCGTGGACCAGGGTCTCGACGGCTTTGGCAGCTTTCGGCTTTCGGGGTGTCTTGGCCATGATGTCCTGAGACCAGGTAAACACTTGGTGCGGGCCCACTCTCCGGGCCTGCTGGGGCCATTCTGTTGGTGCCAACAAAATGGTTTGTCGCGGTTAATTACGGGCGACAAGTCTGTTCTTGCGGTCCAGCCCAAAAACCTCAACTCATTGTACAACAATCAGTTACAGAAACTCAACGGTCTTGCGGGCGACGATTTGCGGGCGCGAGGTCCGGCTTTCGGGATCGCCCGCAACGGAGCGGGTGGCCACGCACCACCAGGCCGGAGGCCTGCCCCTTCCGATCGCCCCCCATCATCCGTCACCCGCTCTGAGCGCCGCCGCCAAGTAGGCCTGGATGCGGTCCCGATTCGCGTCGAGACTGCTGTACTGTTTGTCGCAGACGTCGCTGAACCGTGCCAGGACCTTCCGGTTCACTTCCTCCTGGTCACGGAAGATGCCGATAGAGCGATGGGGAATGTGCCATTCCTCAAAGGTCAGCAACGCGATGTGCGCGTCGCGTACTTTGTCCTCACTCGCCAGGGCGAATACCATGAGCGGCCGAGCCAGTCCATTTATCCGGCAATCCACCGGGTACTTGCCCTGCGGGTCATGCACCGGGTCGTTCCAGTCGAAGACCCGGCGTTCCTCTGGAACGGCTTCCGCCAGCAGCGCCTTGAAGTCCTCGAGGAATGTGGAGCGCACCTGCTCCCGCTTCAGGTAGGACACATCGGCAATGCGCAGCAATCCCTGGATGTAGCTGAAAAGGGTGTCGCCGAACCGTGCATCCTCGACCACGCTCCGAAGCTCCCCCTCGGCATCCTCGACGCCGAAGGCGCTCAAGGCGTTGGTGATGATCTTCTGGCGCGTCCCCCTGAGGAGGTCCTTTTCCTCGACGTCGTACGTCAGGTGCATCATGGTGTGACCTTCGTCCGTCAGGATCCACCGCTCGCCCTCCCGCCGCATCACGATCACCAGGTGGTCCCCATCCTCAAAGAGAAATGGAGTTTCCACCCGATAGCGGTTTACCCCCTCAGCCACCAGGTTGATCTGCGTGGAGACCTTGGTCCGAAAATCCTGCTCAATCACGGAAGGGGTCATGGCAGTTCCTCCTCCAACAGGCTGAGCTGATCTTCGGGCGGCGGAATCAGACTGCAATCTGCCATCAGGCATGCGATCGCCTCACGGAGCGTCGTGTATCGCTCAGTGGCCTCCGCGAAGGTGTCCTCCCGGAACCCGGACTGCTGATAACGCTCGGTGATCCGGTGGATGTGAAATCCGTCGATGCTGCCACCTTCTAGGCGATTGGTGTGCCGGTGGCTCCGGCCGTTGTACCGCCGCAGGCGAACAATCCGGGTCGAACCTGTGGGACGCCAGGCCAGGATCGCCGAGAAGTCGTACGGATTGTGCTGACTCTGCCGAAGGATAATCCGAAATTCGTTTCCATCGACCCCGACGATCTCGAAGTCCCGCTCGAGGTGACCACGCTTGGGGCGCAGCTCGAGAAGGTCCCGGTAGCCCTCAGGCAGGATCTTCCGCTCCGTGATCAGTGCCTCAGCTTCCTCGTCGGTCACCATGACGGTCATGAATCATCTCCACCTTCTGGCTGATGGCCGACCAAGGCCTGGCAGCCTGGCCGCGACTACCCCCAAAGACCTTCCTCAAGGGGTAGGAAGTCAAAGGCGCGGTATAGAAACCATTGAATACCAACAACTTAGCAATTCTAAAGACGTCATCTAAAGACTCAAGCCACGAAACGGACCTTTAGATATCCTGACCCCCGTGGCCGAAACCGGGGTATTCGCCTTCAGACCCCGCTTCCCGCTGACGCGACAGCCTCCACCATGCGTCGGACCTCATCCTCTACCGTCGACGCAAAATCCTCCTCGATCACGTAGGCGTCCGTGAACTCCGCCACCGCCCATCTGCCGTACGTCCCCAGATGGTTCACCCCGGGAATCCAGTGAGTCCGCATAGTCTCGGCCTTTACCTTGGCATCGTCCCGACGTCGGCCCTTGATCTCGATGACCAGGCGCAGCAGGTCCTCGTCCCCATGTCCATCGTCCACCAACACGATGAAGTCCGGTCGGTAGCGCCGAGCCTCGCCACCCATCCGATACGGCACTTCGAGGCCAAGATTGTGGTTCTTCACATAGGCTCGTACCCGTGGGTGGGACTCCAGCACCCGGCACATCTCGCCCTCCCAGCCACTGTCCAGAATCACGAGGTTGAGGTGGCAGCGCCGCGGGTCGGTGGTCCACCGATCGGTCTTCGAAGTCTGGAATCGGACATGCCTGGTGGAGCCGGTCGGATTGAACGGGTCGAGCACCGCCGTGATCGGGTTGCTTCCCAGGTACGCGGAGACAATGCCAGCGTTGATCCGCTCGCAGGCCATGTCGGCCAGCTCCAGATAGAGCAGTTGGGCTGGATAGGTCCCGCCCTTGCAGACCAGATGGCCCTCGAGCCACTCTCGGGCAATCCGCTTCAGCTGCCCGAAGAGATGTAGCTTGGGCTCGCCGTTGGGGTCCCGGAACTGGGTGTTGAGCAGCCGTTGCGTCAGGTGAAAGAGCACGGCTGACTGCCGCATCTCCCGAGTGTGTTCCAGGGTCAGATTCACCCCTTCACCGATGATCCCCTCACTGCGAGTAACCGAGGGTCCCACCAGTTCCGGGGTAAGCTCGAGGGTGCTGTCGGCGTTGAAGGTGGCGGTGAGCCGCTCCTCCGGGAGCTCCACCCGGTACCCTTCCACCCGCGGAAAAGTTATCTCCAGCGCATCCCGGTCCGGCGAGACCGCCTGCACCGTGACGGTCTGGCGCGGTGGCCCCACCGGGGCGATGACTGGCTTGGCGGTGAAATCGAACGGAATGCCGAGCACGTCGGCGTATTCCACCTCAAAGAGCCCCTCGGCGTTGGTCTCATACGACTGTCGCCGGAGCGCCCGCCCGATCACCTGCTCGCAGAGAAGCTGGGTGCCGAAGGCCCGGACGCCGAGCACGTGGGTCACGGTGTTGGCATCCCAACCCTCCGTGAGCATCGAGACCGAGACCACGCACCGAATCTGGGCGCCGAGCTGGCCCGGCTTGCCCACAGTGTTCATGACCTCACGGAGCAGGTCCTGATCGGTCAACTTCTCGGCGGCTTGCTGGTTGCCGGTCCGCTCCACGATCTCCCGCCGGAAGCGCTCGATCTCATCGGACGCCATCTTCCGGAAATTGTCATCGAGAACGTCCCCCGACTCCAGCTGCTCGCTGTCGATCAGCATGGTGTTCGGGCGGGCAAAGGGGTTGCCGTGCTCGTCAAAGTTGCGGAACAGCTCCAGCCGCCCGTTGTGGAAGCTTTCCTTGCCGTGCTCATCGATCCGGACGAATCCCGAGATATAGTCGTAGACCAGTTTCGAGGTCGACGTATTGTTGCAGACTACGATGAAGCACGGGGGCACTTCGATCTTGGCGTCCTGCCAGGCGGCATAGACCTTCTTGTAATGGCCATAGAGCGCTTCTAGTGCCGTCTGCAGCTCCGTCGGGATCGCAAGCGGATCCAGATCACCGCTCTTCTTCTTGCCCTTCTTCGGCATCCGGGAGCCGATGTGTTCCCAGAGATTGCGGAACTTGGGAGTGTCGCCATCCGGGATGTTGTCTGCGACCGGAACCCGCGGCAGCTTGACGATGCCGCACTCGATGGCGTCCATCAGCGAGAAGTCGCTCATCGTCCAGGGGAACAGCGTTCCCTCAGCGTATCCGGAACCGCGCAGAAAGAACGGCGTCGCGGAGAGGTCCATAACCCTCTGAATCCCAAGCTTCCGCTGGACCGCCTCCAGCCCTGAGATCCACAGCCGAGCAGCCTCGGTGTTCTTCTCGGCTTCCTTCCTGTCGTCGCCCTTGAGCTTCTCCTCCTCCTCGTCGCCCACTTTCTCGCGGTAGCAGTGGTGGGCCTCGTCGTTCAGCACCATCACATGCTTCATCCCCATCAGCTCGGGCATGACCCGCTGGAGCATCTGGCCTTCGGACTCAAGGGTGGTCAGCTCCTCGCCCAGCCGGCCCTGGAGGAGCTGGCGTCCACCCTTGGAGAGGCTCAGTGTCTCACGGAGCTTGAAGGCGTGGTAGTTGGTGATGATGATCTTGGCCTTCTTCACCTCGCCGAGCATGTCGTTGGGCACCAGCTCGCGGGTCTGGTAGTAGCTGTCGGGGTCGCTGGGCAGCAGCACTCGGAGCCGGTCCTTGATGGTGATGCCGGGAGTCACGACCAGGAAGCCACTGGTGAACTTCTTGCTGTTCCGGTACCGGGCATGATTGATCGTCTGCCAGGCGATCAACATCGCCATCACGGTCGTCTTGCCGGCGCCGGTGGCCAGCTTGAGCGCCAGCCGGAGCAGGTCTGGGTTGGCCTCGCGGTTGGCGCCTTCGAGGTAGTCGAGGAACCGCTTCCCATCCTTGCCGATCTCCGGTGCCACCTCCGTGAGCCAGATGACGGTTTCCACCGCCTCCACCTGGCAGAAGAAGGGGCGGAAGCTGCTGAACTGGTGGGTGCGCCAGTGCCGAAGCAGGCGGGCCGTTTCGGGGGTCACTCGCCACAGGGCGGGGTCCGACAGGGCCCGCCAGCGCTCCACCTGGACTCGGAGGTCGTTGATGATTGCCCGGGTGTACTGCTGCGCCTCTGAGGAGAGTCCCTTCCCCTCGTCCATCACCAGTTCCTTCTGGCCCTTCTTCTGCTTCTTGGCCTTGGGGATAGGCGTAATGAAGTCGGCCTTGCGCCGGCTTTCGGTGATGCGGCCGGTCGGCTGGCCGTGTTCGTCCAGCTCCCAATGTCGAGCCGGGGGCTCGTAGGGGGAGTTGAGGATTGGCTTGGAGAAGAACTGGTCGGTCATTACCACTCACGGATGGTGGACGTCATGCGCTCGCAGGCCGAGTCACGCCGACGAATTTGAAAACGAAAGCCCATCGACACACTGCGTGTGTAAATCCCGAGCCTGGATCTCCGTCACAGGGCATTGGCCTGCCGACTCTGGAGCGCCTTCCGCCAGGCTTGCTCGGTGGCAGTCAACGGCCGGACCAATTCGGATGCAAGCGCCAGGAACAGCGAACTCAGCCCATCCCACTTGGTTGGTTCTCCATGCTTTCCCTTCGCCACCCAATGCTGTACTTCGGCCTTGAATTGTGCTCCGTCTTTCGCCGACTTGCGCTGGTTGCACCTCGCACAGGAGACCACGAGGTTGTCCGCGGTGTCCGTGCCCGCTTTGGAATGGGCTTCGACGTGATCAATGCACATCGCCAATTCATCCAGCAGCGGAGCCAGGTCCCGCCGCCACTGCGGGTTCCAATAGGCAAGTTGTGCCCCTGGCAGCTGTCGCTCGGTGCACCCGGCGTGCAGTGTCAGAGTCACAGGGAATACCCCTGAACGCCTGCAATAGCGAGACAGCCAATTGCCTGTAAAAAGCATCTCTGCCTGCTCCGCAAGAGGTATGCGGGTACGGGTCCGTCCTGGCTCCCCTACCCCATCACCGTCGTCACCACCTGAATCCGCCTCCGGTGCCACCGGATCAGGTACGCCGTGAAGTCCCCCGCCAGCAGTGCCGGATCCCCGCCCCGCGTCACGATCCGGCAGAGCAACAGGTTGGCCGCCGCCTGCCACCGCACGTTGATCGCACCGTGCCGGTCAGATCGGGTGCTCTTGATCTTGCTCCACCCGGGGGCCCGGCCCTTCCGGCGCTCCTCCACCACGACCAGCCCGAACGCTTCCAGATGCTTCGCGTCGTTCCCGATCTTGTCGCGCAGGCTGCCGGAGCCGGAACACGACACGCATAGTACTGTTTGCATCAATTCTCCCTTGGCCGGGTTTCCCCGTCCCGCAGATCCAGAAACAATGCCATCAGGGTGTGACAATCGCTGCACGTCTAGGCGGGTGAAACACGGTGCGGATCACCATCGGTAGAATCGCCCCAAAACCGCCCCAGCGGAAGGGGGTCGAAGGGCCGAATCCCGACTACTCCAAGTTGGTATCCCGGCGTCAGTTGGGCGTCAAAGGGGGAGAGGGGGGGACCGGGCCGCCTAGGTGGGGGCGAGATGGGCCAGCAAGATCCCTCGCGCTGCTCGGGATGACCCCGATTGGAGGTGGGTTCCGTTTCCAGAGGGCCTACCCCACCATCTTCCTTACCTCCACCGCTTCCACCACGTAGTCCACCTCGTGCTGGCCCTCCCGCCAGTAATAGAGGCCAAAGTCACCCTCGGCGGCAGCACCCGCCAGGTAGGCGCCAACCGCCGATTCCACCAGCCGGCCGCGGAAATCGGACGGCGCCAGCGTGGTGCTGTTGCCAGCGTCCTGGAGCTGGCCGAGCATCGTGCCGGATCGCTCGGATCGTGTCACATCTTCTCCCACAGGGTTCGGATTGGGACAGCGTAAAGACCTTTGCCGAAGCCGGCGCTTGTTTCGCCATCGTAGAGGACGACTCCCGCGGCGAATCGCCTGCCCGCCGCCTCCTTCAGCTTTCGCAGTCCCCGGAAGTCGGCCGCGGTGACTGTTGCTGAGGCCTTTACCTCCACCCCTGCGATCGCCCCACCTTGGCGCTCCAGTACGATATCCACCTCGGCACCATCC
>Ga0163152_10002638_pt1 | contig 24974 bp, 22 predicted proteins | sample OliLakLV19MP8IB2_FD_148635 | JGI IMG/M metagenome (GOLD analysis project Ga0163152, IMG submission 148635) | Freshwater microbial mat bacterial communities from Lake Vanda, McMurdo Dry Valleys, Antarctica - Oligotrophic Lake LV.19.MP8.IB-2 | ecosystem: Environmental > Aquatic > Freshwater >...
GAGAAGCGGCGGGCCTTCCGTCCCGAACGTCCTCTCGCGCACGCACCGGCACCGACGCTGGCGGCGAGCGATACGTCCGGAATCCGGACTCCGTCCGGACGGCTCCGACAGGCGCGAGCGGGGCACGAGGGACGGGCGCCCTCGAGATGGAGCACCTGACCGCTACTTCTCGCGAGCTCTCCGTCCGCGCCGGGAGCGCTCCCGGCGCCGGCAAACGCCGCGAGCCGGTTGTTGCTCCCGCGAGGAGTGGTCGTCCGGTCACCAGCTCGTGGAGCGTGCAGCCGAGCGAAAAGAGATCGCTGCGCGCGTCGAGCGGCTCGCCGAGGACCTGCTCGGGACTCATCACGCGCAACGATCCGCGGACCTGACCGGCCTGCGTTTCGCTCTTGCGATCCGTGGCGCGAGCGATTCCGAAATCGGTGAGCTTCACCTCGCCGCGCAACGAGAGAAGGATGTTCGCCGGCTTCACATCGCGATGCACGATGCGCAGGCGCGTGCCGTCCTCCATGGCGAGCGTGTGCGCGTAGGCGAGAGCGCGGGCGACGCGCTCCACGATGCAGAGCGCCTCCGGGACGGCGAGCTTCCCGTTCGTGTCGATGAGGTCCTGCGCGGTCACGCCGTCGATCAGCTCGAGTGCGAGGAACCAGTCCTGCTGCTCGCGGCCGAAGTCGACGACGGAAACGATGTTCGGATGCTGGAGGCGCACCCAGATGCGCGCCTCGTCGAGGAGCATCTGGATCATCTCCTCCTCGGAGACGCCGGATGCCGCGCCGGTGAGCATGCGTTTGATGGCGACCGTCCGGGTGATCCCGGCGACGGGCTCGGTTTCCGCGCGATAGACGACGCCCATCCCGCCTGCCCCAAGGACGCCGAGCAGCCGGTAGCGCCCGTATCTGCGGGGAAAGACCTCGCTCAGCGCTTGCGAGCGTACTACATTCGCGACGTGAGCCGTTTGCGCACCTCGTGGGGACGGTGGGTTGCGTTCCTCGGGGAGCGGGAGGGCGCGGAGTCTCTCGCGCTCGCGCGGATGATCGCAGGCCTCACCCTCGCGTACCACCTCGTGGCGATGTGGACGTCGGGCTCCGCGGATGCGATGTGGGTGGACATCGCGCACGGCGGCTACCGTTCCGTGGACGAAGGGTGGTTCGGTTTTCCGTTCGACGCCACGCCGGGTGCGATCCACGCGGTGATGGCCCTGACATCGGCGGCGGCTGTCTTTCTGGCGTTCGGGATCTTCACGCGCGTCGCAGCGGTCATCGCCTGGTTCGGGTTCTCGCGGCTCTGCGACCTGAACTGGCAATGCGGAGGCTCCTCCGACGAGCTGCTCACGAACGGGCTCTTTCTGCTGATGCTCTCGGGCTGCGGCGAGACGTGGTCGATCGACGCGTGGCGCCGCGGCGGCGAACCCGCCACCGTGCCGGCGTGGCCGCGCCGCCTTCTCGTCCTCCAGCTGGTGATCCTCTACTTCATGACGGCGCTCCAGAAAGTTTCCTCGAGCTGGATCCCCTTCGTCGGTCCGATGGACGCCCTCTGGTACATCCTTCAGCAGCCGACGTGGCAGAGGCGCGACATGCGATGGCTCGCCCCGTTCTTCCCGCTGACGCAGCTCGCCACGTTCACCACCTGGTTCTTCGAGATGTTCGCGCCGCTGCTCCTGCTGGCGATGTGGTACCGCCGCACGCCCGCGATGTCCGGTCGCGTCCGCGCGCTGTTCAATCGAATTCCGTTCCGGAACGCGTATCTCGGGCTCGGCCTGGCTCTGCACCTCGGCATCTGGGCGTCGCTCGAAGTGGGACCGTTCCTCGGCGGGATCCTCGCGCTCTACGCGGCGTGTTTCCTGCCGCACGAGTGGCGCGCGCTCGCGACTCGCGTGCGCGAGCGGATCAAGGCTCGAAGCGCAGTCGTACGTCCGGCGCCATGATGTCCAGCGTTCGCTCGCCGCCCAGGCGATCGAGCTCGGCGCGAATCGTCCGCTGATACGCGGCGCCATCGTGCAGCGGCAACTGGCGCAGGCTCCTGCGCGGGTCACCGAGGAGGAAGTTCTCCCAGTGATGCAGGATCACGTGCGCCGGTTTCGCCGCGGCGATGATCGCTTCCGGTTTCTCGGTGCGGTCGTAGTTGCCGACGCCGAGGAACGCGAGGTCCACGTTGCGCTCCGCGAGGATCTCCTCGGGAACCATGCCGGAAGGCCCGTCCACCGGGGAGTCCTGGTAGTAGACGCGCCAGACCGGCGTGCGTCCGTCGGCTGCGAGGAAGTCGATCACGTAGGCGAAGATCGGACCTTCGAGCCAATCGCTCGCGCGCGTCGGGGGCGCGGTCCGGTCCGCGTCGAGACAGCCGGGCCACAGGTGCCAGATGCCGAGGACTTGCGCCGCGTGGTGGTGCGCGATCGCGCGGATGCGCATGCGGCTGCCGGGGATGTATTCCCACTCGCCGGCCTGCGTCGGGAGCACCGGACAGCCGTCGCCGGGAGGCGCGCCGTTTCGCGAGTCGACCTTCGTGTCGAGCGCGACGGTGCGATCCGCGAGGGAATACCCCGCGAGGCGAACAGGACGCCCGCGGACGATTCCGCGACGTTCGCGACGTCCTGGCCGGTCGCGATGAAAACGGAGGTGATGCCGTTCGCGCGGCGAGCGCCGCGCACGGAGTCTGTGCCGAGCGCCAGCGGTACCGTCACACAGGCCAATTTCGTTACCATGACGGCGTCGCCAGCCGCAAGACGGGGCCCGCCGCAATCATTTCCTTCCACGAAGTCCACGAACCGCCGGTGCGGAAACGCGACCCGCCGACCGTTGCCGTGATGGGCTTCAGCCTTCAAGTGCGACCGGAAGGAAATCTGCGCCGGCCACCTTCTTTGGGGCTACAGTACGAGGTCTACTACAAGCAGCTGAGAGCCACCGACAATACCGACCCGCTGGCGACGGGGGCTGGGAAAACTTCAGTCTTGGTTTGCACTGAGACACTGGAGCCACCGAAGTGAGCTGATTACGGCCCTCAGCATTCCGGTTCGTTTTTTTTCGGAGGGCCCATGTCCCGCGCGCCTCGTTTCTTGGCTTGCCTCGTTGTTATCTTTCTTGCGGCAACGATGCCTCCCTTGGCAAGCGCCGTTCAGCCCGATGGCTTGGACTGCGACAAGTACCCGGAGATTCCCGCCGATCGGTGCGCCGCATGGAAGGTCCGAAACGCCGACGGCCGCTGGTATTGCCGATGGAATCTCCACACCGGAACCATCGAGTCGATCTACGGCGCGCGTGAATCTCAGCAATCTGCCGTAGCGCCTGCTGCCACCTTCCTCCAGGAAGCCCTTCCCCTTTTTGCCGATGTTCCGCCGGTTGTCGACCTCGCATCGATCACGCGGGAGTCAGCACAGATCCCGCACATCAAGCTCGTCCTCGAGAGGCTTGCCCGCTGGCACTTGAAGCACAACGCGGAGATTCTCGGATTCCGGCCTCATTGCCGTCGGGACGACACAAATCTTCCCCAACTCGGCGGCCGCGACAACGATCGGGGTCACGATCACGATCGCAGTCGCGAACGGCATGGGGGGCATACGGGTACAGGTGGGCACCAGCGGCGAGACGACCGGGAGCGTGACGTTGGTCTCGACGACGGCGACGACGACGATGACGGCGACGACGACGATGACGGCGACGACGACGATGACGGCGACGACGACGGCGACAACGACGACGATGATGACGACGACGAACAGCTTGAGCTTCCTCATGCGTGCTTCGTCCTCGACGACTACCGCCCAGAGCCGGGCGAGACTTTCGATCGCGCGGTTCTGAGTTCGGACGGAGCCACAGTTCTCACGACTTCGACGTCATCGCTGCCCGTCTACCACATCGAGATGCGACAGGTGCTTCGCGGGTTGCCCGTGAATCAGGCGTCGGCCACGATCTCGCTCGACGGAGGGAATAACCTCGTAGGTATCCGCGCGGCTTTCCAATCCGTCGAGGGGTCAGGCACATCCCGTCCGCGGCTCTCCGCGAAACGCGCGATCGAAGAGGTGTTCGAAGAGCTGGTTGTCGATGCTCAGGCGCTGTCCTCCGAACCCGTCGCCTTCCTTTCGTGGTTCCCCGTCAGTGATTCGCTCGAGTTGGTTTGGCAAGTCTTCTTCGAGGAAATCTCCGACGACGAGGGTTCGGGACGCGCACTCCTCGTCACTCTGAGTGATCGAGAGAGACGCGTCCTCAACTCCGAGAAACTCGGCGCGGCGTCTTGCCCACCTGCACTCCGAAACATCAACGGAAGTCTCGCTATTACCGCAATTTTTGACGATTTCAGAGACGGCACTGGGCACATCTACGAAACGCATCCTCCCATCTCGTTCCCAGTCCCTGATCCTGACTGCAACTTCCTTGGATTCGCGGATCGGCTGACAGAGGTTCCTCTGAGAGACCTGTGCGTCTATGCCGGTGTCGACGCCCCGCTTCGGAACGGCCGCCTTATGGGGCGCTACTCTCGAGTCGAGCAGGCGCATGACCCGCTCATCCTACGACCCGACTACGACTTCCGAATCGTCGATCGAGTTGCGGCGACAGTTCGGATCGACAATGAGCCACTCGGAAACGCCTTCCCGGCTCAGCAGCCAACTCTTCGCTCAGATCTAGACGCGACGTTCGATCTAGATGGGGAAACGGAGGAGGAGCGCCTTCTCGACGAACTGATGGCCTACTACCACGTCGATCGCGTTGCCCGTTTCTACGAACAGCGGTTTGGAAACGAGCTGAATCGCGCCGTCAACGTGGGCCCTGACGTCTTGGTCTACGTGAACAGCACGCTTCCCGGGCTGACCTCGGACAACGCCATGTTTTACCTCGCGCCCGCGGAGACTGCGTGGCTTCAGACTGGCTCACCGAAGTTCAATATGTCGCTCAGGTTCGGGCGCGGTCGTTACTTCCAGCCAGTCACGGATGATCAATCCCTGTTGGGTGGGGGAGAGTTCGATGTCTACACGCTCCTGGATTGGTCGCGTGATTCGACGATTGTGGCTCACGAATTTACGCATGCGATGCTCTGGGATATTAGTGGCCTGAGAGTTCAGGAGGAGTGGTTCGGAATCGGCGACCCCACAACAAATGCCGGTCGGACCGCTGCCGCCTACCATGAAGGAATGGCTGACTATTTCGCAGGATCGATGCAGGACAGCCCCGTCGTCCTTCGATGGCTCACGAGCCCCCAAGGGGGCCGAGACTTGAGGACTGATCTCAGCGATCCTCGCATTTTTCCGTACAACGTAACGGGCGAAGAGCACCACGATGGGTTGATCTTCGCGCAGGCTTTTTGGGATCTTCGAACGCGCTTGGTGAAGCTCAAGGAGCAGATTCCACTTCTGTCCTTTCCGAAGGTCGCCGACAGGCTCGCCTACGGATCGATGCAACGGGTCGGAAACGACATAGACCACTACAGCGAATCGCTCTCCGATGCCCTCTCAGCGGACGCCGATGTCTACGGGGGCCTCTTCCATTATGAGCTTCTGGCGACGTTTGCAGCACATGGGATCAAGCTGGACCCAGCTGTCGCGATTGTTCAGCCGACGGAATTCGAAGTCGATGCACGTGGAACTTCCGACGGGTTGGACGTACATGCTCGCATCTTCATGGGTAACCAGGCGCACTACACCGTCGATTTCGGGACGAGCTCAGCGGCATTCAGTCCGCTCTTCAAGCGCGACGACCCCGACGATCCCGACTTCAATTTTGTCCGATTCAGCAGCTTCGACTCTGCCACTCCGCTTCGAACTCGACTCCCTGGAACCCCCCATGCGAGCACAGAGGACTTCATTGCCGACGTGACGTTGCCTGCGGCGACGCTCGAGCTACTTCTGAGAGGAAGGGACCGGACGCGAATTTTCATGCAGGTCGTGACTTTCGGCGCGGACGGCGGGTTCCCGATTCGGATATCGCACAAGAACGGCGCGGGCAGATTCTGGGTGGATGGGGACGATCCATTCACGGTTTACATCGGCAAGAGCGCTGCGCCACCCCCAAGCTGCGAGTGTCGCACTGTCACTCCTACGGGAAAGAGCGACTTCGGGTCTCTAGGCCTGCTCGGTGTCACGATCCTCCTCGCGCTGTCGCGTCGTCGTCGCTTCATCTCTCGATGAAGGCCATTCGGGAAACCGCCACGATCGTGCTCCTTGCCTGCACGGGGGGGTGCTCCGGCGGCGACAACTGCGATTCATCGTTTACGTCCCAAGTTCTGCCCACCGGAGTCGCCGCGAGAGGCACGCAGGCCTTCGTTTCGGCGAACTGGTTCTTGCGACCTTCCAACGACTGCCGGGAAGGCAGGATCGGTGGTGCAATCCACATCGTCGATCTCGCAAGTGGTACATCGACGACTCTCGCAACGGTCGCTGGAATGACGGGCGCTTCGGGACTGAACAGCACGGAGTTCGCCGTCATTCCGGGCGGGAGTCGCGCCCCATCCCTATCAGTAAACGAATACTTCTCGGTGGCAGTCGGCAGTTCAAGCCCGCAGGTCTCACTGCAGGCGCTTCCCTCGCAACCGCTTGCGGTCCTCGGATCGGGAGGCGACCTTTTCTTCCTCCTCGATGGCGACAGCGTCGTCCGCCGAGTGGACTCGTCTGAGGACGCGTTGGAAACCGTCCAAGCGGGCCGCGAATTGGCGTTCGCAAAGGGCTTCCTGCTCGTCTCGAGTCAGGCATCGCAAGTCGCGGTGATCGATCGGTCGACGTTCTCTGAGGCCTACCGCCTTTCGAGCTGTGATAGTGCTGGACCCGTTTCGTTCGCTGCTCCCGATCATGTCTTGTTGCAGTGCTTCACAGGAGGAATGCAGATTCTGTCGCTCAACTCAGGAGGGGCCGCGGTGCCGGGCCTCGCCGAGTATCATGTCGTCGGGTTGACCGGTGATCCCGGCTCCCCTCGCGCGATCGTCTCGATAGAGGATCTTGGCGGTCCGCCGGGAACGACAACGCAAGTTCTCGATATCGCAGATGGCCTAACGGGCGTGGAGAATGTCGGCGCCATCTCTGGCGAAGCGGTCTGGAACTCGGCCGGTGCCATTGTCGCGAAGTCCCCAGGCTTCCCGGTTCGCGTCGAGTTTCCATCGGGAGCGATGAGTCTCCTTCCCGGAATTGACCCCGGAATAGGCCAAGGGCCGAACTCAAGGATCGCCCCGCTTTCGAGTGATCGAGTCGTTGTGGCGATTGGGACGATGTCCTTCGAGGCGTTCCTTCTTGTGCTCGACAGCGAAACCGGCGAACTGACGCAACCCCCAATCGAATTGCACCCCCCCGACGAACTCCCGTTTTGACGAGGACCGCGAGAGTCGTGGGCTGCACGGAGCGACACGTCAGCGTGCGTAGAAGGAAAAGGTGTAGTCGAGGTCGCGCGACTCGCCGGGGTTCAGCGTCAGCTCCCACGTGATTTCGCTGTGGTTGTTGAGCGCGTCCGCGTAGCCGCTCAGTCGCCGGCGCGGTGCTCGTCGAGACGGATCTTGCCGCCGCCGGTCGCGCTCTCGGCCTTGCCACCGACCTGAACGCGCACCTGCATCGTCGCCTTTTCCTTGCGGTGATTCTTCATGGTGACGGTACCCTTCTTCTTGAGATGCGCATAGGTCACGCCGTTCCACTTGCGGGCGCTCGTGCGCCGAAGGCCCGCGTCATCCTCGACCCGAAGGGCGACCTCTCGCTCGGCGGCAACATTCTCGTCGCGATCGCGGCGATGAGCGCCACGCCGATCGCGCCGCGCGCCGACAGCACCACGGCGAGGAACGGTCCCACGAGCACGCCCGACGAGCCACCGCCAACGACGGCGCCGATGCGCTTGCCCATGGTCTCCGGCGCGCCGCGCGCGGCAATGGCGAGGACGGCAGGGTAGGTCATTCCGGTGGCCGCGCCCTCGAGCACACGGACGCTCGTGAACCAGGCGAGCCCGCCGTCGATGAGGAAGCCGGCGAGCGAGAGCGCGTAGAGCCCGAGCGCCAGGCGGAGCGCGGTGACTGGGCCCGCGCGATCGACCCACACGCCCGACGGAAGCTGCGCGGCGATCCGCGCCAGGTTGTAGCCCGCGAACACCGCTCTACTTCAGCGGCTGGTCGAAAGGGCAGGAGGGGCGGCGCGCGACGCTGAACCGCTTCCAGGGGGAGACGCTTTCGCGGATCACGGTGTGGATGCTTGGCGCCCGCGCCGGTGCGATTCTCGCGAAGGACGCGCGGACGTTCTTCCGCTACGCGGGCCAGTGGAGCCAGCTCCTCCTGCTTCTCGCGCTCGTCGGGATCTACCTGATGAGCATCAAGGCGCTGCCCTTCGACGTGCTCACGTTCGACAGCTGTTTCTTCGAGCGGTGCCAGCGCGAGACGGTGAGCCGCATCTGCGTCGGGTTCTTCTCCGACGTGACCTTCAGCCGCTTCGTCCGGCGCGGGGTCGTGCGCGGGTCGTCGAGCCAGGCGCCCTGCCCGAGCACGCTCCAGAAGAGTCGATGCGTCGCCGCCTGGTTGACCACGCCGAGAACGGGCACGCCGGAGATCGCGAGGCCGATCTGGACGGCGACGTCGTGCGTGCCGTCGATGTACTCGCGGGTGCCGTCGATGGGATCGATGATCCACACGCGCTTCGCCTTCAGGCGTACCGGATCGGACACGAGCTCCTCGGAGAGGATCGCGTCCGCCGGAAACCGCGCCTGCAGCCCTTCCACGATGATCCGGTTCGCGGCGAGGTCGGCTTCCGTGACCGGCTCACCGCCGGCTTTCTTCGTGACCGCCGCCGTGCCGCGTTTCTCGAGAACGACTTTCCCCGCGGTGACCGCGAGCGAGAGCGCGACCTCGATCTCCTTCGAGAGATCCTCGCTCACGCGAAGATCGTCTTGCGGGCCATGGTGCGCTCGATCTCGGCGGCTTCCTTCGGGCAGTCGAACGACAGGATCTCGTTGCCGCTTCCGGTGACGAGCACGTCGTCCTCGATGCGGATGCCGATGCCGCGCATCGCGTGGCATTCTTCGCCGACCTCCAACGAGAGTTCGAAGGACGGAGCGACACCGTAAGTGAAACAAAGGCCCCCCTACCCACGTGCCGCGCCCAGGCAGCTGCGACGGCGACAGGCGCGTAGCTCGCTTTTTGGCGGGCGAGCCGTGCGCATGCTTGCGAAATCGGCGTCTGAGCACGAGCCGTTGTCGCTCGGTACAGACGCCGTGCGTGGCGTCTCCCGCGTTCGGGTCGCCTACGTGCCGAAGAGGTCCGGCTCCCGGTCCACGATCTCGGGAGTCTGGCGCCGCTGCACCCGACTCCTCGCGTAGGGCGGGCCGCGTGCAGGAGCCATCGGAGGCGGCTCCGTCGGCTCTCCCAGGTTCCGGAGGAAGCGCGCGATGCTGGAGGCGTCCTTCACCAGAGCCACGAGCCGCATGCGTCCACCGCACGAGGGACAAACCGTGACGTCGATCGAAAATGTCCGGGCGAGAAGTTCGATGAACGGACGGTACTGGCAACGATGCGACGAGGTTCCGCCTGGCTTCTCTGGCGTCTTGTTCGTAGTCGCCTCGGGCGACGGCGCGGGCACCAACGGTTGCGGGATGACCTGCGATCGCCACTTTGACGCCGCGGCCAACACCCCGGAGTAGCGCACGGTGTGAAGCCGCGGTGGTGGCACCGCCGCCGCCAGGCGGCAGAGGAGAGACAGCGGATCGAGGTCGATGGCGTAGGTGCCGTCGCGGAACGGCTTCTTGAGCTCGATACGAACCAACCCGTCGGGTCCGGGCGTGAGCCGCTCGGTCGCGAGGGGCGGACGCAGCACGTAGCGGATCAGCGCGTCGCGACCCCGCTCATCCAGAGCGCCGGCTCGCGTCGCCGCGTGAAGGCTGAAGCCCATCTCGGCAACGCAGAGTGGCGCGGTGACCACGATCCCCGGGCGGCCTCGAAGCTCGATCGCGACGGGGCGGCGGCGCAGCTCCGGACCGGCGGGCGGCAGACCCGTCACCGCCGCCGCGGCAATCTGCGAAAGCGCAGGCTCACTCGCCGCGAAGGCGTCCTCGAGGTTCGCGGCCTCTGACGCAATCACGCCGCGGCGTTGGAAGTACCGCACCAGCCGCACGCGCACCTCCACCAACACGTCGGCGACATCCGACGTGGAGAGTCGGGGGAGCGCACGAAAGGTGGGCTTGCCCTCGGAGTCCGGAACGAAGACACCGTCGAGGAAGACGCCGTGAAGGTGCGGGTTCAGTTTCAAGTCCGACGAGGTTCTCTGCACCACGGTCACCGCTCCGCTGCGACCCTTCGGCGATCCCTCGTCGCGCATCCGCCGGCGGTACCAGCCCAGGACCGAGGAGGCGAAGATCCGGCTCACCGCTGAAAGCAGCTTCCCGTCGTAGGCCAGGCGGAGACGCAACTCGAACGGCACCGTGAGCACCCATTGGCGAAGCGGCGCCTCGGGCAAAACGTGGTCGAGAAGATTCAGCGCCGTCTGGCTCATCCGCCGGCCCATGCACGAGGGGCAAAATCCTCTGCCTCGGCATCGGAACGCCACGGCGTTTTGATGTGTTGCGGGAACGCTCCGGTGAGGTGATTCCGCTGCACATCGTGACGCGCTACCGGAGGTCGGCGTGAGCGCCCGCCCAGAGGCGCTCGACGAGCCGCACGAGGAGGGCCTCGTCGCATCAGGCGCTCCGTAAGCTGCCATTGGTAGCGGGGGCCTGCAACGTGTGGCGGCTTATGTCGCCGATTCCGTTTGAGTTCGAGATTCCTGGGAGAGCGGCGTGACCGCCCGCGAGGCCCGCCTTGCCGGGCGAGGAGGGCGCTGATGGGGGGGATGCTGTCAAAGTTTCCCAAGCTGCCGCGGAGCCCGAGTGCGCGTGATGAGGGGATCCAGCGAGCAGTGTCGGAACTGGTGTTCTTGGGCGAACTCACGCCCGATCCTGACAACCTTCGGCAAGTGGAGTTCGCTCTCCGGGCATACGAAGTCGCACCCGACATTGGGGTTCCTAATGGCCGCAAGTAAAAGCCCCCGCGCGGCACCGCGGCGGACAAGTACAAGGCAAGTACACCGCCGATGCCCCCGCGTGGCACTGCGGCGGACAAGTACAAGGGTGAGCGCGCCACAAGTACACCGCCGCGTGGCACCGCGCCGGTGTCTGAAGTCGCCGCGGACAAGTACGAAGAAGAGCGCGCGGCCGGCAAGAAGCATGCGGCTGAAGTACTCGCGCAACGCACTACCGAAAGTGTCGAAGTACGCGACGAAGGTGCGGAAGGTACCGATGAAGGTGCCGACGAAGACGAGGAAGTACACGCAGACACCGATGAAGGTGCCGACGAAGGCGATGAAGGTGCGGAAGTACACGAGGAAGATGCCGAAGGTGACGGTGAATATACCGAGAGTACCCGTATTTCGGAGTCTGTCCCCTCAGAACCCGACGGAACTGTACTTCTGGGTGGTGTAGGGCACCTTGCCGACCAAGCGCACCGGCAAGATGTACTTCAGCCACCTCGACCGCTTTTTCCGGTGGCGCGAGGCCCGCAGGCGCTTCCGGAGGGCGCCCTCGTGCAGTACTTGCCCATACCGGACCCGCCGCGGGGGGCGGCGCGTCGGGATTGGCCGCGAGCCCCCAGGTCAGCCCAGACCGGCGCGCCGGATGAATCGCTGGCGCGGGTCAGGATCTCGACGAGCTCGGGATACCTGCCCCAACACCCCTCGCGCCGACACCTGCCGACCTTGGGACCCCCCGTCGCGCTGGCGCCCTGCACCACCTCGCCACTGACCTCGGTGCCCTTGGCGTGGCGCGCCACAATCTCGTCGTACACCTCGGCGGATGCACCGTTGTCGCGGTCGGTCCGGACGTACCCCCCTCTTGAGGAGTTCGGCCTCAGACCACGTGCCACTACGCCCGAGTTCCAAGCGGCCGAATTGCGCGTTACGCTTTCCGCCAATGGCAGCCCTCCCTCCCGCCTCGATCGCCAGCCTCCCGCCCGACGACCGGAAGGCGATCGGCGGGCTCTTCGCCTCTTTACTACTCACGGGGGGCAGCGATCCGGAATGGGCACGCAAGACGCTGGAGGATCTTTTCGATCGGCTCGCGCTGCCCGAAAGTGATCGCTCCGAGGCCGTTGGTCTCGCATTCCGAAAGCCAGACCCAACGAGCTTCGCCTCCCGCATCAAAGATCCCGCCGTCAAGTGGATGGTCATCTGGGACCTCCTGATCCTCGCTCTCTCCGACAAGAACTACGACGCCCGCGAACGCGCTGGGCTCCGCAGCGTAGCGGCGGCGCTCGACATCCCCTGGGAGCGGATTCGCGAAGCAGAAGACGGGCTGGCAGCCGAAGTTCGACGGACGCTGGAGCATACCGAGAAGCCGTCGGTCACGGATCCCAACAGGTGGTTCAAGATCGCCGGGGCCGCAGGACTCGGCCTCGTCGGCTTGGCCATCACCGGCGGTCTGGCGGCTCCTGCAATTGGCGGCGCCATCGGCACCTACTTCCTGGGCCTGTCGGGAGCCGCCGCCGTGAGTGCCGGGCTCGCCACTCTTGGTGGCGGTGCCCTCGCCGCAGGCGGGTTCGGAATGGCGGGTGGCACCGCCGTGGTGGCCGTCGTAGCCGGTGCCGTTGGCGGATCACTCGCTGGTTACAAGGCATCCAACCTCTTCGGCGACCTTCAGGAATTCAGATTCGACAAGTTCGGCGGGGAGGGGATGCACGTCGTCATTGGCGTCTCCGGCTTCATGAGCCAGGACTGCAGCAACGTGCAGGCGTGGGAGCCGCTCTCGAAGGTGTTGCCAAGAGCCGAGCACTACGCGCTGACGTGGGAGTCGAAGCATTTGCTTGCGCTCGGCACTGGTCTTTCGAGTTTCGTTGCGAGCCAGGTATTCAAGTCCGGAATCAAGGGAGCAGCAGCGAGTGCGAGTCGCGCCGCCGCAGGCTTTTTCGAGTGGCCCGCCGCTCTGCTGGCTCTCGCGACCCTCATCGACAACCCGTGGCACGTCGCCGTTGATCGTGCGGACAAGACGGCCATCGAGTTGGCCAAGGCGCTCGCATCAAGGAGTCACGGCTCTCGCCCAGTGACGCTTGTCGGCTTCTCGCTGGGAACGCGGGTGATCGTCGGCGCCCTGGAAGAACTCGCCAAACAAGGCCAAGTTGGGATCGTCGAGAACGCTATCCTGCTCGGCGGTGCCGTCTCGGCGAACGCCGAACGAGTCGCGACACTCAAGCGCGTTGTCGCCGGGCAGATCGTGAACGGCTACTCCCACGCCGACTGGGTGCTGGCCTATCTCTACCGGGCAGCGCAAGCGGATCTGCGGCCGATCGGGCTCGGCCCTGTGGAGGGCTTCGAGAACTACGACCTCACGGAGGTCGCCGGAGGACACCTTGGCTACCGGGCGAAGCTGGAGGAAGTGCTACGGCAGGTCGGGGTGGATCACGTATGAATCTCGTGCACTTCAATCTCTGAATAGGGATTAGCGCCATGAGCACTCACACCACCACAACTCTCCTCCCCGCACTCGCCGCGACCAGCCAGCGGCTTGCGGAAGCGTGGAACGAGGTCGGAGGTCTATACAACTCGGGATGGCCCCAGAACAAAGGGGCGAACTACAACCATGTCACCGCAGGTCTGTCATGCGTCTACGTATTCGCGATCCTGGAGGATGGGGCTCTTGTTTCGCGCGCCGAGCGCGTCGTCGTCCTCCTCCCCATCGCTGTCTACCCTCGCGCCCTCGGTCCACATCGTCTTCGGCAGGGGGGCCAGCATCTCGAAGAAGACGGCCATCGCCTGCTCTCGCTGCGCGCTGTCCTGCAGGAGCTCCGACAGCTGGGCAAGAGTGGTCCCGGCCTTCTCGATGCCCGTGACGGTTGCCGCGAGATCGCGAACGGCGTGACGGGTTTTGTTCCGCACCTTTCGGAGGGAGAACTCGGCAAGCTCCCACGAGATGCAGGCGAGGAAGACGGCAGCCGATTCCGGATCACGCGAGACCTGGACATCGATCGGGACGAGTTGCGGGCTCAGGTGCCGCACCTTCGCGACGGCGAGCTGCGGCGAGAGCTGGCGCAACGCGTCGTCTCTCAGCGCCTCCTTGAGCAGCTGGATCACCTTCGCTCTCGAGGCCTTTCCCCACGTGAGGTGACGGGCCACATCCATGTCCCAGAGCTTCCCGAGCTCGCCGCGCGGCCGCGTCTTCCAATCGCGCGGGCGTTCGATGCTCTTGCTCACCGAGCGGACGATGGCCGTGATCGTCTTGGACAGCTTCTCGCGATGGCCCTGTACGTGTTTGACGATCCTCTTCTCATTCTTCGAGATGACCGGCATCTCGGCGGCCGCATCCGCAAAGGCCTTCTCGACCTTGGCCACATACGGCAGCGGCACCCAATGTCCGAACGGCGTTTCGATGCCGAATCGATTCAGCGCCTTCCCGAGCTTCAGCGCAACCTTCCGGTAGTCCTTCCGAAGATCCTTGGGTAAGAGGGCAAAGCTCGCGGTCGAGCTCGGCTGCCTCATCTCCGACGTGCCCGCCGCCTTCGTCGTCGCCGCCGGAATGATTCCGATGCCTTTGAACCTGGTCAGCGCCGCAGGGATCGCCAGCTTATCGAGATCGAAGTCGTAGTTCAGAAACCGACCCCGCCCTGCGAAGTCGTGCACGAGGTCCAGCACCGTGTCGCCCTCCGGCAGCACGAGTCCGCCCTTCTTCTTCCCCAGCGCCTTCAGGAGGCCCTGCATGTACTTCACGTGTTCCTGCGCGACGCCCGGGTCGGTCGGCGTCTTGCCCGGGCGATGCTCGAGGACTCGCGCGACCTTCTCGGCGTTGGCCTTGTTGATCGGCTGAGTCTCCGGAATCCCCTCCAGGAAGGCCGAAAGCGCCACGCGCTTCTGCGTGAGCGTCCCTCGCTCGTAGAGAACGGCCTCGTGGTTCTTCCCGAGCGCGCTGGAGGTCAGGTTCGACGAGCCGACGAGGAGGTGATCGCCCTCCGCGTTCCGGGAGAAGTACACCTTGGCGTGCAGGAAGCTCGCAGCGCGCTCCACGACGACGCTCGTCCGGAGCCGGTCGCCGGCGCCCTGCGCGTGCAGCCTGCCGATGGCGCGAATCGTCTCGGCACCCGCAACGCCGGCGCGATCGATACCGATGAGGAGCGTGACGGTCCCCTTGCGGCGGAGGCACGCCTCGATCGATGGCCGCAGGATCTCGATCCCGCTCGCGCTCGTGTAGCCGGCGATGACGAGGAGTTCGTTCGCGCCGGCGAAGACCGAGAGGAGCGTCTCGCGGATCCGTGCGGTCGTCACGAGTTCAGTCTGCTCGATCGATGGCTTCAGTTTCTGCATGGCGGCTCCTTTTCTGGACGAACATCAAGGACATTCTAGGCCGGTTTCGGCGGGTGGAAGGGCGGAGCGGACAGCTTCGCGCGGGCGGCGGCGAGCAAAGAGGTTGCGATCCGGACGTCGGTCCGCAGCCGTCCTTCCCGCCCGAGGGGGTCTTTCTCTCGCTTATACGCGCCGACGCACGATCAGCTAAGATAGATCGAGCGGAGCCTGATGGACCGGCAACCTAGTTGGTGGGGTGCATTGACATAGCCTGTCACAACGCCGTCGTATGGTTCCGCAATGGCAGCCGCACGACGTGCAACGAACAATCCCTCGCCGGTGGCGGAGCGACTCGCTGGAAGTCGGCTCCACTCACGTATCGAGTCACCGTAGCGTCGATGGTCGGCACATTCGTCGCGATCGACTTCGAAACAGCCGATCACGGCCGTGATTCGGCTTGCGCAGTCGGGCTCGTGCGCGTGGAGCGGCGTCGAATCGTGGCGCGCGAGTACCGTCTCATTCGGCCGCCGCGGCGAGCATTCCGATTTACCAATATCCACGGTCTCACCTGGAAGGACGTCGCTGCGGAACCCGACTTCGGCGAGGTATGGAGCAGCTTTCGTCCCTTGCTCAAGGGAGCCACGTTCTTTGCGGCGCACAATGCCAGCTTCGATCGAGCCGTCCTGAGAGTCTGCTGCCAGGTCGCCAAGCTGCGCATGCCTACGACGAGATTTCGATGCACGGTGCGCCTCGCCCGCGATGTCTGGAGCATCTATCCGACAACCCTTTCCGCGGTTTGCCGCGCCCTGCGTATCCCCCTGTCCCACCACCACGCCCTCTCCGATGCCGAAGCGTGCGCGAGGATTGTCCTCGCTGCCGAGCGGATCACTGCCAGCCCAGGTGCTCGATGAACGGGAAGCCGACGGGTTTCTGGGGAAAGCTGCGCAAGGACGGGCATCTCGTCGTCGAGTGGCATCCGCTCGCCGATCACTGCGCGGACGTGGCCGCCGTCGGAGAGGCTCTGCTCTCGCGCACCATCCTGCGGCAACGCCTGGCGCGACTCGGCGGAATCGATGATCTTGTTCCTTCCCAGACGGCACGCCTGTGCGTGTTGATGGCGCTGCACGACATCGGGAAGCACTGCGTCGGCTTCCAGAACAAGTCGCTCGCCCGCCCTTCTTTCGTCTGCGGCCATGTGAAGGAGGTCCTCGCGCTCATTGGCCCGAGTGGATACGGAGAGAGCGTACGGCTGATGGCGGCGCTGCCGGTCGCCGATCTCAAGAACTGGGGACCGGGTGACACGGCACTGCGGCTCCTCGTGTCAGCGATCGGCCACCATGGCCGCCCTGTGGCGATCGGCGGGACTCACCAATCCCACCACTGGGCGCAGGGGCCCGAGCCCCCGCGGGAGGGCGACGGGACGGCGAAGCCCGACCGAGCCCGGAACGGATCGAGCTTCGACCCGTTCACCGGTATCGCCGATCTCGTACTGCGGACCCGGACCTGGTTTCCCGAGGCCTACGCGCCCGGCGGGGAGCCGCTCCCCGACACGAGCTCGTTTCAGCACGGGTTCAGCGGGCTCGTGATGCTCGCCGATTGGCTCGGCTCGGACACGCGCTTTTTCGAGTACAGCAAGCCGGAGGACGGTGAGCGATTCGCGGGGGCCCGGCGGCGGGCCAGCGAAGCTCTCCGCGAAACCGGGCTCGATCCTGCGCCCGGGCGACAGGCGCTCGGTCCGAAGTCACCCGACTTCGGATCAGTCGCGGCATTCCCTCCGCGCGCCGCGCAGAAGCGTGTCCTCGAGCTGCCGTCGAACCCGTTCGGTAGCGTATCGGTCCTCGAAGCCGAGACGGGCAGCGGTAAGACCGAGGCGGCCCTCGTCCGCTTCCTGCGCCTCTATCACGCCGGCCTCGTAGACGGCATGTACTTCGCGCTTCCCACTCGCACGGCCGCGAGCCAAATCTACGAGCGTGTGGTGAAGGCCGTGAGCCGGGCATTCCCCGACGACAGCACCCGGCCGCCCGTGGTCCTCGCCGTTCCTGGTTACCTCGGGGTCGATGGGAAGCGAGGTACGCCGCTGCCGCACTTCGAGGTTTTGTGGAATGACGACCTAGAGCAGCGATACCGGTACCGCGGCTGGGCCGCCGAACATCCCAAGCGATACCTCGCGGGGAGCATCGTGGTGGGCACGATTGACCAGGTATTGCTCTCCAGCCTCGAGGTCGGCCACGCCCACCTCCGCGCCGCAGCGCTGCTCCGCCACCTGCTCGTCGTCGACGAGGTTCACGCCTCCGACGCCTACATGACTCGCCTGCTCGAAGAGGTCCTCGTGCACCACTGCGCGGCCGGTGGCCACGCGTTCCTCATGTCGGCCACCCTTGGCGCCGGTGCGCGTCACCGACTCCTCGCGGCAGGCCGCGGCGGCGCCTCGATCCCTTCCCTGCAGGACGCGATCGCCGCTCCGTATCCCCTCGTCTCACACCGTCCACTGGGTGATCCGGTGGTCCTCTCCGCAGTGGAGGTGACCGGCGATCCCAAGCGGGTTGCCGTGGAGATCGTCCCCTGGATGGACGAGCCTCACACCGTCGCCGCCGCCGCGCTCAATGCCGCGATACTCGGCGCCAAGGTGCTCGTCGTGCGGAACACGGTGCGGGGATGCATCGCGTCGCAGAAGGCGGTGGAGGCGCTCGCACGTGCCCGCGGAAAGGGAGACCTTCTCTTCGCATGCGCCGGCGTCCCCGCTCCTCACCACGCACGGTTCGCGCGTGAGGACCGGGTAGCCCTCGATGGCGCCATCGATCGCAGCTTCGGCAAGGGCCGAGCACTAGGCGGCTGCGTCGCAGTCGCTACCCAGACCGTACAGCAGAGCCTCGATCTCGACGCCGATCTGCTCATCACCGATCTCTGCCCCATGGACGTCCTCCTCCAGCGCATCGGGCGGCTTCACCGTCACCCGCGCGAGCGGCGCCCCGAGTTCGAGCCCGCGAGGGCGATCGTCCTCAGTCCGGCGGACCGTGATCTCTCAGTCTCGATCTGGAAAGACGGCAATGCGCGCGGCGCTCATGGCATCGGAACGGTGTACGACGACCTGCGCATCCTCGAGGCGACCTGGCGCTCGCTCTCGGCGCACCCGCTGCTCCGGATCCCAGACATGAATCGCTACCTCGTCGAGGCGGCGACGCATCCCGAGGCGCTCGATGCGATCGTAGCCGAACTCGGAGAAACCTGGTCCCGTCACGCGACCACCGTCATGGGGCGGCTGCTGGCAGACCGCCGCGCAGCCCAGCTAAACCTTGTCGATTGGACGAAGCTCTTCGGCGAGTACGAGTATTCGCCGCGGGAGCTCGAACGCCGCGCGCAGACGCGGCTCGGCGAGGGAGACCGGCTGGTCGAGCTCGAGGCGCCGCTGCCTGGCCCCTTCGGTCAGCTTTTCCGGAAGATCGCCATCCCCGCCTACATGGCCCGTGGGGTCCCGCCAAACTCGGTCGCCAGCGAGGCGCGGGTCGTCGGCGGCGTGATTTGGTTCTCGTTCGGGCCGCACAGGTTCGTGTATGACCGACTGGGGCTCCGCCCCTTCGAGGAACCCGTCTCCACCGAGGAGGATCTCGCCGATGCCTGAAGATCAGACTCACTACAACCTCCTCACCGATCCTATTTTCGGGATCGAAGCGGCCGACGGGACCCGGTCCGCAATTTCGCTCCCCGAAGTGCTCGCGCGCCTTGGGGGCGGAGTGGAAACCGAGTTCACCGGGCTGCGGTCACACCAGCAGCATCCCTGGCATGCATTCCTGGTGCAGCTCGCGGCCATCGCCGTCCATCGTGACGGTAACGAACACTTGAAGCGCGACGCCGAGAGCTGGCGCGCGCTGCTCCGCGCTCTCACCGGCAAGAGGGACGACGCGTGGTGCCTCGTCGTCGAGGATCTCGCGCAACCGGCTTTCATGCAGCCGCCGGTCCCCGAAGGTTCGCTCGCAAAGTTCAAGAGCGTCGATTGCGCGGACGAGATCGACGTGCTCGTCACCACGAGGAATCACGACGTGAAGGCGCGACGGATGGCGAGCGCGAGACCGGAGCACTGGGTATACGCGCTCATATCGCTCCAGACCATGCAAGGGTATCTCGGTCAGTACTACGGCGTCTCACGGATGAACGGCGGTTCCGCCAACCGGCCCTATCTCTCGATCGCACGGGATCCCGGATGGGTGCATCGCTTCACGCGTGACGTTGGAGTCTGGTTGCGCAGCCGGCATTCTCTCGTGTCGTCGTTCGGCTACCGAGACAGCGGCGGGGCGTCACTTCTATGGCTCACGCCGTGGGACGGCAAGACGTCCCTGCAGATCGCGGCCTGTGATCCGCTGTACGTTGAGATCTGCCGGCGGATTCGCCTCACGGAGAGCGATCGTATCGCCGCGCACGTCACAACTAGCAAGTGCGCGAGGCTCAATACGAAAACCTCGCACGGGAACACGGGCGATGTGTGGACACCCATCCACAAGGGCGAGCAGAAATCGTTGACTGTTTCGACCAACGGCTTCTCCTACAAGGTCCTGCACGAGGTCCTCTTCGGTGACGCCTGGGCGCGCCCCCCTGCACTGGAGGTTCTCCCCGAAGACGGCGAGTCCCCGGTATTCATCGCGCGCGCGCTCGTGCGCGGCGACGGGGTCACCGAAGGTCTGCACGAGAGGATCATTCCCGTACCCGCCAAGGTGCGGAACCTCTTCGCGACTCTGAAAGGTCGCGAGCTTCTCGGCCAACGCGCGAAGACTCGCGTCGAGAACGTGGCCAAGGTCCGTGACAGAGTTCTAAAGCCCGCGCTCCTGGCGCTCCTCCAAGGCGGGCCCGAGAAGCTCGTTTTCAAAGACGCTCGGGCAAGCCGCCTCCTCAACGAGCTCGATCGGCGCGTTGACGAAGTCTTCTTCGAGCACCTGTTCGCAGATGTCGAGACCAACTGGAGCGAATCGGATCCGATCTTCGTCCGCCGCGTCATCGACCAGGCCCGCGAGATCCTCGATTCTGCCATCCAGAGCGTGCCGCTCCCGACCGCGCGACGCTACCGGGCCATCGCGGCCGCCGAGCGCACATTCATCGGGGGAGCTCACAAACAGTTCAGGGATGCGATGACCAGGAAGGGAGAACGCGCCGATGAGCAATCCTCTGCAGACGCCTGACGGGGGGGCTCCGCAGACCCTCGCATCGATCGTGGGTGGAATCGCCCGCGACATCGACGACGGGCTGTCGTCGGGCGATGTCGCCGAGCTCCGGCGTGCACGGCCCGACTCGGTCCCCGGCCCCGCGTTCTGGCGGATTGTCGCCACGCACGCGATCACGACGGAGTCCGAGGGTTCCGCTCGGCTCGAGGCGGAGCGTCGCTGGACGGCGATCGTCTCGGGAATGGCGAAAATGAAGGGGCTCCATCGCCCTGCTGCCCGGCTCGGCAGGGCGCTCGCGCAGGGCGGTTTGACCGAGCCGCGCGTCCTCCGCCTCCTCCGGGCCCACGACGAGGCCCTTGCCGATGTCGTACGCACGACGGCCCATCAACTGGCGTCCACCGCGACCCCGGTGGACTGGACGGACCTTGCGCGGCTCGTCTTGAGCGACGGACGGAGCGACGAGGACGAGGTGCGACGGCGCATCGCCCGTGACTACTATTCTCAAGACGCCCGCGACCGCTGAATCCTGGAGGACCCTCATGAGCAACCATCGCTTTCTGCAGATCCATTCGCTGACTTCCTATTCCGCCACGCTCCTCAACCGCGATGACGTCGGCTTTTCCAAGCGGATTCCCTTCGGAGGCGCGACCCGCACGCGCATCTCCTCGCAATGCCTCAAGCGGCACTGGCGTACGAGCGACGGCGAGCACGCACTGGCCGGCCTCGGTGGCGATGTCGCGAAGGCGTCGGTGCGGTCGCGCCTCACCTTCGAGAGGTACGTGCGCGAGCCTCTGGAGAAGGAGGGCTTTCCCGCGCCGGTCGCAAAGGCTGTGACCGAGGCGATCATGAGTGCGGTGCTCGGTAAGAGCGCAAAGGCCGAGAAGGCGGAGGAGGAGGCGAAAGAAGAGGCGAAGGACGAGGAAGAGGCCGATGTATCAGCCAAGCCGGCCAACGCGAAGAAGGTGAAGGACAAGCCCAAGGATGGCGAGCGTGTGCCGCTCCAGACCAAGCAGGTCACAATTTTCGGCAGGCCCGAGATCGATCTGTTCCTGGCAGAGGCGCGCGCAATCTGCAAACGGACTTCGAGCGCCGAGGAAGCCAAAAAGATGACCGAGGCTCGCTTTGGCAAGGACAAGGAGTTCAAGGAGAACGTCAAGGCGCTCAAGCATTCGGCCGGCCTCGACGCCGCGCTCTTCGGCCGGATGGTGACGAGCGATATCCTCTCGCGGGGCGATGCGGCGATCCACGTCGCCCACGCGTTCACCGTTCACGCCGAGGCGGCCGAGAGCGATTACTTCTCCGCGGTCGATGACCTCCTCGCAAGCGGCGACGACGCTCAGCTTGGAAGCGGCCACATTGGCAGCACGGAGCTCACCTCGGGCCTGTTCTACGGCTACGTCGTCGTAGACCTGCCCCTTCTCGTGAAGAACCTCGAAGACGATCGCGCGCTGGCCGCCCGGGTCGTGAGCAACCTGATTCATCTCGTCGCGACTGTCTCGCCCGGGGCGAAGCTCGGCTCGACGGCGCCCTACGCCTACGCGGACGCCGTGCTCGTCGAGGCCGGCAACTCGCAGCCACGCACCCTGGCCAACTCGTTCCTCGCGCCCGTTCGGGAACGGCCAGACGTTCTGAAAAACACGTACGAGGCGCTCGGCACGTATCTCGGCGAGATCGACAAGATGTACGGCGGATCGACCGAGAACCGTCGTCTCACCGCGAGGGGCCCGCATCAGTTGCTGGACAAGATTGCCCCCGCGCCGGCGAAGATCGCCGATGTCGCGACCTGGGCGGCGACGCACACCGGGACCTGACGATGCAGGACATCCTCATACTCAGGCTCGACGCGCCCCTCGTCAGCTTCGGCGGCGATGTCGTCGATAACATCAATGTGACCCGGCGTTTCCCGGCGCGCTCGATGCTCACGGGCCTCCTCGGCAACGCGCTCGGCTACGAGCACCGCGATGCCGACCGCCTCGCGGCGTTGCAAATGCGGCTTCGCTATGCCGCTCGGTGCGACCGACGCGGCAAGGAGCTCGTGGACTACCAAACCGTCGATCTGGGGCAGCCGCATCTGTCCGAACCGGGCTGGACGACCCGTGGGACGGTGGACGAGCGCGGAGGAGGAGCTGCCAAGACCGGCACCCACATCCGGTACCGCCATTACCTCGCCGACAGCCTGTACACGGTCGCCCTCGCGTTGGGTGTGGGCGAACCGTCGCTGGAGGCGGTGGCGTCCGCGTTGAGTGAACCGGCGCGCCCGTTGTTCCTCGGGAGAAAATGCTGTTTGCCTTCGGGGCCGATCCTCATCGGGCGCACGCAGGCAGCGACACTGCTCGCCGCGCTCGAGGTGCACGCACCGGTCTCCGGCCGTGGAGACGTGGGCGAGCGGGTCGCGGCCTGGTGGCCGGCCGACGAAGACAAAGACCGCACCGGCGCGCGCCTCCTGCCGATCTCGGATGAGCGCGACTGGCACAACCAGGTTCACGTCGGACGGCGCTTCGTGCACGAGGGGACAATCTGTCTTGCGAAGGAGGCCCGTCGTGCAAGCTGAGGCATTGCGCATGCTCCGCGTCGAACTCGACACCGCGCGACTCTTCGAGTTGGGGCGTCGTCATCAGATCTCCCTGCGCGATGCCGACATGGGCTACCTCGTGCATTGTCAGCTGGCGGCGCTTTTCGGAGACCTCGCGCCTCGGCCCTTCGCGATCGTCGGATCGCCAGGACGGCGACTGAGCGTCCTCGCCTACAGTTCCCGCGCAGACAACGACCTCCGGGCCCATGCCGAGGCGTATTCCGACCCCACGGCTTATGCCGCGTGCGACTGGCAGGTGTTCGCGAGCAAGCCGATGCCATCGGAGTGGAAGGAAGGGCAGGTCGTCGGGTTCGAGACAAAGGTGTGCCCCGTCATACGCAAGGCCAACGCGAGCGAGCGGCGTCGCGAGGGTGCCGAGGTGGACGCGTTCCTCGCCAAGTGCTGGGAGGTTGGCGACGCTTCTGTTCCGGTAGACCGGGCCTCGGTGTATCGCGACTGGCTGCGAGCGCAACTCGAGCGAAGCGGCGGCGCTCGATTGCGGGAGGCGAAGCTCGAGCGGTTCCAGCGTGAGCGGGTCCTCCGAAGGACGCAGGGCGACGTCCGGTGTGGGCAACGCTGCGAGCTGCCGGATGCTACATTGTGCGGCACACTGGAAGTCGCGGACCCGATGAAATTCCGAACGCTCCTTGCGCGCGGCGTCGGACGGCACCGCGCCTTCGGGTTCGGGATGCTCCTCCTACGCGCGGTCGCCAACTCGCAGAAATGAAGGCCAGGGCGCCGGCGGCGGTGGAATGCTGAAGGGACGACTCGGGCTCGAAGGCGCCAGGATCCCCCACGCCGATCGTCATGGTGTGATGTGGCTGGGGTTCGGGAATCTCACCGTACAGGACGGAACGCTTCACTTCCTGACCGCGGGATTCGAAGACCTCCAGCCGGGGAACTACACGATCCCTTACCAGACGGTTTCTTGTATCGTCCTTCAGCCTGGAACCACTGTAAGCCACGATGCGCTCAGAATCCTGGCCAGCCACGGCACGGGGCTGGTGGCTGCCGGCACCGACGGCGTGCGGTTCTACGCAAGCATGCCGTCAGGTCCCCACGATTCCGCGCGAGCGCGAACACAGGCAATGGCGTGGTGCGATGCCAGCGGAAAACGCATCGTCCTCGCACGGCGAATGTACGCATGGCGACTCGGCGAAGTTTTCCCACAAGGGGAGATCGCCGTGCTCCGGGGATTGGAGGGAGCGCGGATGAAGGAGACGTACCGCCTCGTCGCGCACCAATACGGGATTCAGTGGCACGGACGCCGCTACGATCGCGCCGACCCGGATGCCGCAGATCTGCCGAACCAGGCGATCAACCATGCCGCCAGCGCGGTCGAGGGAGCCGCGATGATCGCAGTGGCGGTGAGCGGATCGCTTCCGCAACTCGGCTTCATCCACGAGGACAGCGGCAACGCCTTCTGTCTCGATATCGCCGACCTCTTCAGGGACTCCGTCACCCTCCCCGTTGCCTTCGGCGCTGTGCGAGAGCACCAGAAGCGCAAGGACGCGCCGCTCGAGCGATACGTCCGACGCCTTGCGGGCCGCGCCTTCCGTCACGAGCAACTGGTGACCAAAATGATCGATCGTATCAAGGAGCTTTTCGATGGCGATGACGATCGTCGTGACTCGTAACGTCCAAGCGCGCGTCAGCGGGTTCCTCGCATCCAGCATGTGCGAGATCGCGCCCGGCGTTTTCACCGCGCCGAGAATGAATCCCGCCGTGCGCCAGCGGGTGTGGTTGGTCCTTGAGGACTGGTTTGAGGATACGCGCGACAGTTCGATCGTCATGACCTGGCCCGACGGATCCCTGCCAGGCGGGCAGGAGGTGCGAACGCTTGGAGTGCCCGCCAGGACACTGGCGAACCACCATGGTATCTACCTCGCACGGCGAGACTCGACCGTCGAGGAGCAACGCTCTCTGACAAAAGAATAGCCTTAAGATGGGTACGCCACTTTTCCGTAGTTCGTGACACTGTGTCCCAGAGGCTCCCCCGCACACGCGGGGATCGACC
>Ga0163152_10002642_pt1 | contig 24924 bp, 7 predicted proteins | sample OliLakLV19MP8IB2_FD_148635 | JGI IMG/M metagenome (GOLD analysis project Ga0163152, IMG submission 148635) | Freshwater microbial mat bacterial communities from Lake Vanda, McMurdo Dry Valleys, Antarctica - Oligotrophic Lake LV.19.MP8.IB-2 | ecosystem: Environmental > Aquatic > Freshwater > Lake...
GCATTAAACTGTCCTTTACTTAATAGTTGATTTCCGTCTTCTATCAATGGAGATAAAGGAGAAGCAGTGCTTATGGCTTTTTTTCCATCATCCGCAAAGGAAAAAATTGTGGTAAACACTAAAAAGAGCGTGCAGGTATTTTTCATTTTTTGAATATTTTATTGACAGAATTCAAGCAACAAATATAAAAAAATATTGTTAAAATTTAGCTATTATTTTTCAAACTATTATGATAAAAAATAGCTGTTTTATAGAAAACATTTTGTTATTTTTACGCCTCTAGCTTTGCTAAATTTATTTTATAAACCAAACAACACATGAAGAAGATTTTATTCTTTTTTCTGATTCTCTTTTTTTCTTCCAACGTATTACTTTTTGCACAACCTATCGCTGCAGGATATAACCACAGCGTGATCCTTTGCGGCAGCGGTACATTAAAAGCATGTGGAGGAAATTGGGATGGAGAACTTGGCGATGGCACATTTACGCAAAGAAATAGTCCAGCATCTGTACAAGGTCTTAGTAACATTACATCCATAGCTGTTGGGGATTATCATACGCTTGCACTTAAAAATGATGGTACCGTTTGGGCTTGGGGATATAATGGGGACGGACAACTTGGTGATGGAACTACTACTGACAGAAACGTACCCGTTCAAATAACAAGCTTGAGTAACATTATAGGTGTTTATGCAGGTGGGTATCATTCATTTGCATTAAAAAATGATGGTACGGTATGGGCATGGGGGTACAATGGTGATGGTCAGCTAGGTGATGGCACAACAACAGGTACAAATACACCTATTCAAATAACAGCACTTACAGGTGTAACTTCCATTTCAGCATCTTATTACTATTCTTTAGCATTAAAAAGTGATGGCACTGTTTTATCCTGGGGATATAATGGGGATGGAGAGCTGGGCGATGGAACTTTCAATAACAGATTTACACCAGGACCTGTAAGTTCATTAACAGGTATTACTCAAATTGATGCAGGATACTACCATGCCTTAGCAAGAAAAAGTAATGGGACAGCCTGGTCTTGGGGCGCAAACTGGTCGGGCGAATTAGGTGATGGAACATTTAACGACAGTAACGTTCCTATATTAGTTACTTCGCTATCAAACGTGGCAGCAGTTTCTGGTGGATCAGAATTTTCTCTTTTCCTCAAGATGGATGGTACCGTTTGGTCGGCTGGATATAATGGCTATGGTAATTTGGGCGATGGCACTTTTACCGACAGACAAACACCCGTTCAAGTCTTAAATCTTTCTTCAATTTCAAATATTTCTGCTGGTAGTTATCATAGCATTGCTTTAAAAAACGATGGTACTTTTTGGGCTTGGGGAGATAATAACAATGGACAAGTAGGCGTTGGCACATCTAATAACGAGGTGTTATCTCCACAACTAATGAAAGATTGCTGCAACAACCTGCCAGACCTTGCGCTTTCAGATACTTGCGTAGTTGATACTATTGAAATTGGAGGCACCTCGCAAACCTATTTCTTTATTAAAAATCCTGCTTGTGGCGTACTAAATGTAACAAACATTACAAGCAACAATGCTGCATTTTCATTTTTTCCTACTTCTGCAAATATTTCAAATAATGATTCTATACTTATTACTGTTTCCTTTTCTCCTACTATATTAGGGAACAACACAGGCACCCTAACTATTTTTAATAATGTAAACGACACCACCATGTGTCTTGCAGGATATTGTATTCAAGCACCCGTCATTACACACAGTCCCTCTTCTTTCAATAGGAACCTTAACTGCGATGATGCTACAAGCTCTACCTTAAATATTGGAAACACAGGACCTGGCACGCTCACTTTTAATGCAGCGCCTGAAGCATCTTCAACTAACGCAATTTTTTACGATGGATTTGAAAGCGGCAACATTTCTTCCTGGAATAACGAAGGTGGCGCGTATACATATACCGTGATAAATGCAGGTTCTGCTAATGGAACAAAAAACTTATATATGTCGGGAGGAAGCACTGGATGGTTGGATGGAATTAGCCATAGCGTTACTCCCTCACAGCCCTCTTACATTTCTTTTAAAATAAAATCTGCATTGGGAAATTTAGGAGAAAGTAACGATGTATTAATTGGTCAAACTTCGGACATATCATCAACTGGACCTTTATCCTATTTATGGATTGACAACAATAATAAAACAGTAAATATGTATACGGGTTGGTCCGGCACCCTAACTGTTCCGCTTAAATTTAACAAGTGGCATAAAATTGAATACCGAAATATCAATTTTACTACTCATAAATTTGATTTTTACATTGACGGAAACTTGTTGCAATCAAACATAACATTTCAAAATCAAAACATCAATAGCATTGATATTATTCATTTGTATTCTTACAATACCAATAATTGCTATTTTGATGAGATAGTAGTCGGGAATTTTCCTGAATGGCTTTCAGTAAGTCCAGCCTCTGGCACCGTTGCTACTTCAGGGTCTCAAAATCTATCGGTACAGTTTTCATCAAATGGACTCATTGCCGGCACCTACTACGGAAATCTATCTGTTAATTCTAATGATCCTACGACTCCCCTGTTGCAAATACCTTGCACACTCAATGTTGCAGGAAGCCCAAACATTAACTTAACTCTTGTCAACTCTTGTCCAACGTATTCTACCATCATGGTTGGCGCAACAGAACAAGACACATTTCTTATTGAAAACTTAGGTTGCGATACACTATTTATTTCTAATGTATCAAGCTCTTCATCGCATTTTACGATAAACTCATTTCCAGCAAAAATAAGTCCGTACTCAAGCGCAAACATGTTTATTTCATTTGCTCCTACCACCGCTGCAAATCACAGCACCACTATCTTGATTCAGAACAACGATGCCGATACTTCCTTTTGTTTGCAAGGAGTTTCAATTCCTGCTCCTACTGTTTCTGTTGCTCCCACTTCTTTTAGCGTTACCGTAGCTTGTGGTGGAACCTATAACGATAATTTATTTATTCAAAACATCGGTGCTGCAGATTTAAATTACAACCTCACAGTAACCGGACAATCTCAAAAAATAACATATTCCGAATCTTTTACACAAGGAGTAACACCTACTACACAAATTACTTCTTGGGTTGCATTCAGGCAGTTGTTAGTTCCACACACATACAGCAAATTGAAAATTAGCGGCTCACAAAATCCAACCGGAATAACGCTAACAGACCCTACTGTTATTGCTAACATAGCCAATGCGATGAACACGCTCACGCCCTACTCTTTTACTACGGGAGGAAATATGTGGACTGTAGGAATTAACAACTGCAACTCAGGTGTACAATTTGCAGTAAATACAACAGTATGTTCCTGTGGCGGAGGTGCAACTTCATACCTAATTAGACCGGAGATAGGAACCCAAAATTGGGGAGGTATTAGCGGCACAGTTTGTAATGCGCCTAGCCAAACAATGACCCTTGAGTTTACATTTGACGACTTCAACTGGCTTACTGCTTCACCAATTACCGGAACCGTAACACCTACAAACACCACCACCGTTTCTTTAAGTTTTAACTCTGCCGGATTATCTGCAGGCACATACACATCAACCATTCATGTAAATTCAAACGACCCCGCTACACCCATAGTTAATGTGCCTATTGTATTTAATGTTGTAGGAAATCCACAAATGGGTACAACTTTATTTGACCCTACCACTCAAGGCGCTTCACCACCTTGCATGAATTTAGATTCGATAATGGCATTTACTACAAGCATAGATTCAATATTAATTTCTAACAGCGGCTGTGATACGTTACGCATAGATAGTCTTAAAATTTCACCGTCTGAATTTACGGTGCTTTCTTATGTTGCAAAAGTTCCTCCTGGGCAGAACAGAAATATTCTTGTGAAATTTTCTCCTACATCAGCCGGTACTTTTTCCGGCTCATTGGATATTTTCACAAACGACCCTGACACTTCTATTTGTTTGCATGGAAAAGCATTTCCGCAACCTACAATTGGCTTAAGTCCCAATTCTTTTAGTGTTACTATTTCCGGCTGTAATGGCATAGCTACTCAAACATTAACTGTAAATAATACAGGAGGAAGCACCTTAAACTACAATTCTTATTCCGGAATTTCTACTCCTGGGGCGTTCAAATATGGATTGGTTACTAACTCTAGCAGTTCTAATGTTTCCGTTATAGATTTAATATCCAACAAAGTTGTTGGAAGTCCTATTACAGTTGGAAATTTTCCATGGCGAATTGCAGTTCGTCCGGATGGATTGTTTGCTTACTCTTCAAACAGAAACGGCAATTCTATTTCTGTCATTAACTTAACCACCAAAACAGTAACTGCCACCATTCCTTTTGGCACACAGCCGGGAGGTATTTGCATTACTCCGGATGGAAAATTTGCATACGTTGGAGATCATACTGGCACTACAGTTAAAAAAATTGACCTTACCTCAAATACAATTGTTGCTACCATTACTAACCCAAACTTACTGGATGGAAAAGATTTAGCTATATCTCCTGATGGCAAAAAAGTATATGTTACCACAGAAAATAATGGACTAACAGTAATTAATGTATTAAACGATGTAGTTATTGGCAACTTACCAAGCGCTAACAGTCAAGGACATTCAATTGCGCTATCGTTAGATGGCACAAAGGCATATGTTTCTGAAGCAAACAATGACTTAATTAGAGTAATTAATACAGCCAGTCTAACAACCATCACAACCATTTTCGGATTTAATCAAGTTCAAGGCATCGACCTTTCGAACGATGGGAATTTTTTATATGCAATAGACAAATACAATCAAAACATTAGAAAAATAAGCACTGCATCTAACACCATTGTTGCTACGCTTTCTGACCCTCGCTTATATAATGGATGGGATATTATTGTATCGCCTAACGGAAAAAAAGCGTTTGTCTCCAATGAGTCTCCGAATAATGCAAACGAAGATGTCATAGTAATAGATCTAACAAGCTTTACTATTTCAGGAACCATTACAACAACGGTTGGTACTCGCGGAATGGCGACTAACAAGTTTGCAACTTGGTTAACAGAAGCGCCTCAATCAGGTTCAGTTCCAACTGCCAGTTCTGGAAGTGTTGTGCTGACATTTAATGCAGCAGGCCTAAATGCTGGAACGTATGTTGCTCCGATATACTATCATTCTAACGATCCTTTAAATCCAGTTACGCTAGCCACTTGCACCATGACCATCCTTGGCGCTCCTGTAATTACACCTACAAAAAATTGCCTTTATCTAGATTCCATCATGGAATTTACCACTAACAAAGATTCATTATATTTTAAAAATACCGGTTGTGATACGCTTAAAATTTCAAACATCACAAAACAAACATCGCTATATACCATCAACACAAATACGTTTAGCATTTTACCCGGAGATTCGGCAAAACTTATTGTAACTTTTTCTCCTATAGCCGCTGGTACATTTTACGATACGTTGGATGTAATTAACAACGATGCGCTAAAGCGTATTTGCCTTTTAGGTAAAGCATTTCTTAAACCCGTCATTGGAATTACGCCTACCTCTTTTACGGTAAATGTAAATTGTACCGACACCATTCAGGATACAATATTTGTTTCCAACACAGGCGGAAGCATACTGAACTATAATTTAGTGGAAGAAGTTATTTATGACTCTACCAGAACGATAAGCTTAAACACGAGTGGACAAGTAAGCAACTTCGTTTACTCGGGGTTACCTCCAAGCGATTCGTTGAAACTCGTTATTACTCTAAATGGCGATTTTAATTCGGGCTCAGAATATGCGGAACTTTATATTGACGGAACGTACCTAGGTATTATTAGTGACAATAATTTAAATAACACCGATATGTTTTTTTATTATTCATTTGGTGGGGCGCAAGTTTCTAATTGGCTTTCAGATGGAACAATTACAGTTACACTAGATAATTCGCCCAATGTTGGCAGTGGTGGATTTCACAGAACCAGATTGATGTTGCCTGGCATGAGCTGGTTATCTGCTGCTCCTACTTCCGGTTCTGTACCGGCAGGCTCAGTCGATACGGTTATTGTTGTTTTTAACTCAAGCAACTTAATAGTTGGGCAATACATCGGAAACATTTACATCAACTCAAATGATCCACTCAATAATTCAATAGCAGTTCCTTGTACCTTAAATGTTAATGGTGCAGCAGATTTTCAGTTTGTTGGACTCAGCGATGTAATTCAAACTAACTGCCTGAACTTGGATTCCATCATGGAATTTACTACAAGTTCAGACACTATATTTTATGCAAACGTAGGCTGCGATACTTTGTTTGTTGATAGTGTAAAGTTTTCTTTACCACAATATTCCGCTGGCCCTATTGATCCCTATGTATTACCCGGAGACACAGGAGGTTTTGTAGTAAATTTTGCTCCAATTTCTACAGGCACTTTTGCTGCAACTGCCAGCTTATATACCAATGATTTGGACACAACATTCTGCTTAATAGGAAAATCTTTCCCAAAACCTGTTATCCACTATTATCCCAGCTCATTCAGCGTAACGCTTACCTGTTCAGACACAATTTCTCTTCCATTGGCAATCTGCGATTCAGGTGGAAGCATTTTATATGTACAACTAGAAAAAAGTGCAACAAAAATAAAAGCGCTCTTGTTAGGTGCCGATTATGCCAACTACTATACTGATGTTCAGTCCAAGTTAATGGCTACCGGAAAATTTACAGCAGTAGATATTTTCGAAACAAGATTCGGAACTCCCACCTTATCCCAATTACAAACATATGATGCAGTATTAACCTGGAACAACTATAGCTATCAGAACGCCACACTTTTAGGAGATGTTCTGGCCGATTATGTTGATGCAGGCGGAGGTGTGGTTGTTGCCATGTACACGGTTGGAAACAATGCGCGAATATTGGGAAGATTTGATTCTCAAAATTACTGGTGCATCAACGTACCTTCAAATAGTTACAGCACCTATGGAGCCCAAACCCTCGGAACAGTTTATGATCCAACACATCCGATCATGGAAGGTGTTTCTGTTTTGAATGCAACTAATCCCACAATCAGCACTAACTCGGCAATCATGCCAGGTGCTATTAAAATTTCAGATTGGTCGGGAGGAAAACCACTTGTCGTAACTAAGCTCATTAATGGGCACAGAAGAGTTGACCTGGGAATGCGGCCTGAATCGAACAGTGTAGATGGCAGTGAATGGAATTCGACTTCGGACGGAGGACTACTAATTGCAAATGCTTTGTTGTGGAGTTCCAACAAAACGGTGGATTGGATGGTACTAAGTGCTGATTCAGATACAGTCAGTGTAAATAATTGCGACACGATTCAAACTTCTTTTATTTCAACCGGACTCCTGGCAGGAACCTATACCACTAACATCATTATTACTTCGAATGATCCGTTGAGTCCGTCAGACACCATTCCTGTAACTTTAACAGTAGTGGGCACAGCTGATTTTAATTTTGTGGCACTTAGCGATACTGTGGCTACACTTTGTCTCGATTTGGATTCAATCATGGAGTTTACAACAAGCCGCGACACCATATTCTTCACCAATCTTGGCTGCGACACATTGTTTGTTGACAGTGTTAAATTTTCTCTGTCTGCTTATACTCTTGGAAATTACGATCCGTACATTATACCAGGAGATACTGGTAGTTTTGTTGTGAACTTTTCTCCAGTCTCGACAGGAACATTCACAGGTACAGCAAGTTTATATACCAATGACCTTGATACAGTTTTTTGTTTGAAAGGAAAAGCATTTGCAAAACCTGTTCAATGTCATAATCCAAATTCCTTTTACGAACACTTTTTAGTTTGTAATGACTCCTTACTCGATACGCTGGAAATCTGTAACTCAGGTGCGGGAAATTTAAATTATAATTTATGGTCTCCATATGGAAGAAGTGCTGTATTTAACGGAAGTGGAGCAAGTATTTCCACCCCTCTGAACATCGATCAAAATACCGGTTCTCCAGGTTTAACTATGGAAGCATGGGTGAATCCAGCTAGCACATCTGGCGGATATCATCATGTGGTTAGCACAGATAATGGAGGGTATGATTGGTCTATTCTCAGAATAGGAAGCTTGTGGTATGTTTTCACAGGCGAAAATGTACGAAGTACTGGAATGACCGCAACTCCAAACCAATGGCAACACGTTGCAGCAGTCTTTATCCCAGGTACTGGTATTAATTTCTATTTGAATGGCAACCTTGCTACAATTCCATTTATAGGTCTTGATGCGAGCGACAACAGCATTAGCATAGGAAGAAATCCGGGCTTTGGTGAATACTTTGACGGAAAAATTGACGAAGTGCGAGTGTTTAATAAGCAACTCAGTCAATCTGAAATAAATGATGGAATGCGCAAGACTCTTAATGGAAATGAAAATGGATTATTAGGCTATTGGAATTTTGACGATAGTACAGCAACGGATTTTTCAACAAACACCAATGACGGTACTCTTAATGCAGGTGCCTATATTACTGTTCCCAATGTATCTTTCTTACCTGCTTCAACAGGAACTGTTAGTCCATCGGGCACATATTCTGTTCAGGTGAAATTTAAGAAAGCAGGCTTAGCTCCCGGCACACACAATTTCCCAATATACCTAAACTCAAACGATCCTCTTAACTCTGTCGATACAGTAAATGTAACTTTTGATATTGATGCGCTTCCACCTGCTCCAACAGCAAGCAGTAATTCTCCTGTTTGCGATGGAACAAATTTAAGTTTAACAGCAAGCACCATTATAGGTGCTACGTATTCCTGGAACGGTCCTAACGGATTTACATCCACCACACAAAATCCGGTCATTACCGGAATTAGCACAGCTGGTTCTGGATCCTATTCTGTAACTGCAACTATCAGTGGTTGTCCGCAGGGTCCAGCTGGTACAACTACCGTCATCGTAAATCCTGCACCTTCAACTCCAACAGCAGGAAGTAACGGAACCGTTTGTTCTGGCACTACATTAACACTTTCTGCAACAACAATATCCGGTGCAACTTATTCTTGGAACGGCCCCAACGGATTTACTTCTACTTTACAAAATCCATCTATACCGGGTGTAACAACTGCAGCATCGGGAACTTATTCCGTAACTGCATCGGTGCCAGGATGTCCTCCAACATCTGCTGCAACCACAACCGTTGCTGTAAATCAAACTCCAAATGCTCCAACAGCTGGCAGCAACGCACCAATCTGTGCAGGAGATGATTTGAGCTTAACTGCTAGTACAATTTCAGGAGTTACATACGCATGGACAGGACCAAATACATTCAGTTCAACCTTACAAAATCCAAACATTACAGCAGCTACTACAGCAGCAACAGGAACCTACTCAGTATTTGCAACACAAAATGGATGCGCTGGACCAAAAGGTACAGTTGTAGTAATTGTGAATCCAGCTCCGGGAGCACCAACTGCAGGAAGCAACAGCACGGTTTGCTCCGGCACAACGCTTTCATTAACTGCTAGCACAATACCAAGCGCTACGTATGCATGGTCTGGGCCAAATTCATTTACCTCTACATTAAAAGACCCAACAATATCTGCTGTTACATCTGTACATGCTGGAACTTATTCTGTAACTGCCACTGTACCGGGTTGTCCTACCAGTCCAAGCGGAACGGTAGTTGTTGCAGTAAATCAAACTCCTGCTGCTCCAACTGCAGGAAGCAATTCTCCTGTTTGTGTTGGAAATGATATTAGCCTGACTGCAAGTACAATTTCTGGGGCTACTTATTCTTGGAACGGACCAAATAGTTTCACAAATACATTACAAAACCCTATTATAATCGCTGCAGGAACAATTGCATCAGGAACATATTCTGTAAGTGCAACAGTTGGAGGATGTACGGGGTCAAAAGGAACAACTGCTGTAATTGTTAATCCTGCTCCGGGCGCACCCATTGCAGGAAGCAACAGTACAGTTTGTTCTGGACAAAATTTATCCTTGACAGCAAATACTTTTTCAGGCGCATCGTATAGTTGGATGGGGCCAAACGCTTTTAGTTCTTCATTGCAAAATCCTTTTATTACAAATGCAGCAACTTCTGATGCAGGAACTTATTCGGTTACTGCAACAGTTGGTGGTTGCCCTACTAGTCCAACAGGAACAGTTCTTGCTTCAATAAATCAATCGCCAGCAGCTCCTACAGCAGGAAGCAATAGTCCGGTTTGTTCTGGAAGTACTATTTCTCTTACAGCAAGTACTATATCAGGAGCAATTTATTCTTGGACAGGACCATTAAGTTTTACATCAACACTTCAAAATCCGAGTATAGCTTCTGTGACAACTGCGCGAGGCGGAACGTACTCAGTTTCTGCAACTGTTAGCGGATGTCCTAGTCCGGCAGGAATTGTATCGGTTATTGTAAATCAAACTCCAGCTGCTCCTAGTGCAGGAAGTAACAGTCCGATTTGTTCTGGCTTTACTTTAAGCTTAACAGCAAATACAATTTCAGGTGCTACATATTCGTGGACGGGTCCAAATTCTTTTTCCAATACTTCACAAAATCCTTCCATTGCTGGAATATCTTCTTCTGAAGCAGGAACTTATTCTGTAAATGTTTCTGTGAATGGATGTATAGGACCTAATGGAACTACTTCTGTAGTAGTAAATAATTCTCCTTCTTCCCCTACTGCAGGAAGTAACAGCCCAGTTTGCTCCGGACAAACACTTAGTTTAAATGCCACCACCATATCTGGCGCTACGTACGCTTGGTCTGGACCAAATAGTTTTTCATCTACCTTACAAAATCCAACTATATCAGGCGTAACTACACTTGCTAGTGGTACCTATTCTGTTTCTGCAGTCGCTGGTGGTTGTCCGCCAAGTGCTCCCGGCACCGTTTCAATAACAATTAATCAAACTCCCGCTGCTCCAACTGCTGGAAGCAATACACCGGTTTGTTTAGGAACAACACTAAGCTTAACGGCAAGTACAATTTCAGGAGCAACATATATTTGGACAGGACCAAATGCTTTTTCTGATGCAACACAAAATCCAACTATTTCAAGTGTACCAAGCACAGGAGCAGGAACATATTCTGTAAATGCTACCGTAAATGGTTGCACAGGTCCAATTGGAACAACATCGGTAGTTATTAATCTTCCTCCATCAGCACCTACAGCCGGAAATAATAGTACCATCTGTTCAGGACAAACATTAAGTTTAACTGCTAGTACTATTTCAGGCGCAAACTATTCTTGGTCTGGACCAAATAGTTTTACCTCTACTTTACAAAACCCAAATATTACAAGTGCAACTACTTCTGCTAACGGAACTTATTCGGTAATTGCATCGGTTGGTGGATGTCCTGCTAGCACCGCAGGGACAACTTTAGCTACCATAAATCAAACTCCTACTGCTCCTGCTGCTTCAAGTAATAGTCCGGTTTGTGCAGGATTTACGTTAAGCTTAACAGCAAGCAATGCTGGCACAACATACTCGTGGACTGGTCCAACTAGTTTTACAAATACAAATCAAAATCCTACCATTGCTTCTGCAGGAACTATAAACGCGGGAACGTATTCTGTAACTGCTAGTTCACTTGGCTGTACAGGCCCTGTTGGAACAACATCTGTAATAGTAAATACTATTCCTGCTGCTCCAACTGCTTCAAATCAGAATGGGTGTATTGGAAATACAATTCCTGATTTAACAGCAAGTGGTACAAATATTCAGTGGTATGATAACTTGTTAAATTTAGTTGGCAGTGGTAGTCCGTTTACACATGGACAAACTGCGGTGGGCTCTTACACGTACTCTGCTTCACAAACCGTAAATGGATGTACAAGTCTTTCTACCACCATCACACTTACAATTAATGCACTTCCCGTTAAACCAAATGCAGGTGCTGATGTTTCTATTTGCTATGGAAATACAATTCCTGATTTAACAGCAAGCGGTACAAATATTCAGTGGTATAACTCCTTAGGAAATTTAGTTGGAACTGGTAGCCCGTATGCTACTGGAGTAACTGCGCCTGGCAGCTATACTTTTTTTCCAACACAAACAAACACGGTAACTACTTGCGAGAGCTTAAAAGATACCGTTGTACTAACAATAAATTCTATCGCACCACCTGTAGCACCGGATGTAGCGGTTTGTGCCGGAAACCCTATACCACCACTTGTTGCAACAGGAACAGGTATACAATGGTTTGACAATGGAATGAATCTTGTATTTAGTGGGAACTCGTATAACACCGGACAAACTGCTGTTGGCACTTACACCTACTATGTAAGTCAAACAAATACCGTAACCACTTGTTCTAGTCCTGTGGATACTGTTTATTTAGTAATTAGCTCACAACCAACTGTAGCGCCAATAGCGCAAAACAACAGCGCATGTTTTGGTTCTGTAATTCCTAATTTAATTGCAAGCTCCGGAACTATTATTAATTGGTATAGCGATGCTGGATTAACAAATTTGTCATTCACCGGCAATCCGTTTAATACAGGCTTAACAGCAGTAGGTTCATACACGTATTTTTTAACTGATAGCACACCTGGTTGTCCGGAAGGTCCTGCAGCACAGGTGATGCTAAAAATAAATTCATTGCCTGCTTCATTAAGTGTGAATGACACAGCAAGTTGTTTTGGAAACACTACTCCTGCATTAATAACTGCCGGAACAAATATCCAATGGTACAACTCAGCTTTGGTTGTGGTTTCTACCAACGATACATTTGCTACCGGACAAACCGCAGTAGGCACTTACACCTATTACGTTACTCAAACAAATTCGATTAATGGTTGTGAAAGTTTACGCGATACTATTTTGCTTACCATTCATGCGTTACCAAACAAACCTCTTGCGCTTGATACGGTTGTCTGTTCTGCAGCAACAATTCCTAATTTAACTACTACAGGAACAAATGCTCAGTGGTACAATGCTTCAAACATTCTGGTATTTACAGGAAATTCTTTTGCAACCGGACAAACTGCTCCCGGCACTTACACATATTATGTTACTCAGCAAGATGTAAGTACAGGATGTGAAAGCGTTACCGATACATCAACGCTTAGTATTATGCTTTCGCCTCCGGTACCAGTTGCAAATAACGTAGCCGTTTGTTTAGGAAATCCTATTCCACCGCTTACTTCTACAGGTACAAATATAAAATGGTATAGCAATTCAAATTTAACAACTCTTGTTTTCACTGGCAATACATTTAATACCGGACAAACTACTGTTGGTGTTTACACGTATTATTTAACTGATAGTTTAATAGGATGTGTAAGTAGCTCTGCTGATTCGGCAATGTTAACAATTAGCGCACCTCCTGTAACTCCAGTTGCCGCTAACAATACAATTTGTTATGGTGCTACTCCCACTCTTACTTGCACCGGAACAAATCCACAATGGCACAGCGATGCTACACTCATCAATGTAGTTGGAACAGGAAATACATTTAACACCGGACTGACTAGCGTTGGAACATATACTTATTATGTAACAGATTTCTCTTCGGGTTGTGGAAAATCTTTAGCTGATACGGTTGTACTTAGCATTAACCCTACTCCACTTGTTACTACTAATACATATACAACTACTATTGTTCAGGGCAGCGCAACAAACCTAACAGCGTACAACGCAATAACCTATGTATGGTCTCCTGTTTTTGGATTAAATAATTCTACAGGAAATACCGTGGCTGCATCTCCTACCGTAACCACTACATACACAGTAAGTGGCACCAATGCTTATGGATGTACTAACAGCGTAAGTATTTTGGTAATTGTAAATCCATTAAGTGTTGCATCTGTATCCGATCCAATTCAAAACGTAAACATTTATCCTAATCCTGCTATTGGAAGCTTTACGTTGGAATTCAATACTACCTTGGAATCGCCAATGGAAATTTATTTATTAAATACCTTGGGCGAACGTGTTAGAGAAATAAAAACAACTCCAAATTATTATGGAGGGCTAATGCAACACAAATACATCATTGATGCAAACACACTTACCGAAGGAGTTTACAATGTAGAAATAGTTACTAATTCTGGAAGCGTAAATAGAAGAGTTATTATTTTTAGATAGTATTCATATGACCACTTGAAACCGAATTACAGAAACGCAGCAGCTCTAAATGCGAGCTATGCGATGCTTCTGATTCTTTAAAATAGGTACCGTACTATCAAGAAGGATAGCCCCGTAACTGAATGTGTTAATGGGAATTTAATTGTGCTGCTGACTAAGTTTTTAAAGAAGACAAATTAAGTCACAACCTTGTCCCGCTTTACTCCCAAACATCATGACAAGCATATTCATGCTTTTCTTTTTTCTCAGGCTTTTGTGTGTTGGCTCCACCTTTCTTTGCTAGTATCATTAAGTTAATAATGCGGGAGCGTTCCTTTTCAATTTCTACACGAAGTTTTAAATCTGTTTCAAGGTCAAAATATATTTGTCCGTCAATAATAGTTTTGTCTGCTTTTGCATAAATCGAAAGTGGATTGTCTGTCCACAATACTAAATCTGCACTCTTACCTACTTTAATACTGCCCATGGTATTATCCAAATGCATAAGCTTGGCAGGATTAAGCGTAACAAATTTTAATGCTTCTTCTTCAGATAATCCACCGTACTTGATAGCTTTTGCTGCTTCCTGATTTAGTCTTCTACTCATCTCCGCATCATCAGAATTAAAAGCAGTTAGCACGCCCATTTTATGCAGGATAGCACCATTGTAAGGGATGGCTTCCTTCACTTCCATCTTATATGCCCACCAGTCAGAAAAAGAAGAAGCTCCAGCACCGTGGCTTTTCATTTTATCTGCCACTTTATACCCTTCCAAAATATGCGTAAACGTATTTACTCTGAAGCCCATGGAATCTCCTACGTGCATGAGCATATTTATTTCGCTCTGCACATAAGAGTGACAGGTGATAAATCTTTTCTTGTCTAAAATTTCTGCCAGTGCATCCAGCTCAATGTCTCTTCTAAAACTTGGCATGCTCTGACTAGCTTTGTATTCTTTAGCTCTTATAAAATGATCGTAATACACTTGCTCCACGCCCATTCTAGTTTGCGGAAAACGCACGGTGTTATTATCTCCCCAATTACTTTGTTTCACATTTTCTCCCAGCGCAAATTTAATGAATCCATCGGCACCTTTAATTTTCATTTCCTCCGGAGATTTTCCCCAGCGTAATTTCACCACTCCTGATTGTCCGCCAATAGGGTTTGCAGAACCGTGTAAAAGCTGTGCTGCTACTACTCCTCCAGCTAAGTTTCTGTAAATGTTTATGTCCTCGCAATCGATCACATCTCCAATACGAACTTCTGCGCTCGATGCCTGAGCACCTTCATTTGCCCCACCACTAATTGCAATGTGTGAGTGTTCGTCAATAATTCCGGGAGTAAGATGCTTGCCGGTTCCGTCAATAATTTTTGCTTTTACTGTTTTAGGTGTTGATAGGTTATCGCCAATTCGGACAATTTTCCCTTCGGTAATCATTACATCCTTATTCTTTAAAACACCCTCTGCTTCGTTAGTCCATACGGTAGCGTTCTTAATAATTACTGCATCCCAACGATTCCACCATTTTTCTAACATGGTGGAGTCTTTTAACTTTTGTCCGTATGCAGAAAATGGGTACGTAACATCATCTAGCGTAGGATATATTTTAGAATTCTTTTTCTTTTTTGCTAATGATGCAGAATCTGCTTTTTCAGTAATGGGTGACTGGTACGTGGCTGTCCATTTTATCCAAGAGCCAAAAGGTAATTGTCCTTTCCCTTGAAGTGTAAGTGGATTGTCTTTGATAACACTTCCACTTAAGCGAGTACTGCCGCTGTCGCCTTTCTGAATAAAAGTTAACGTTATCAACTTCCCGTCTAACGAAAATTTGGTAGCTGTTTTAGAAGAATCATCACCAACAACTTCTGCTTTCAACTTTTCTATTTCGCCCGAAATTTTTAAAGTATTAGATTTGTTTTTGTAAGAAGCATGTAATTCTTCCGGCACTCCTGTGTTGTCACTCTCTAAGGTTAATTGATAATTTCCTCTAACATCCAAGGATTGCATATCGCGCAAAACAAACTGATCGCCCTGCACCCAATTTTCATAGAGGGTGGTGTTTTCATCAAAAATATTTCCCGATGTAATGATAAAATTCGCAATCATGCCTTTTCTCAAAGCACCAATTTTAGTTTGCATGCTTAGCATTTCTGCCGGAGTTTGCGTAAGTGCTTTTAAGGCTTGCTTTTCTGAAAGCCCGTACTCAATAGCTGATCTGATGTTTTTCCAAAATACTTTTTTGTCTTTTAAATCACTTGTAGTAAATGCAAATGGAATATATTTTTTCTCAAAAGCCGAAGGATTCATGGGCGCCATTTCCCAATTTTTCATTTCGCTAAGCGAAACCATGGCAGCATCATAAGGGTCTTCCACATCATAGGGAGAAGGAAAGTTAACGGGTAAAATAAATCTTGCATTCGTAGCTTTAATATCATCCATGCGCTGATATTCATCGCCACTACCCTTTATGATATATTGCATTTTAAATTCATCGCCCATTTTATCTGCTCTAAGTGCGGATAGCTTGTCGCTTACTTCAAAAATTTGGGGGAGCGACTGCAACTGACTCCAGGCTGTTAAAGAAATATTCAATTCTTTGTTAGACGCATTTTGCTTTGCATACCACTGTGCATCGTAATAAGTTTGACGTAACAACGCGATGCTACCCATAAGGGAAGAAGGATAATTTTGAGTGCTGCTTCCTTTGTCAAAAGAATACATAGCAGCAGCATTGTCTTTCAAGATAGTTTCATTTTCACTCTTATCTCCAAGCGCAACAAATACGGCTGATCCACGTGCTAATCCATCGTTTTGAAAAGTTAAAACCGAACCAAAACCCAATTTGCGCAGCTCCTCTGCTTTTTTAGAGTCATTAGCAAAAAGTTTAGATGCATCTGTCTCCGGTTTTATTGCCTGATTCCAGCCATAAGCACCTTTGGTGTTGCTTTCCATTTGCGGACCTCTTCGGTTGGAAGGACTACGCTTTACATCGGCAATACCGTAATTGGTATAGATATCTATTAATGAAGGGTAAATGCTCTTTCCTTTTAGGTCAAATACTACTGCTCCTTTAGGTGCATCAATTTTTTCTCCTGCATCCACAATTAAACCATCCTTTATAATAAGAGTTGCATTTTCTATCGTAGTTTGATAATCGATGTGAAGCTTAGCATTCACAAACGCATATACGGTATGACGCTTATCTGGAGCACCGTTAGTAGGAAATCCTGTTTGCCCAAAAAGCGATTGCCCTGCAAAGAGCGCAATGAAAACTAAAGAGAGGAGTTGTTTTTTCATAGGATAAAAATTGCAATAGCAAATGTATTGTAATTTTTAAACCTAAAAAATCTTTATGCCGGATACTTCAGAAAGTGTTTTTCCAGATAAGTAATGCTCCCTATTGCTTATTCAACATTTTAGTAATAGAAGTATCTCCATGTAGCACCTTCAAGAAATACATTCCATTAGAAAGATCTACTACTGAAATACGTTCATTAAAATCTGTACTATTGGAAGCGATAATGCCAGACTTGATTTCTTCGCCCAAAACGTTAGAAATGGAATAGCGAACATTTGCATTTGATTTTCCTGCAACGGTTACAAAAGATGTTGCCGGGTTTGGATAAATATTAATACCTGATAGGTCTGCTGTTTCTTGCATGCCAGTTGTTGCAGTTCCTAAATCTACTCCTCTGGTAGCACCGTAAATTGCCATGGTGGTTGGATTTTGAACGTAAGCTACTAGTTGAGAATTTGCTCGAACGCAGTTTGCAGGTGGGGTGATGGATACTGTTCCTGTTGCGTTACTTATTGACGTAACCTTAAAAACGCGGGACACACCGCTTTCATTTAAAGTAGCTCCAGCATTTTCGCCATTGTTTGGCTTACTTACCAAATTGTCTTCGACCAAGCAAACTATTAAATTATTTCCTGCATATGCACCTGATAAATCATAGGATACGTTAAGTACCGGGTCATTAGCGCCCGACTGTAAGGTTAAACAAACTCCTGCCGTAGCAGCTTTTGCAATCTGTGTATTTATTGCTGAATTTATTGAAGAGACCGTTGGCGATGGGGTAATAACCATTTTGCCATTCACAAATGCTTCTGGCGTACCTTTCTGCACTCCCATATACTGACAATAAACTGTTTGGCGAGGCGAAAACTGCGCATCGCTAAATGGATCAAACCACTGACTATTCCAATAGGTAACGTGCTCTGCAATGCATATCACATTTCGTCCACTTGTTTTTTCTGCTGCAATAACTGTATTAAGAGCAACATCTGCTGCCGGGCAATAGCTACAACCCTGAGACGTAAAAAGCTCTACAACCGCAAAGGGTACAATGGGGCATTGCGCCTGCACATTTATAGCAGATAAAGAAAGCGTAAGCCCTACAGCAGCAATAAATAGTTGAAATTTTTTCATATTATATATTGTTTAATGTTTTGAAAAGAATTTTTATAGTTGCAATTTCTTACCCGAAAATAGTAAAGCGTTGCCTATTTTGCAACAGATATATGCATCCATTATTAGGAATCAGAGCATGGTATTTGATACTCCCAACTACAATTGATTGGCAAAACAGAGCACCTTTTAAGATAACCTAAATAAAATAATTTTATTAATAGAAAGAGTGTCATTGAGCAAGCATTTATTCCCTATAATTATGTAAATTTGGTTCCCTGTCCAAGTCATGAAAAAACCTGTAGTAACATTAACCCTTTTTCTGTTTGCATTAATTCTGAATGCCCAGTTTTACAGTGGCTCACAGCAAGAGTTTGGCAAAAATAGAGTTCAATATGACCAGCCTCGATTGTGGCAATGGTATAAGTTTGAAAAGTACAACGTATACTTTTACATGGGCGGCAAAGAGCTTGCCATGTACACCGCTCAAGAGGCCAAAAAAAGTATTGAAAAAATTGAGCGATTGCTTGACTATAACTTAGATGATAAAATTGAGTTTATCGTTTACAACAAACAGAGTGATTTCAGACAAAGTAATATTGGCTTAGAATACGAAGAACCCTACAACGTAGGCGGTGTTACCAAAATTGTTGGCTCAAAGGTTCCGCTTTATTTTGATGGCGATCATGCCAAATTCAACAAGCAAATCAGAGAAGTAGTTGCCGAAGTACTCATCAATCAAATGATGTATGGTGGCAGCATCCGCGATGTGGTTAAAAATTCAACCTTACTTACACTTCCTAATTGGTATATTAAAGGGCTTGTTTCTTACATCGCCAATGATTGGGATAGTGATATTGATTCCAGAGTTAAAGACGGAATTCTTGCAGGCAAATACAAAAAGTTTAACGGCATGGAAGGCATAGATGCACTTTATGCAGGGCACTCCATCTGGAATTACATTGCGGAAACTTATGGCGTCTCGGTCATTTCCAACATCCTGTATATGACCAAGGTGACTCGGAATATTGAAAGCTCTTTTCTATTTGTACTTGGCGTATCCATGAAAAATATGACCAGCGAGTGGATGAATTATTATTACACACGCTATACTACTGCGGATAGCACGAGCACAATACCCGAAAAATCGTTATTAAGAAAACCAAAAGTCACTAGAGTTTACCAGCGATACAAAACTAGTCCCGATGGGAACTACGCAGTATACACCACCAATGAATCTGGTCAATATAAGGTGTGGCTGTATGATTATAAAAGGCAAAAAGCTAAACGCATCATGAAGCGGGAGCAAAAGCTGGATCGCCCGGTTGATTATTCATACCCATTAATTAATTGGCATCCTTCTGGTGAAATAATTTCCATTATTACAGAGCGAAAAGGTGAATTACTTTTATCGTACTACACCCTATCAACTAAAAAATTAGAAAAGCTAAAAATCTTCAACTTTGAAAAAATAGCAGACTTCTCCTATTCTGACGATGGCAAAAAAATGGTGATGTCGGCAGTACAAAACGGACAAAGCGATATATTCCTTTATACGCCTGGTGCAGGAAATGCAGATCCCATCACTAAAGATATTTACGATGATTTAAATCCTAGGTTCATAAACAATTCTTCTCAAATAATTTTTGCTTCTAACAGACCCAACGACACCATTCGTTTTTTCAGCGCCTACCCTGTAAATCTGGAAGCTCGCTTGCAACCGATGGAGCATAAAGATTTATTCATTTACAACTACAAAGCAAGAAATCCTGTCCTAAGAAAAGTAACCAACACGCCCGATATAAGTGAGTCCTATCCGTTTCAATACGATGAAAACCATCTGTGTTACTTAAGCGATGAGAATGGCATTCGCAATCGCTATTTGGGTGTGTTGGATAGTGCCATAGCATACGTGGATACTGCCGAGCATTATCGATATTTCACTCGCTCGTTTCCTATCACCAATTATAGCAGCAACATTTTAGAGCAGGATATAAATTTAAAATCCAAAAAAATAACAGAGGTTCTTTTTTCAGAGAAAAAATTCCGATTATTTTCCCACGTGCTGACCGATGTTAATTCCATACCCTCCATAACACTCACAAACACGCCCTATAAAAAACTTGCCTTAAAAGAAGTAAGCAAGGAAAAACTGAAGGAAAAAGAAAAAGAAAGTGATGCCAAAATTGTTGAAACCATTGAAGTATATAAATCCGAAGAGGTAAAAGAAACGCCTAGAGATAGTAATTCGATAGATATCAATAATTATGTTTTTGAGAACGAGCCTAAAGAACAAATTAAAAAAATAACTGTCGTACCTGAGAAAAACTCTGCACCCGATACCTCTACCGCAAAAGTGGAAGTAAAAGGTTTTCAATTTCCTCAGCAAAGAAATTATTTTGTGTTCTTTACCACCGATTATGTAATTACTCAAATTGATAATTCATTCTTAAACGCCTCGTATCAAAAATTTTCTGGTCCGGGTCCTATTTTCTTAAGCCCGGGCTTCACCGGATTTTTTAAGCTAGGATTAAGCGATGTGTTTGACGATTACAAAATAACAGGTGGAGTTCGTATTTCTTCAAACTTAAAAAGTAACGAGTACTACATGAGCTATGAAAATCGCATCAAGCGATTGGATAGACAAATAATTTTGCACCGACAAGCATTGGATTACGCGCCATTCTTCAAAGTACAATCGCACATGGCAAGGCACGTTGTAAAATGGCCCTTCTCCGAAACAGCATGTATAAAAGGAACCATTGATGCTAGGCAAGACCGGACTTCCTTTTATGCGTACGACACTCCTACCCTTGCGCGACCTAATGAATTTGATTACTGGGGCGGCAGTAAGCTTGAATTTGTCTTTGACAATACCCGTAAGCGAGGCTTAAACCTATACCACGGCACTCGACTAAAAGTATTTTCGGAATATATACGTCAGCTAAATAAAAAAGAAACAGACATTGTTGTGCTGGGCACAGACATTCGCCACTACACTAAAATACATCGCGATTTTATTTGGGCGAACCGTTTAGCAGCAAGTACTTCCTTTGGAAGGAAAAAATTAATTTACTACATGGGCGGAGTTGATAATTGGTTTAGCCCAGAATTCAATTACAACACACCCATTGACTTGAATCAAAATTATGCCTACCAAACGTTAGCAACTCCCATGAGAGGATTCATACAAAATATTAGAAATGGAAACAGCTTTGCACTTTACAATACAGAATTACGCCTTCCTATCTTCCGATATTTAATGAATCGTCCATTAAAATCTGATTTCCTAAATAACTTCCAAGTAGTAGGGTTTGGAGATATAGGAACTGCATGGACAGGCAAATCTCCTTACGATGACAGCAACTCACTAAACACCCAAGTTATTGGCGGACCTCCAAGTCCTGTAACCGTTGTAATTGAAACTCGCAGAGAACCTATTGTTGGTGGCTACGGCTGGGGAATACGCAGCAGGTTGTTAGGATATTTTATGCGTCTGGACTGGGCTCGCGGATGGGAAGATGGAAAAATACAACCTCGAGTTTTCTACTGGTCTTTCTCTTTAGATTTTTAAATGTTGTGGTAGTAAATTAGACTTAGTATTTTTATTGCCGAATTCGCCCTTGCCCTTATGGGAGCAACCATGCCCGAATCGAACGAAATTATTAAGGATTTGGCTAAGATTCAACACGTTAAGTTTTTGTAGTTTTTTACTTTTAAAGTCTTCAGTCTTCCTATTCATTAATCATTCCCTTTATCTTATTCCCTATCTTATCCTATCTTAAAAAACTATTGAATTATGCTGTAAGTGTCTGTTTTTAAACAAATTACAATAGAGTTAAATAAGTAGCCCTGTCTTAATGCTTATCTTTCTCTATCTTAATTTCAGGAGTAGAAAGAACCCAAATCGGATTGGAGGTTGACTTACTTTGGTTAAATATTTTTTGTTCCTTTTTAGACATTTCGTAAAGTATATTTCTGATTTTGGTTCTTTTCTGTTCTTCCGAAAGAACATTCGATAATTTATCCATTAATAATTCATCTAACTCCATTCTTGTAGCCTTTTGATACTTCGTTAAAAATTCAACAATTAGGTTTTTGTAATATCCTTTGTCAAAAGCCTTATTTTTAATATAAGCAGCTTTATCATCAGTTGCAGCCGCTACTGATGCCGCCACGAAATAATTTGGTTTTCTACCTTCGAGCAATTTTTCCTTTTTTAATAAACTTGCTGCGCTATCGGTAATGGGTAATTTTTTTTGCACTCTATCTAATAATACGACTTCTGATAATGGCAGGTCTTTACGCTCGATAAGAAGTTTAGAATAATTCTCATCAATTGAATGCCCATATAATTGTAATACTACCTTTTGGGACTCAGACAATAAGTAATCAGGTAATGGGAAATACCTATTTCTTTGAGCAATATACATTGTGTGAATACCATATCCTAAACGGTCTATCATTCCTAAATTAACCATTGCGTTTGCTAACCAAGGATTTCGGTATCGTTCAGGAGTTTTTTCTCCTGCTGAATAATCATCGGGGTTACCTTCAAAAAAACTACCCGAATTTGAAAAAATAAGCTTGTCTATTTTTTCGGTTACTATAACTCTACTATGTAAAGAATAATCTTGATGAGCGATGCAATTGTGCATCGCTTCTAAAATGGTGCGTGTATCGTATTTATTTACAGTTGTTGAAAGCAATTCGTTATCAGGGAAAAATTTGTATTTAACATTACGAATGTTTTGTAAAACTTTGGTAGTGTTTAAAAGCAATGGCGTTCCAAAATGTTCATACGCTTTTTCTTCTGTTTCCAACTTCCAAGTTATTTCTGCAATTGCAGGTAATAAATAATGCGAAGATTCTTCTTTGCCTAATAAGATAATTGCGGTATTGGTAATCTTACCATTAATGGTGATTTTGGCTTTGTCTAAAAATGTGGAAACATCCCAATTGTCAATTTCATTGTAGTAAGACGCTTTTGTGCTTTTTTCTTTAAATTTTTCTTTAGCTAATTTTATCGCTTCGCTATCCAAATCATTGATGCTCGCTTTATCAATTATCTTAGCACTCCAATCTTCTAATGAGTTATAAATAATTCTAACGTATTCAGGAAAATTACGTAAATCGGTTTTGTTACTGCCAATTCTAATAAATGGCTTTTTTTGAAAATGTGTTGGTTCTCCCTTTGCAGAAGGGATGCGAAGTAAAGTAATGTTTTTACCATCACATACAAATTCAAATATTTCAAAATTAATTTTTGGATGCAATAAATTTCGCACCCAAAGCTCTAAATCTTGATTTCCTTGTTTAGCATTTGTAAATGTAAAATTTGTCCCAACTATTTTGTGAGTTAAATCTTGTATGCCCCAAACCATATATCCAAAAGGCTTGTTAGAAATAGTTGCCCCATTACTCATGGCACTAATGTACTCGCCAATTTCCTCGTTAGTTACGCTGCCTTTATTCTGTTTAAACTCCAACCATTGTTGCTCTTGAGGTTGGGAGCATAATTCTATTAGCAATGTGTTTAATTGTTGCTCTGTCATAATCTAATGTTTATACGATAGCATTAACTGCGCTTTTATCTTCTTTGTTAAAATGCTTTCTAATTTTAAAAATAATTTCAGGTGTAAGTTCCATCAATTGATAAATTGAGACAAGAATAAAAACATATATTAAAAATGCTAGTAATAATAAGCAATATAAAATCGCCCCGAAATAAGGAATAACGCAGACATATATTGAAACTGCAATAAGCCCTCTAAATAAAATCACAAATTCATCTTCCTTTTCAGCCTTCACTTTACTCATATATTTTAAAAGTCGTTCTAAATCTTTAGATGTATAACTTACTTTTATTTTTTCAATCAAAAATGTAACCCAGTCCTTGCCATATTTTTCTTTAAAAGAAATGCCGTGCGTTATTTCAGCAGCATTATCTATTTTATCAGTCTCTTTTTCTAATTCAATTTCTATTTCATTTATCTTTTTTCTAAATCGCTTAGATAGTGCCATATTAGCGAATACAAAAGCGTAAGTAGAAATCGAATATGTGATTATCCACGTAATAAAAAATAAAGTTAGTGGTACAGCAAAATTCCCTTTAACTAAGAACGTGTATATTTTTTTGTAATCCGTAATATCAAGAAGCTCATATTTAAAGTAATATTTTTCAAATAAAAATGAACTTATACTTACAACAAATAAAAAATTTAACAAGTGTTTAGCAAGAGGAAATAATTTCTTACTCCTAATTAAATCTCCAAATTCTGTTATTTGATTTTTCATTATATTTTCAAGTCTTTTACAAAATCCTTGTAGCTTTTCCCATACGAATCATAGCATCAATCCCTTCTTGTATAATTCCATCCGGCCAGTTTCTGTAGGAATCAAAACTAAAATCTACAACAATATGATCTAAGGGGTCAGCAATTTTTTTCGCTGGTTTTTCTCCT
>Ga0163152_10002651_pt1 | contig 24866 bp, 17 predicted proteins | sample OliLakLV19MP8IB2_FD_148635 | JGI IMG/M metagenome (GOLD analysis project Ga0163152, IMG submission 148635) | Freshwater microbial mat bacterial communities from Lake Vanda, McMurdo Dry Valleys, Antarctica - Oligotrophic Lake LV.19.MP8.IB-2 | ecosystem: Environmental > Aquatic > Freshwater >...
CCGACCTGGCCGGCGCGATCGCGATGCCGGTGAAGGATCCCGCGGGTGCAGCGCGGCGCGCATCCTCGTCGCGCGGCTCCTCGCGCAGATCGAGCGGTTCCTCCAGGTCGATGAGCGGCGGCGGGTCGAGCGGCAGCTCGCGCTTGCCGATCGAGCAGGCCGGCAACAGGAGCACGAAAGGCAACAGGTGCAGCGCGACGCCAAACCTCATGGCACGTCTCTCCGGCTCACGATCGCGGTCGCGAGGAGCGCGGCGACGAGCGCCCAGCCCAGCGGCACCAGGACGGATTGCGCTCCGTGCTCGAAGCTCGCGTTGCTGACTCCCTGGCTCACGTCGACATAGAAGCGCACGAAGGACGTGTCGGAAAGGGGCGAGGGCAGATGATCGCTCGGAAGCACGCCACGGGCCCCCAGGGCGCGCAGGAACGCGCGCGAGAGATCGAGCACGACGCCCGTGCCCAGCGCGAGCGCCATCGCCGCCGCGCCGACACGCGAAACGGCTCCGGCCAGAAAGCCGATCGAGAGGTACGCGCACAGCGGCGCGAGTGGCGCCAACAGCGCGAGCCGCAGATCCGGCCACAGCGCCGCGGCCGGCACCAGCGTGAAGCGCGCGCCGTTCGGCAGAACCTCGCTGACGTCGCCGAATCCGAACAGGAGACCCGCCAGTCCCAAGGCCGACGCGGCCAGCAGCACGTACGAGCCGAGCACAGCCGCAGCCAGCGCGCCGAGCTTGCCCCACGCGAGCTGCGCGCGCGTCAGGGGCCGCAGCAGCAGGTTGCGCAGCGTGCCGCGCGCGAGTTCGGCCGCGACGCTCTGGCTCGCGAGGCCGAGCACGACGAACGCCAAGAGCGGCAGGCCCGCCTGGAGAGCGACGCCGACCGCCTCGAAGCCGTTCACGTCCGTCGCACTGAAGACCTCCTGGCCTTCGACGGCGCGCGCGTCCTGCGCGGCCTGCGCCGAGCGTCGCGCAATCGACAGCGCGCCGACCAGCGCCGGCGCGGCGAGAAGCGCGGGCACGGCCAGCGTGCTGGCCCAGCGGCGCACGTCGGCGGCGAGGACGCGTCCGACCGCACCACCCGGCGCGAGGCGTTCGCGTGGTGGCGCGGCGGCGACCGGCGTCTCGACCACCGGCTTCGCCGCGCCCACGGGCGTCACGCCGTGCGACAAGCGCAGGTAGATCTCCTCGAGGCTCTGCGGCGCGGGCGCGAAGGCGCGCAGGGCCACGCCGCGACGCACGAGCTCGGCCGCGACCTCGGACGGGGAGCGTCGTCCCAGGTCGAACGACAACGTCGTCCCGTCCGTCGTGCTCGATGCGATGCCCAGCTCGGCCAGAGCGCGCTGCGACGCGACGACGTCGTCGGTGTCGAGCTGATAGCGCTCGCTCGAGCCCAAGAGCCCGCGCGTCTCCGTCTCGGCCACGAGGCGCCCGCCGCGCAGCACGCCGATGCGATTGCACAGGGACGCCAGCTCGTGCAGCTGGTGGCTCGAGACGAGGACGGTCGTCCCCTTCTCGCGGTTCAGCCCGCGCAAGAGCTCGCGCATCTCGGCGATGCCCTCGGGATCGAGCCCGTTCGTCGGCTCGTCGAGCAGCACGATCCGCGGCGAGCCGAGCAGTGCCTGCGCGATGCCGAGCCGTTGCCGCATGCCCTGCGAGTAGGCCTGCACCGGCTTCTCGGCCGCGTGCGCCAGCCCGACGCGCTCGAACCACAGGCCGGCTTCGCGCCGCGCGTCGGCGCGCGTCAGGCCTTGCACGCGCGCCAGCTCGGCCAGGTTGCGCGGCCCGCTCCAGCCGCCGTGGAACCCGGGCGTCTCGATCAGCCCGCCCATGCGCGCGCGGGCCTCGCGCGGGTGCGCGGCCGCGTCGAAGCCTTCGACCAGCACGCGTCCGGCGTTCGCGCGCACGAGCCCCAGCGCGATCCGCATCGCGGTCGTCTTGCCCGAACCGTTGTGGCCGATGAATCCGTACAGGTCGCCCGGGCGCACGTGCAGCGACACCGCGTCCAACGCGTTGTGCGCGCCGTAGCGCTTCGTGATCCCGACGAGTCGCAACGCCATGGCGGACGGTCAGGGCCTGGTCGCGGAGAGCACGCGGCCGTCAGGGACGTTGGAGGATCGCGTCCATGCGGCGCGCGACGTCGCGCAGGTGGTCGCGGCCGCCCGCTTCCACCTCGGCCGTGAGCCAGCCCGTGTAGCCCACTTCCGAGAGCGCCGCGAGCACCGCCGGCCAATCCTCGTCGCCCTCGCCGATCGGCACCCAGCCCTTCGCCTTCCTGACGCCCTTGAAGTCGACCTTCAGGAGCCGCGGGCCGAGCTTCCGGATCCACTCGGCCGGCGCCACGCCGTACTTGATCATGTTCGAGCAATCGAAGTATGCGCCCACGACCGGGTCCGAGAACTCGTCGACGTACTTCACGAGCTGCTCGGGCGTCGTCAGAAAGTCGTTCCACACGACCTCGACGGCGATCTTCACGCCCGCGTCGCGCGCGGCCGGGATCGCCTTCTTGATCTCGGCCTGCGAGCGCTCCCAGACCTGCTGGAAGTTCTCCTTGTCCTTGTCGCGGACGGCGCCGGGCACGACGAGCACCGTCGACGCGCCGTAGGTCTTCGCGTCCGCGATCGCGCCCAGCAAGGCCTGCACCGCCGCGTCGCGCACCTTGATATCAGGGTCGGAGAAGCGCGTCTGCCAGTGCACTGAGTCGATCACGCCGTGCACGGCGACGCCGCTCGCGCGCGAGGCCTCGACGACCGCCGCGCGGTCGATCTCGAGCGGGCTGTCGAGCTCGACGCCCTGGAAGCCGCACTCCTTCACGAGGTCGAACTTCTCGCGCACCGAGCCGTCGCCGGCGACCATCGAGAACTTGACGGCCTTCTTGAGCGCCAGAGCCTTGGTCTTCGGCGCGGCCTTCTGTGGCGCGGCCGGATCCTCGCCGGCGCGGGCGCATCCGACGCCGGCCCAGAGCGCCGCTCCCACCAGGGACGTGCGCAGCAGGGAACGACGGGTGGGTTGGGACATGGTCGAGCGCTCCGGAGATCCTGGTGGCGCAGGATCGAGCGCAGGCCGACCGCTGTCAACTACGCAGCGTGGACGTCCCGGGCATCGCGCGTGAGCGCCGCGACCGCCTGCACGAGCTCGTCGAGCTCGACCGGGAGCATCAGGAACTCCTGCGCGCCCGCCGCGCGCGCCTCGGCTGCGTGCTCGGGATCCTGGTAGACGTGGCAACCGAGCACCACGGGCAGCTCCTGCGCCGTGAAGCGGTCGCGGATCAGGCGGCACAGATCGAAGCCGTTCTTGCCTTCGAGTAGCACGTCGAGCACGACGAGCTCCGGCTTCTCGACGCGCAACCAGGCCAGGGCCTCGAGCCCGTCGCGCGTGGTGCGCACGCGCCAGCCGGCGCGTTCCAGGGCGGAGCGGCGCGCGGCCGGGCTGGCCTGCTGGTCGTGCACGAGGAAGATCTGCGACATGGAAAGCTCCTGACCTCACCGCGCCAGGGCGCGCTCCAACTCACGGCGAGTCGTGAGGCCCTGGCGCACGAGCAGCGCGCCCCGTTCGGACAAGCTCGGGAAGCCCAGCGATGCGGCGGCCTCGCGGATCGCGGCCGCGTTCGAGCCGCGCTCGAGCGGCGCGCGCAGCGAGCCCTCGAAGTCCAGCACCTCGTGCAGCACGGCCCGTCCGGACCAACCCGTGCCCTGGCAGCTCTCGCAGCCGCCCAGCTCGGGTCCGTCGGCGCCGCTCGTGCGACAGGCCTGGCAGAGGAGCCGCACGGTGCGCTGCGCGATCGTGCCGCGCAGCACGTCGGCGGCCGTCAGCGGATCGCCGGCGTGCACGGCCAGCGCCTGCGCCGCCGCGGACCCGTCGCGCGCAGAGCGGCGCGCGACGACGAGCGTGTCGCCGCGCGCGAGCCGCGCGGCCGCGCGCAGGTCGTCGCTGCTCGTCAGCTCGCCCGCGTCGACGACGTCGGGCGACTGGCTCGCGAGCCGCTCGAGGTCCCAGGGCAGGTCCGCGTCGGCCGTGCGCGCGATCAGCACGGCGCTGGCCGGGTTGCGCGCTTCGTCGCCGAACGCGTAGACGCGCCGGCCCTCGTTGGCGCAGTGCTCCAGGATTGATGCCGTGGTCGCGGTCAGCGCGCAGTCCTCGCGCCCGACGAGCAGCACGAGACCGGAACTCGCGGCCCAGCGTCGGATCAGCGCCAGCTCCTCGGGCTCGAACGCGCCATCCGCCAGGGGCCGCGGCAGCTCGACGGAGCCGATCGCGGCGCGTGCGCAGCGGCCGTGGATGCTCGCGATGGTCACGACGTCGAGCGTCACGCGCTGGCCGCCGACGTCGCACGTCCCGCGCGCCGATCCGGCCTGGGCTCCTACGCCGGCCAGCGCGAGCAGGCGTTGCACGAGCGGCTCGGTCCATTCCGCGGGCAGGATCGTGACCGGCGTGCGCGCGCCCTCGACGCGGAACGAGAGCTCGGTGCCGCGCGCGGTGGCTTCGACGTGCAGCGACGACGCGCCGACCGCGATGGCCTCGCGCAACGCGCCGCGCGCGAGCGCGTCGGCCGCTTCCTCCGGTTCCGCGTCGGGCAGCGGACCGCGCACGAGGCTGAAGCGCGGACGCTCGGGCTCCGGCGGCGGCGACGATGCCGGGTAGACGCGCTCGATCGTCTCGAGGATGCGCTCGGGCTCGGCGTGGACCGGGAAGATCGGCTCGCCCAGCGCGACCGCGATCGCGTCGACGTCGTACTCCTCGGCCGGATCCTCCATCGCGACCGTGATGCGTCCGGCGACGCGGTGCACGGGCACGGCCACGTACTGTCGCGCCATGGATTCCGGCAGGAGGCGCGCGACCTCCGTCTCGACGAGCCCGGGCGTCAGGTTGAGGCAGTGCACGCGCCCCTGCGAGCGCAGCGCGTTGGCCAGGTCCTGCTGCGTGACCAGGTGGAGCGCGACCAGCGCCTGACCCAGCTTGAGCCCGCGTTCCTGGCGGTAGGCCAAGGCCGCTTCGAGCTCCTCGCGGGAGAGCTTGCCCTCGCCGACGAGGAGCTCGCCGAGCTGGGAGCGGCGGAGGATGACCGGCGTGTTCGACATGGCGAGAGAGGCGTTCGTGGCGGAGGTGACTCAGCTCTATCGGAAATCGCTTCCCAGCGGGTTGAGGCGATCGTGTTCCGTTGTCCGCTCCGCGCCGTCTGGCTATCCTGCGAGCGCACGTTCACCGGCCCGACCGTCCTGCATGCCTCCCCCGCCGACCGAGACGGACCCGAGCCGGGGCGCGCAGCCCGTCGCGATCGAGCGGCGACCGGCGGTCGTCGTCACCGTGCCGACCTACAACGAAGCGCGGAACATCGAGCTGCTCCTGGATCAGCTCCTGGCGCTCGGACCGGGGTACCACGTGCTCGTGATCGACGACGATTCGCCCGACGGGACGTGGAAGCTCGTCGAAGCGCGCTCGGCGCAGGACGCGCGCGTGCACCTTCTGCACCGCACGGTCGATCGCGGGCGCGGACGCTCCGGCCGCGACGGTTTCGTGCGCGCGCTCGAGCTCGGCGCGCCGGTCGTGATCGAGATGGACGCCGACCTCTCGCACCAGCCGCGCTACATCCCGGACATGATCCGGCGCCTGAACGGCGGGCCGACCGCGGTCGGGCTCGTGCTGGGCTCGCGCGCGACCGCGGGCGGGAAGGACGCCGACCGAGGCGCGCTGCGGCGCGGGATCACGAAGCTCGCGAACCTCTACATCCGCGTCGTGCTGGGCGTGCCCGTGCGCGACTGCAACTCGGGCTTTCGCGCCTGGAAGCGCGAGACGCTCGAGAGGATCCGCGTAGAGGACACGTTCTCGCAGGGGCCGGCGATCGTGCAGGAGCTCCTGTTCAAGACGGCCCGGGCCGGCATCGGCATCGCGGAGGTGCCGATCGAATTCGCCAACCGCATGCACGGCGAGTCGACGTTGACGGTCGGCAAGCTGCTGCAGGGCTACGTGACCGTGCTCGAGCTGCGCTGGATGAGCTTGACGGGCCGGATCTAGGACCGTGATGCGCCGCGTCCCGATCGGGCTTTCGGTCGCGATCGCCGTCTACGTCGCGCTGCGCGCGCTGATCCTGCACACGAACTTCGAGTCGGTCGCGCTGCCGATGTACGAGCTGTACCCGATGGGTACGATGGCCGAGCTCACGCTGCGCGGCATCGAGTTCCCGCTGCGGTACTTCTACGACAACGCGGCCGGTCAGATCTTGATGGGATTCCTGACCGTGCCCGTGTTCGCGGTGTTCGGGTCGAGCTACCTGGCGCTCAAGCTGCTGCCGGCGGCGCTCGGGCTGGCGACGCTGATCCTCGTATGGAAGCTGCTCGACCGGCACTTCGGGCGGACCGCCGCGAACATCGCGGCGTTCCTCTTCGCGGTCGGGCCGCCGACGCTGACGAAGTACTCGCTGATCAACTCGGGCAACCACTTCGAGAACCTGGCGTTCACGATGCTGGCGTTCGTGCTGGCCTACCGCTGGTTCGCGAGCGCGGAGAAGAAGCGCGGCGGCCTGTTCGTCTACGCGCTCTCGTGCGGGATCGCGTTGTTCGTGTTCCTGGGCGCGTTGATCCCGATCGGGATCCTGTTCGGCATGCACCTCGGCCTGCGAGGCCTGCGCAAGAGCGCGCGCGACCTGCCCGTGCTGGCCGCCGGCTTCGGACTCGGCATCGCGCCGCTCGTGATCGTGAACGCTGCTACCAGCGCGCGCGGCATGGGCTTCCTGGACGCGAAGTTCGGCAACGAGAACAGCGGGCGCGGCGCGGACGTGCTCGCGCGCTCGCTTGATTTCATCGGCTGGCGCCTGCTCGAGGCACCGGTGTTCGAACCCTTCGCGGGCTTGTCCGGCGCGCTGCTGAGCGGCCTGTTCCTGGCCGCCTTCGCGATCGCGTGGCTGGCGTCCCTGCCCTCGATCGCGACGAGCATCACATCGTTCGCGCGCTGGTTGATCGCGCCGCCACGCAGCTCTGCGGAAGAAGTCGCGGCGTTCGAGCACGCCCGGCTCGTGCCGTTCGTGATCTACGTGCCGCTCGCGGCGCTGGCGTACGGGATCTCGAACTTCCGCCTCGGCGGTCACGCGCCGCCGGTCGAGGTGGCCGGGTTCCGCTACTTCCTGCCGACGATCCTCTTCGCGCTGATCCTGATCGCCGTCTGGGCCGACCGGTGGATCACCAGGGGTGGCGCCGCGCGCCTCGCCGGCTTCGCGCTGCTCACGGCGGTTGCGATCCCGTGTGCGTCCAGCCTGGCGATCGTGGACTGGCGATTCTCTGCGACGGGCATCGGACCGCGGCTGGACGGGTTCAATCTGGCGCAGATGGCCCGCGCGCTGCTGAGTGCGCGCAACGCGGTTCCCCACGAGGAGGTCGTCGCGCGCGTTGAAGCGCTGCCGCCCGACGTGCGGTTCCAGGTGCAATCGGCCTTGGGGTTCAACTCGGGCGTTCAGGAGGTCGCCGCCGCTCAGAAGCGTCGCTCGGAAGGCCCCGACGTGAGCGCGCGCTTCATGCTCGATCCCGTGATCGAGCGCTACCCGGCGAGCTGGAGCGTCCCGCTGCAGCGCGGCGCCGGCGCGGCGCTGCGATGGTCGGATCGCAGCGCGCGGCGCGACCTGATCGCCACGCTCGTGGCCGCGGCGTGGCTGCACGGTTCGAAATGGACGCCGCAGCCTCATCTCTCTCCGATTTTTGGACCGGATTCCTGGCCTGAAGCGACCGTCGGAGCAGCCGCCACGAACGTCGCGCTGCTCTTGCCATCCGAGACGCTCGCGATCCTGGTCGAGAACGACACGTTCTTCACCGGCCCATGGCATGCGCGCCCACGTCACCCGGAGTTCGCGTGGTTCCCCTACGGACACGGAGTCTTGTGCGGTCGCCTGTGGGCGCGCGGCATCCCGTCCGATCGCGAGTGGATCGCCGGACATACGCCGCCCGAGAGCCAGGACTGGCCGGACTGGTCGTCGGTCTTCGCGCGCGGCTTGGGCGAGGGCTTCGGTCGCGAGTCCCGCAATCACGATGGCGTCGACGAGGTCCTCCAGCGGGTGTTGCCGCCCCACCTCCACGCACACTTCTGGTTGGGTTACGGCCGCGCGGCGTACCTGCGGTTCGGTGACGAAGCCGGCGCCGTCCTGGTCGAGATCCAGCATCACGCCCGAGCCGAGGATGTCGAGGCGATGACCCGAGGCGTTGCGCTCGCACGGACCGGCGATGCGAACTGGACCGTGCTCCGCTGAAGGTCAGCGCGGGAGCGAAGTCACGGCCGGCGCAGGACAAGGCGCAGTCGCGCGCCCGGCAGCAGACCGGCGCGCATCAACCCGTCGAGCGCGCGGAACACGCCGCGCTGCAAGCGCGGCGCGACGCTGGGCGAGCGGTTCTTGAACAAGTGCGCGGGCAACGGGACCGAACGCTCGACGCGCTCGACGCGAAAGCCGGAGCGCTCCACCAGCGTGCGCAGCGCGCGCAGGTCGAACTCGAGGATGTGGTACGGGAATCCGGAGTCGGCGCCGTCGAACTTGAGGAGCTTGAGCGTCTGCGGCCCGAGCAGCGCACGCGGAACGACCGCCTGCGCCGCCAGCATCAGGCGAAAATAGGGCGAGTTCACGTAGCTCGGGACGATCACGATCAGGCAACCGCCGGGACGCAGCAACTCGCGCAGGCGCCGCAGCACGCCCTCGGGGTCCGTCGTGTGCTCGAGCACGTTGTCGGCCAGCGCGAGATCGAACGTACCCGCCTGGAATGGGGCTTCCTCGAGCAGGCCCTGGAACACGTCGTGGCCGAGCTCGCGGATCGAGTACTGCGCCGCCGGCGGCGACAGCTCGACCCCCTGCACCTTCCAGCCGCGACGCTTCGCGCCCTCGAGGAAGAAGCCTCCCGCGCTGCCGAGCTCGAGGAAGCGGCCGCGCGCAATGCCCGTCTCGCGCTCGTACTGTGCGGTCGCGGCCTCGTACTGCGCGATCAGCTCGTCCTTGCGCTCGAAGTAGTTCTCGGTCTCGACGCCCAGGTTGTAGCCGTCCGTGTAGTAGTCGGCGTCGTCGTACATCGCGCCGAGCGTCGGACCGTCGGGTCGCGGGTTCACGTAGACCATCCCGCACGGACAGCGGACGAGATCGAATGCGACGTCGCCGATGCGGTACATGCCGCGGCGGTAGGGCCGCGCGCTGTCGCTGGAGCAGATGGGACAGCGGACCTTCTCCGTGCGCACGGGAAACGTGCGCCTCGCGCGCGGGGTCGTCGGGACGGAGCTCGCGGTCACGGGGATCCCAGCAATCCTATCCCGCGCGGAGCACGCACAGCGCGCTGGAGTGGATCTAGGGCCAGTGTTGCAGGACGCCCTTCTCGGTGTCGACGGTGTGCAGGACGTGCCTGACACGCAGGTCGCCGATCCAGAACTGTGCCGAATCGAGCTCAGGACGAGGACGTCGAACCGGCGGACATGCAGCAGGCTGGCTGCACACAAAGCGACGTGGCGCTGGCGTCGAACGTGGTGCAAGGTGTCTGACACCGATGTCCACCTCGGCGCGCGCGGCGCTCTCGCACGGCGGGAAAAGGTGTCTGACACCCGTGTTCACGGATTCACGGGTGTCTCTCCCATCAGCAGCCGCACCATCGCGTCCAGGTCGAGCACATTGGGCGTCCGCGGGTCGTTCGAGTTCAGCGTCACCTGCTTCAGGTTCAGGTTCTGCGCCGCCTTGCGCGCCAAGAGGAGTCGGCCGCCTTCGGTGTCGTAGAGCTCGTTGGCGAGCAGCTCCTGCTGGCCCTGCGCCTGGAGCAGCGCGCGCTCGCCCTCGGCCACCAGGCGGTCGTACTCGGCCTGTGCCTCGACTTTGCGGCGGCGGTCGTACTCCTTGGCTTCCTGGCCCAGCGCCACGATCTCGTGGCGGCCTGCGGCGAAGCGGCGCTGGATCACCTCGTCGCGCTCGGCGCGGATCCGTTTCTCGGCGGCGTCGATCGTGGCCTCCTCGATCGAGATCAGCTCGCGGCTCGTCTCCAGCTCCTGCTGCGCGGCGGCCATCAGCGCTTGCTGGCCGGTGAGCTGCTTCTCCTGCAGCTTCTTTTCGTACTCCATCGCGAACAGGAACTGCGTCACCATCAGCGAGTCGGCCTCGACGTGGTAGGCGGCGAGCAGCTCGTTCAAGCGCGCCAGCGTCGCGGCGCAGCGTGCCAGCCGTGCGTCCGTGTCGGCGTACTCGGTGCTGGTCAGCTTGCCGAACTCCTCCAGCACGATCTTCTCGGTCGTGCCTTTGACGCGCTGGTGGAACGCGGCACGCAGGCCGTCCCGCACGAGCGCGTGCGCCTCGCCCGGTTTCACGCGGTACAGGAGAGCGAGTCCCAGGTGGCAGATGTTGCCGTCCTTCGTGCGCACCTCGAGCGGCGGCCAGTCGCCGCCTTCCGTCTCCCAGGCGAAGTCGAGCACGTGCGTCTTCTTCTCGACGTTGTGCCACGTCACCAGGCCGCGCGGAGCGAAATAGATGCCCGACGCGAAGTCGACCGGCCGGATACCGGCGCCGAAGTTGTCCTGGCGCACACCGGTGAAACCGGCCGGTACGCGCTGGAAGCACAGCCAGCCGACGCCCAGCGCGATGCCGGTGAAGAGCGCCGTCCAAAGAACCAGTCGGACGGACGCGAAGATCAGCGCGAGGCCGGCGCGGAACGGACGGCTGCGCGCGCCGGTCATCAAGCCGTTGCGCGCCGCGAGCGCCGAGCGGCGCAGGAGGCGGTCGCCGCGGCGCAGGCCCGCGAGCAGCAGATGGCCCGACGTGTGGAGGTAGGGTCGCATGGTGTTCACCGCGGTCAGGGTTGCGAGGCCGGTTGCTCGTACTCGATGCGCTGCGGCGACGGGTCGCGCGCGTAGGGCACCAGCGTGAACTCGATGCCGCTGAGCTGGTCCACGAGCGCGGCGCGCACGGCGCCGGTCCCGTGCACGCGCAGCGCTTCGGCGCGATCGCGGGCGTCCTCGGCGAGGCCCCGGTACTTGGCCGCCAGCACGGCCGCCTGCAGATCCTTCTCCGCCTTGGTGGTGCGCCCCTGCGACAGCTTCTCAGCGAAGACGTTGTCGGCCTCGGCGCGCGCGCGCACGAGCTCGCTCCGCGCCGCGCCGAGGTCGCGCGCCAGGTTGCCCTCGAGCTTCAGCATCTCGAGGTCCTTGTCCTTGCGCACGCGCTGCTCGCGCAACTGACCGTCGGCCTGCAGGGCCGCGATCTGCACGCGCAAGCGCTCGGCCTCCTGGTTCGCCAGCTTGCGCCGGTTGATCAGGTCCTCGTAGCCCTTGTCGTAGGCCGGCTTGGGCGAGCTGACCTCGAGCACCTCGATGCCGTGCGCCTCGAGCGCCGCGTTCAGGCGGTCGAGGCTCCTGCGCGTTGCGATCTGCAGCGAATCGGGCTTGCCGGCGTCCTGCGCCGAGAAGCGCCCGAACTCGTCGCGCAGGATCGCGCGCGCGTGCGCCCGCAGGAGCTCCTCCTTGAACGCTTCGCCGCCGCCCGAGTCCTCGAGCACGGACGCTGCGCGCTCGACCTTGAGCGCGTACTGCAGCGTGAGCTCCTCGAACCAGAAGCTCGAGCCGTCGCGCGCGCGCACGAGCAGGCGCGGAACATGATTGAGATCGACCGCCTTGTTGCCGCGGAACACGAACGCGTTCGGGCTCTTGTCGATCTTGTGGACTTCCTGGAACCAGGGCAGGTAGGGCCGGTATCCGGGCGTGTCGACCACCTCGACCGTGCGGTTCCAGGCGTCGACGACGACGCCGACCTCGTCGTCGCGGATCTCGGCGACGCCAGGATCGAGCGACAGGCGCCGCACGCACTCGACGACGACGAGTGGCGCGACGAGGAGCGCCGCGAGGGGCTCGATCCAGCGCCGGCGACGCCGCGGGCGCTCGTGTGGATGCAGGGGTGGCGGCGGCGTGGCCGCGACCGTGATCGGTTCGTCCGACATGGGCAGGCTCTGGTTTCGTTCCGGGAACCACGTCACCGCCGCCGTTGCGCCGTCCTTGGCGCTCAATCGAGGAAAAGCCTGCGTCGCACGTGCGGTCGGACTTGCAACCCGGGAGAACCGCGGCCACCCTCATCCCGTCGCAACCCAACCCACCCAACGAATCATGAAGATCCTCCCCACCACGCTCTCCCTCGCGGGCCTCGTGCTAGCCGCCCTCGGCCTGACCGCCGCGAACGGGACCGCCAGCCAGCCGGCCGCCGTGTCCGCTCCGGCGGCCGTCACCTACACGGTCGATTCCGTCCACTCTTCGGTCGTCTTCTCGACGATGCACCTGGGCACCAGCCGCTTCTACGGCCGCTTCAACCAGATCGGGGGCACCTTCACGGTCGACGCCGATAAGGCCGAGAACTCGAAGGTCTCGATCGAGATCGACATCGGGAGCATCGACTCGAACAACAAAGGCCGCGACGAGCACCTGCGCGGGCCCGACTTCTTCGACGCCAAGCAGTTCCCCACGGCCAAGTTCGAGAGCAAGACCGTCACGAAGTCGGGTGACAAGACCTGGAAGGTCGTCGGCGACCTGACGCTGCACGGCGTCACGAAGTCGATCGTGATCCCCATGGAGCAGACCGGCACCGGCAAGGGCCGCGAAGGCGAGAGCCTGATCGGCTTCCACGGCACGTTCAGGATCAACCGCAGCGACTTCGGCATCAAGTTCATGACGGGCGGCCTCGGGGAAGAGGTCTCGATGATCGTCAGCGTCGAAGCGGCCGCGAAGTAGCGCCCCGTTGCCCGGTCCGACGGACCTCCTGTTCGGCATCCTGATCCCCGCCGTCGTGGCGGGGATCCTGCTGCTCGTCGACGCGCGCTTCGGCGCGCCGCGGCCCTCGCTGCGGTCGCTCCACCTGGGCGCCGCGGCGCTCGGCGCGGGCTACCTGATCGCGCACGCCTGGCTCGTCGGCGTGCCGGCCTCGCCGCTCGGTGAGAGCACGGTCCCGTACACGGCCTGGATCTTCTGGATGGTCGCGGCGGCGATCGTGCTCGCGCCGCTGCGCGGCTGGCCCGCAACCGCGAGCCTGATGCGCTCGCTCTACCCCGCCCTGTTCTGCGTGTGGATGCACCGCGTGATCCGCGGACCGGGACCGCACGGCGGCTTGGGCTCCGTGCTGGCGTTCGGCGCCGTGCTGCTCGTGTTCGTCTTGTGGAAGCTGCTCGAGCGGCTGGCGGAGCGCAAACCCGGTCCGTCGCTGCCGCTGGCGCTGTGGGCCGCCTGCGCCGGCACGAGCGTGACCCTGCTGATGAACAAGAGCGGCTCGCTGGCCCAGCTCGTCGGCGCCGTGTGCGCCGGCCTGGGCGCTGCCGTCGTCCTGACCTGGATCGTGCGCGACAACCACCTGGCGCGCGGCTCCGTCGCGATCGTGGCGATCGTCGTGGCGTCCGCCGTGCGCATCGCCGTCGTGTACGACCTGCCGACAGCGAGCTGGGTGCTCCTGGCCGTTGCGTTCGCCCTCCCCTGGCTGAGCGAGGTTCCCGGCGTGCGCGCGCGCTCGCCCCGCGTGCGTGCCCTCGCGGCGTTCCTCGGCGCCGCGATCCCCTCCGCCGCCGCGGCCCTCGTGGCCGCCGCGGCGCGCGAACCGTCCGCGTACTGATTCGAGCGCGCACGAGCCCGATGACCCAGTCAGTCCCGCCCGTTCCCGTCGTGCGCATCCGCGCGCTGAACGCGCACGCGCCGCGAACGCGCGGCGAGTTCGTCCTGTACTGGATGACCGCGAACCGCCGCACGGCCTGGAACTTCGCGTTCGACCGCGCGGTCGAGCTCGCGCGCGAGCACCGCCGGCCGCTGGTCGTGCTCGAGCCGTTGCGCGCGGGTCATCGCTGGAACAGCGATCGCTTCCACCGCTTCGTACTCGACGGCATGCGCGCGAACCGCGACGCGTGCGCGGCCGCAGGCGTCGCGTACTTCCCCTACGTCGAGCCCGAGGCCGGGGCGGGCGCGGGCCTGCTCGCCGCGCTCGCGGATCGTGCCGTCGCGGTCGTGACGGACGACTGGCCCAGCTTCTTCCTGCCGCGCATGGCGGCCAGCGCGGCCGCGCGGATCCAGGTGCGCCTCGAGTCCGTCGACGCGAACGGCCTGTGGCCCATGCGCGCGGGCGGCGCCGACACGTTCCCTTCCGCGTACGCGTTCCGGCGTCATCTCCACAAGAACCTGCGGCCGCACCTGGACGAGCGGCCGCAGGCGACACCGCTCGAGCGCGCCGCGCGCGTGAGTGCTCCGTTCGAGATCCCGGCCGCGATCGCGTCGCGCTGGCCGCGCGCCAGCGACGCGCTGCTCGACGGCGATGCGCGCGCGCTGGCCGCCCTGCCGATCGACCACGGCGTGCCGGTCGCGCCCCGCACCGGCGGCGGGCCCGCGGCGGCCGCGGCGTTGCGCGAGTTCGTGCGCCACCGTTTGCCGCGCTACGCCGAGGATCGCAACGATCCCGGCGCCGACGCCGCGTCGGGCTTCTCGCCCTGGCTGCATTTCGGCCACTTGTCCACGCACCAGGTGCTCGACGAGATCGCGCGGGCCGAGGATTGGACTCCCGCACGGATCGCCGCGAAGGGCAGCGGCAAGAAGGACGGCTGGTGGAACTTGGCGCCCTCCAGCGAGGCCTTCCTGGACCAGATCGTCACGTGGCGCGAGCTGGGCTTTCACTTCGCCGCGCGGCGCGACGACCACGACCGTTACGAATCGCTGCCGGCGTGGGCGCGCTCGACGCTCGAGGAGCACGCTCGCGATCCGCGCGAGCACGTCTACACGCTGGACGAGCTCGAGCGCTCCGCGACACACGACGAGCTGTGGAACGCGGCGCAGCGCCAACTCGTGCACGAGGGCCGCATCCACAACTACCTGCGCATGCTGTGGGGCAAGAAGATCCTGGAGTGGACGCGCCACCCGCGCGAGGCGCTCGAGATCCTGATCCAGCTCAACAACCGATTCGCGCTCGACGGCCGCGACCCGAACTCCTACAGCGGGATCTTCTGGACGCTCGGCCGCTTCGACCGGCCGTGGGGGCCGGTGCGCAAGGTGTTCGGCACGATCCGCTACATGAGCTCGGCGAACACCGCGAAAAAGATGGACGTCGAGCCCTACCTCCGCCGTTGGGCCGCCGGTCAGGCGCGGGATCCGATCACCAGGTGATGTGCCAGACGAGGGGCTCCTTGCCCTCGCGCGCCGCCTCGATCGGGACGATCAGCGTCGCGATCGCGCCGTCGGACGTGTTCTTCGTCCCGCGCACCTTGCCCGTCGCGCCGTTGCTGACGACCGACGAGGGCAGCTCGATCTCGATCTTGATCGTGCGGCCGACGTCGCGCGCCTTGCCGCTGACCTCGAAAGCCTCGGCCGCCGAGCGACGGTCGGCTTCGGGGAGCGGCACGAAGAGCGCCGGCCACTGGGCCTCGGGCCCGGTCGGCACCTCGACGCGGCACGAGCGCAGCCCGCCCTCCGGCACCGACCCCGAGAACTTCAGGTCGCCGACCTTGAGACCCTCGAGCGCCGGGAACCGCCCCTTCGCGCCGCGCAGCGCGACCTGCCGGTCGAACGAGGCCCCGACCGTCGCCTGCTCGACTGCGCCCGGACCCGAGGGCTGGGCCAGCGCGCTCGTGATGATCGTCCCGGAGAGGTCCTGCGCCAGGCGCAGGCGGACAGAGACGGCGTTGTCCTCGTCGCAGCCGGCGAGGAGCGCGAGGAGCGACAGGACCACCAGGGCGCGCGGCAGCTTCATGCCGGGAGTCTAGGCGGCGAAATCGGCGAAAGGGAGAAGGATCGGCGCGCGCGCCGGCACGCTGGAGGAATCATGGCCAGCCCCGCCCCCATCAGCCCCTCCGGAGGCAGCTCCGGACCGACGGGCGCCGAGGCGCTCCTCCGACAGCGGATCCTGCGCGGCGAGTCCTCCGCCGCGAGCGAGCTGCTCGACGAGCACCTGACGCCGATCTACCAGTTCGTCCACTTCCGCGTCGGGCGCGACCGGGGGCTGGTCGAGGACGTCGTGCAGGAGACGTTCCTGACGGCGCTCCAGACGTTACCCGCCTGGGACGGGCGTTCCTCGCTGCGCGGGTGGCTGGTCGGCATCGCGCGCAACAAGATCCGCATGGCGCGCCGCAAGCGCACGCCCCTCGCGCTCGAGGACGCGCTGGCCGAATCCGACGTCGAGATCGACGCGATCCTGGCCGACGTGGCGCGCGAGCCGCTGCCCGACCACGTGCTCGAACGCAAGGAGACCAGCGACCTGGTCGGCGCCGCGCTGTCGTCGCTGCCGGCCGACTACCAGCGCGCGCTCCTCGACAAGTACGTCGAAGGTCTGTCGACGGCGGACATCGCGCGCGCCGCGGGCAAGAGCGAGAAGGCCGCCGAGTCGATGTTGACGCGCTCGCGCAGCGCGTTCGCGCGCGTGTTCGAGCTCCTGGCGCGCAAGCGTGGAGGTCTGGCGTGAGCCCCCACGACGTCCCGCCCGGAGTTCTCGAGCAGAACCTGCAGCGCCTCTTCGCGCGCGCCTGGCACCCGGTGCTGCCGGCGCCGCGCTTCGCGCTCGAGCTGCGCCAGCGGCTGGTCGCCGAGGTCGCGCGCGGCGCGCCGTCGGACGCGAACCTCGGCGCCCCCGTGCGCCGCGAGCGCAACGCGTCGGTGCGTCCGTTCCTCGCGACCGCGCGTCCGTATCTCACGCTGGCCGCGGCCGCGCTGGCGCTCGTCGCCGGGCTGGTCGCGACGTGGCTCTTCGTGCGCGGATCCTCGACCTCCCTGTCGCCCGACGTGATCGTGGCCGAAGGTCACGTGGCCGTGCGCGAGGCCGCGGGCTGGCGCGCCGCGAGCGACGAAGAGCTCGAGCGCGGCTTCGCGGCCGGCTCGGGTGCCGTCGGCGTCGCAACGCCGCCCGACCAGCCGTTCACGGTCCACCTGGGCTCGTCCGGGCGCGTCGAGCTCGGGCCGCGCTCGCGGGTCGAGGTCGCAGACCGCGAGGCGGACGGCGCGCGCACGATCGCGTTCGACGCGGGCTCGGCCAGCGTGCGACGCGACGACGCCGGCGAGCCGTGGCGCGTGGAGACGCCGCACGGGCTCGTCGCGCTGGCGCGCGGCGTGCTGAGCTGGTCGTTCGCGTCCGACGGGCCAGGCGGCGGCGCGTGCAGCCTGGTCGAGCTCGCGACGGGTCTGGCCTGGATCGTGACCGAACCGCGCGTCGAGCTCTCGGTCGGCCAGCGCACGTGGATGCGCGGCGGCCGGGTCGTCGTGTCGAGCGCGATCGCGACGCCGGCTAGCGGCGCTGCGCGCACGGCAGCCGGATCGCTCCCGGGTGGCACGGACGCGGGCGGATCGGGCGACGGTTCGCAAGCCGACGCGCCGGTGCCGAGCCTGTCCGGCACGCTGCCGCTCGCGCCCGGCGCGACGCCGCCGCCGAGCTTCCGCGTGACGCTGCTGCGACACGAGCGCCTGCCGAGCGTGAGCCAGCCGCGGTCGGCCGAGTTCCGGGGCACGGCGTCGTTCGCCTTCGAGAACCTGCGCGACGGGACGTACGACGCGTACTTCGAGGCCGCGGGCTTTGCGGTCGCGCGCGTGTCCGATCTCGTGGTCGCGGCGGGCAGCACGGCGAACGCCCTGTTCTCCGTGGAGCCCGCGCGCAGCCTGCGCGGGCTCGTGCTCGATGCAGAGACCGGCGCGCCCGTCCCCGACGCCGTCGTGCTGGCCGAAGCGTTCCTGCCCGCGCAGGTCGTGCCCTTCCAGGTCGACCTCGAGGCCGCGGGCTGGCGCGCGGCGGCCACCACGGCCGCGGACGGATCGTTCGTCGTCGGCGGGCTGAGCGGTGCGCCTACGCGCCTGCGCGTCACGGTCGAGGGCTACGCGGCCACGTGGACCGACGAGATCACGGCTGGGAAGCGCCCGGAGAACGCGCTGACGATCCAGCTCGCGCGCGGCGGCTCGGTCACGGGCCTCGTGCAGCACGACGACGGCTCGCCCTGGAGCGGCGCGATGGTGATCGCCAGCCGGATGGTGGACGGCCCGATCGCCGACCGCATGAGCTACACCGCGGCCCCGACCGACGCCGCGGGTCGCTACACGATCCGCGACCTGCCGCCCGGCTCGTACGTCGTGTTCAGCTTCGACCCGAGCGCCAGCCAGACGGTGCCGACGACGCGCGAGCTGCGCATCGTCGGGACGGAAGTGGTCCAGCTCGACCTGGGCCCGACGGCGAACCGCACGCGCGTCGTCGGCGTGCTGCGCGACACGGCCGGCCAGCCCGTCGCGGGCATGGACGTGACGCTCTCGGACCTGGGCGACCGCAACAAGTGGATCGGCGACCGCACGGATCCCGACGGCTCGTTCGCGTTCGCCGGCGTCGACCCGGGCCGGTACGACCTCTACGCCGGCACCGATCTGGGCGCGCGCTTCGCGTACGTCGGCTCGATCGAGGTCGCGCTGGCGCCGGAGCAGCGACAGGACCTCGTGTTCCCGTCGGGCTCGCTGCGCGGCCAGACGCTGGCGCCCGACGGCACGCCGCAGGCTTCGGCCTGGTTGATCCTGCACTCGCTGCGCACGGGCCAGATGGAGTTCGCCGGGCGCACGCAGGCCGACGCCGCCGGACGCTTCGAGATCCGCGGCCTGGCGCCGGGCACCTACCAGATCTCCGCGCACACGCTGCGCACCGGGATCGCGGCCGTGCTGAGCGAGCCGATCGACGTCGCCCTCGGCGCGCACGAGCTCGTGATCCGCTTCGTTCCGGGCGTCGAGCTGCTCGTGCGCGCGACCGACGCGCGCGGCGCTCCCGCCGCGGGCCGCGCCGTGAAGTTCACCGACGAGCGTGGTCGGCCGTGCGAGTTCAGCGCCGACGACCGGACGGACGCAAAGGGCGTCCTGCTGATCCCGGGCATCATGCCCGGCCGTTGGCTCGTGGACGTCGAAGGCGCGCCGCCGCAGCGCGTCGACCTCGAGTTGGGAGAGCGGCGCACCCTCGCATTCCAGATCGGCGGAGATCCCGCCACGACAGAAGAAGGCAAACGATGAGCACGAACCTCCTCCTCCCCGTCCTGGCCCTCGTCCTCGGCGTGGGCGGCGGATTCCTGGGCGCGCGCCTGGCCGGGCCCTGCACGGCGAGCGCGGGCGACAACGCGGCGGTCGCGCCGGCTCCAGAGCACGGCGCGACGATCGCCGCGCTCGAGCAGCGCACGGCGTCGATCGAGCGCAGCCTCGAGAACCTGCAGATGGGCCTGGCCGACGTGGCCGCCAACCGCAGCGCGGTCGCACGCGCCACGGAACCGGTCGCGGCGCCCGCGCCCGCCTCGAAGCCCGCGAAGACGCCGGGCGTCTCGGACGAAGTGCAGAACGCGATCGACAAGATCCTGGCCGGCGACGTCGAGTGGGAGGAGTCGCAGAAGCTGTGGAAGGAGATCGAGGCCGCGGGCAAGCTCGACGAGGTCGTGAAGATGCTCGAGGAGCGTGCCCGAGTTCGCGGCAACGACCCCGACGCGCAGGTCGAGTCCGGGCTCGCCTACCTGCAGAAGGTCTTCCGCGCCGGCGGCGGACCCGATGCGGGCGTGTGGGCCACGAAGGCCGACAAGGCGTTCGACGCGGCGCTCGCGCTCGACGACAACCACTGGATAGCGCGCTTCCAGAAGGCGGTCAGCCTCTCGTTCTGGCCGCCCGTGATGGGCATGCAGACCGATTCGGTGAAGCACTTCGAGATCCTGGCCGCCCAGCAGGAAAACGCGCCGCCGCACGAGGGCTTCGTGCACACGTACCTGATGCTCGGGAACCTGCACCTGCAGATGGGCGCGAAGGACAAGGCGATCGCGACGTGGCAGAAGGGGCTGGCCAAGTTCCCGGACAATGCGGAGCTGCAGAAGAAGTTGAACGACGTTCAGCACTGAGCGAGCTTGCGAGCGAAGCACCAGAACTTCTGGTGTCTAGGTCCTCTAGGTCCTCTAGGTCCTCTGGGTCTGGGTCTGGGTCTGGGTCCTCTGGGTCTGGGTCTAGGTCCTCTGGGTCCTTTCCTGCACTCCGCCAGCCGTTTCCGGGCCGTGCCTTAGGGCGCGGCCCGTTGCACATCCGCGCACAGTTTGGTGGGCTCCGGCGATGGCCGACGATCCGATCCTCGTGCGTGGCCGCGGACCCATGCAGGTCGAAGCGCTGCTCCTCGAGCGCCTGCGTGCGGAGCGCGCCGCGATCCGCGCCGATCCGAGCCTCCTCGCGTCGCCGCTCGTGCTGGCGGTGCCCTCGGAAGGCCTGCGCGTCCACCTCGCGGCGCGCATCGCACGCGAGGTGGGAGCCGTCGCCGGCATCCGCCTGCAGACCCTGTTCGGTCTCGCGCGCGATGTCCTCGCGCGCGCGGCATCCGCGGCGCCGCGCGGCGTCGAGCTGGCGGACGTGCTCGTGCGCCGCGCCGCGGCGCACGTCGGGCAAGCCGGACCTCAGGCCGACAGCCTGGTCCCCGCGGCGAGCTCCACGATCGTCGACCTCCTCGATGCGGGCCTCGCGCCCGAGAACGCGGAGGCCGTGCTCGACGCGCTCGACAGCGCGCCGATCGCGAACGTCGAGCGGAGCTTCGCGCGCGCGCTGGTCGCGGCCGCTCTGGCCGCGCGCGCCGACTGCGCCGAGCACGGCGTGGCGCGCGCGAGCGAAGCCTACGCGCTCGGAGCGCGCGCGCTGCGCAACGATGCGAGCCACCTCGGTGCACGCGCGGTGTGGGTGCACGGCGTCGCCGATGCGACAGGACTGCTGGGCGATTTCCTCGAGGCGCTGACCGCGACTGGACGCACGCGCATCGCCTGGGACGATGTCGCGACGGGTCCGCGCTACGGCGCCCCGCTGCGCGACCGCCTCGGCTTGCGGTCGGAGCCGCGTGAATGTCTGGGAACGCCACCGCAGACCTTCCGCGCGCGCGGCGCCGAAGCGGAAGCGCGTGAGGCGATGCGGCGCGTGCGCGTCTTGCTCGACGGCGGCGCGATTCCGGAGTCGATCGCGATCGTCGCGCACGACCTGACCCCATACCGGCTGGCGCTGCGCACGCACGCCGCGCGACTGGCGGTGCCCATGTCGGCCGAGCGCACGGCCGGACCGCTCACGCCGGCGGGACGGCGCGACCTCGCGCGGCTCGAGCTGTTGCAGGACGCCGCGCGCGCGCCCGTCGACCGCTGGTTCGCCGCGCAGGCCGTGCGTCATCCGGGCGAGCTCGAGCAGCTCGCGGGCTGGCGCGCGCTCGGCGCGGGGCGTCTCGGAGTTGCCGCGGAACTCGACCTGGACGACGCGCTGGGCGGCGCGACGTCGCTCAAGCTGCGCGTGCGCGTCCCGCCCTCGCGCGCGTTCGCCGACGACGATCGAGCCGAGTCCGACGCGGGTGACGACGGCGACGAAGAGGCCGGCGATGCGCAATCGTCGCAGCCCGAGATCGAGGAGCCGACGTTCGACGACCGCCGCCTGCCGCGCGAGGCGTTGGCGCGCGAGATCGCGCGCGCGCGCTCGTTCCTGGCCGCGGTCGAGCAGTGGCCGGGTGTCGCGACGTGCGCGCGCCACCGCGACGCGCTCGTGAGCGTGCTGGCCGCGCTCGGCGACGAGCCACGGCGCGGCGCGCTCGCCGGAACGCGCGACGGTTTGCGCGGCGCGCTGTTCGAGCCGCGCGACGGCTTGCCGGCGGCCGCGGACGATCTGGCGGCCACGCGCACGTCGCGCGAGCTGTCGCTCTCGCGCCTGGAGTTCCTGGAGGCGCTGGCGCCGGACGTCGAGGACGCCGCGCGCGGGACCTTCGGCGGCCGCGGCGGCGGCGTGCAGATCCTGACCGTCGCCGACGCGCGCAGCCGCACGTTCGAGCACGCCTTCGTGCTGGGCTTGAACGCCGGAGCGTTCCCGACCGTGCCGCGCGAGGATCCGCTCCTGGGCGACGACGCGCGCGTGCACGTCGCGGCGTGCCTGCCGGACCTGCCGCAGAAGCGCGTGCGGCTGGAGGAGGAGCGCGCGCTCTTCGACCAGCTCCTCCTGGCCGCGCCCGGCGTCACGTTGTCGTGGCTCGTCGCCGACGCCGACGACGAGCCGCGCGCGCCGTCGCCGCTGCTCGACCGCGCCGGGATCGTCGCGCCGGAGGAGGTCGCGGTGTGCGCGCTGGCCGTCGAGGCCGCCGAGGGCGTGGCGCAGCCGCCGCACGAGCACGCGCTGCTCGCCGCGCGCACCGGCGGACGCGCCGCGCTCGACGCCGTGCTCGAGTTCGCGCTGGAGAGCGGGCGCGCGGCGAACGGCCTCGATCCCGCGCTCGCGCGGCGGGCTGCGATCGCGCGCTCGGCCGTCGTGGCCGAGCTCGATCGCCCGCCGGGCCCGCCCGAGCCGCTGGGACCGTTCTTCGGATTCGTCGGCGCGCGGCGCGCGGGGGACAAGCGCAGCGGCGACCTGTACGTCACGACGGTCGAGCGCCTGGCTACGTGTCCGTGGCAGACGTTCTTGACGCGCGTGCTGCGGATCGCGCCGCCGATCGATCCGCTGGTCGATGCGCCGTGCATCGACCCGTCGGTGGTCGGCCTCGTCGCGCACGCGATCCTGGCCTCCGTTGCGCCGGTGAAGAACGTCGACTTCGGCACGGTCGGCGACGATCCGGGCGTGCCGGCCGCGTGGCCCGGCGACGCGCAGCTCGCCGCCGCCGCGCGCGCCGGCGCCCAACGAGAGCTGCGCGACGCCGGCCTGTTCGCGCCGGGCCTCGACGAGCTCGTCGCCGCGCGCGCGCTGCGTCTCGTCGAAGCCGCGCGGGAGGTCGACGCGCTCGAGCCGGGCCTGCTCCTCGTCGCGGCGGAGACGAAGGGCCAGATCGAGCTCGACGACGACCGACGTCTGCACTTCCGCGCGGACCGCGCGGAACGCGTCAACGACAGGCTGCGCCTGACGGACTGGAAGAGCGGATCGGTGCTCGGCGGCGAGAAGAAGCTCGAGGCGAACCGGCAGAAGAGCCTTCTCGCTGGCCTCGCGCGCGGCACGCACCTGCAGGCCTGGGCGTATGCGCTGGCTGCGGGTTTCGGGCGCTACGTCGCGCTGTCGCCGTCGATCGAGAACTCCGCGAACCGCACGTTCTCGATCGACGACGCGGCGCCCGGTGCGGCCGAGGCGTTCGACAAGACTTGGCGCGCGCTGCTCTTCGCGTGGGACGCAGGCACGCTCTTCCCGCGCCTCCTGCGCGCGGACGGCCACACGGCGAACCCGGCCTGTGCGACGTGCGAAGTCGCGCTGGCCTGCGTGCAAGGTGACAGCGGCGCGCGCCTGCGGCTCGCGCGCCACGTCGCGCGCGATCCCGCCGGCGTGACGGGCGACGACGCGCTCGTGCGCGCCGTGTGGGACCTGCAGCTCGAGCCGCGTGCGCCCGCCAAGGCGCCCGCGTCGAAAGGACGTCGCAAGTGAAGCCGATCGAGCAGGACACGGCCGCGCGCCTGCTGGCCTGCCGCGAGTTCACGCGGCCGGTCGTGCTCGTCGCCGGGGCCGGCACGGGCAAGACGACGGCCCTCGTTGCGCGGGCAGTCACATGGCTCCTGGGTCCGGGCTGGGACGAGGCCGATGTTCTGGTCGCGGGCGCAACGGGCGGCGATCGCGCTGACGCCGTCGCGGCGCGCTGTGTCGACGCGCTGCTCGCGATCACGTTCACGAAGGCTGCCGCGGCCGAGATGGACGAGCGCGTGCGCAAGGCGTTGCGCGCGATCGAGTCCGGCGAGCGTCCGACCGGCGTCCTCTTCGGCGGCGACGAGCGCGCTCCGCAGGCCGAGGATCGCGAGCGCGCGCGCCGCCTGCGCCTGGCCATCGACCGACCGCTCGCGACGACGATCCACGGCTTCTGCCAGGCGCTGCTCGCCGCGCACCCGGCGCAGGCCGGGCTGGCGCCCGACTTCCAGGTCGACGCCGACGAGGAGCGCATCCCCGAGCTCGCGCGCGAAGCGGTCGAGTCCGATCTGGCCGCCGCGTTCGACGGCCGGCGCGACGAATCCTGGCTCTCGTTGGCGCGCGACGGCGTGGGGCCGGACCGCGTGGTGCAGTGCGTCAGCCGCTTGCGCACGGAAGGGGTGCGCGCCGCCGAGCTGGACGCCGATCCCACGGCCGACGCGCGACTCGACATGTTCCTCGCGGAGCTCGAGGCGCGAGCGTTCGCGTTCCGGCGCATCCGTCCGGAACGCCTGGCTGCCATCGCGGGTGCCACGGCGATCCAGGGCGCGATCCGGGTCTACGGCGAGCTGCTCGGTCTCCTCCAAGCGCGCGATCGCTCCGCGCCCGAAGCGACGCTGCAGGCGCTCGCTGACGTCGACCTGCGCGAGCTGCAGAAGAAGCTGGCCGAGTGGGCCGGGCAGAAATGGGGCGTGAAGGCCACGGCCGTCCTGGGCGACGAGCTCGAGAACGCGTCGTGCCTCGCAAGCGAGCTGCTCGCGCTGGTCCGCCCTCTCGTGCGCCTCGACGTCGGCGGATTCCGCGCGCGGCGCACGATCGTGCGCCGCGTGCTGGCGCGCACGGAGGAGCTGGGCGACAGCGCGGGCGTCCTCACGTATGGCGACCTGCTGACGCGCGCGGCGGAGCTCGTCGAGCAGCACGCGGGCCTCGCCGCGCGCTTGCGCCGGCGCTACAGCCAGATCCTGGTCGACGAGTTCCAGGACACGGACGCGGTGCAGTGCCGGCTCGTGCGTGCGCTCGCGCTACAGGGCGAGGGCCAGCGGCCCGGACTCTTCCTGGTCGGCGATCCGAAGCAGTCGATCTACGGCTGGCGCGGCGCCGACCTGGCCGCGTACGACGCGTTCGTCGACGAGGTGCTGCATCTCGACGGACAGCGCGGCGATCTCGTGCGCAACTTCCGCTCGACGCCGACGGTGCTCGCGGCGGTCACGCGCCTGGTCGAGCCGATCATGCACGCGGAGCACGGCGTGCAGCCCGCTTTCCAACGCCTCGTCGCGCGCGACGCGACGAGGCG
>Ga0163152_10002664_pt1 | contig 24728 bp, 15 predicted proteins | sample OliLakLV19MP8IB2_FD_148635 | JGI IMG/M metagenome (GOLD analysis project Ga0163152, IMG submission 148635) | Freshwater microbial mat bacterial communities from Lake Vanda, McMurdo Dry Valleys, Antarctica - Oligotrophic Lake LV.19.MP8.IB-2 | ecosystem: Environmental > Aquatic > Freshwater >...
ATCAAAGCCTGAACCTCCTGAAGGAGTGTCAGCAGGCTGACACTCCTTCAGGAGGAAACTATTCAAAACACACGTCGACTCTTGAAAAAAGAGTAGAATCAATTCCAATTTCGGTGCAATTTTCAGTACGAACTAATTAGGCTTACTCTTGAATGGGCCGCCCATGGGCCACCGCACCAATTTACCTACCCCATTAAAAACAACAACCATCGGCGAAATCACCGATGGTTACTTGGTTTAAATGGACCTGCCCGGTACGACTCGAACGTACGACCTCATGGTTCGTAGACGCAGTCCTGATTGAGTACAGCCGAAGCTGGTCAGTGCGTCGATTGTCAAGGTGCTTGAGAATCACAGGTAATCAAGTAAAGCTGCTAAACTTGTCGCTGACTTTGCAACAGCGCAATGCGAGTTTTCCTGGTGCTCGCCCGGTGTTGCACATTGGCATTGGTCCGCGCATCTTCAATGAGAAACTCAAGAAATGAATCTGAAAACTCTTCAACCGGATTTGAAAGCAGTTGAAACCTCCCTTTGGGTCGTTATCCTGTCGTGCAGCAGCGCATCTGCGGCGCAAGCGAATCATGCCGACAGAGAGAGCTGGCAGCTGTCTTCATTCAGGACCGGAGAGTTACGCGCGCAGCAGAAGAGTCAGGGCGACCGAGCACAGCAGAGGATTCAGGGTGACCGAGCGCAGCGGATTCAGGGTAACCGAGCGCAGCGGATGTCGGGACAGGCGACTCTTAACAGCTTGCTGCAGCAGAACTTCAGGCAGAATTTGCCCGGACAAGTTTCACAGTTTCGAACGACCCGACCAGATTTCTTCCGCCAAAGTACTTATAGAACTGATGCTGGGGCAATAAAATCAATTCACAATGGTTTATCACTCGATTTATCATCGACTGACGCGACAATTTCGGTGGGCAGGAATCTGCTTGGTGATTCATCTGTATCAATTGACGTCGGCGGTTCTACAAGAGAGATCAAGACCGGCAGCCTGGTAACTGCAGCGGAGTATGCTGCGCTCAATCAGCAACTATCGTCCGGCAAGCAAGATCTCAAATTGAACGATCAAGGCGCCGCGATTAACGGTTCGCTCAATCTGAACGTTGTATCCGACGACGGTAAATCGATCAACACATCAGCCCTGGTCATTCCGGAAGGTGTTGCTGTGTTCGGAGATTTCGGACGGCATGCCGATGGCATCAGAGTGAAAAACGATCTCGTCAACTACGGTTCGCTCTATGCCTCATCATCCAATAGCAGAGGAACTGCAATCATTGGCGCAAGAGACGTCGACAACTTCGCAAGCGGATTGATTACAACGGATATTTCGAAATCTGTTGCGTCAACACTGGGCATCTCGCGCTCCAACCTCGATCTCGCGGTCAAAGCCGATCGCGATCTCAACAATCAGGGCGAAATCTCAAGCGCCGGCAATCTTGAGCTCTCGGCGGGAAGTTCGGTCAACAACTCCGGACAAGCGCTTGCCACAGGAACTGTTTCACTCAACTCTGCCACCATTAACAATAGTGGATTGGTAAGTTCAGCAACAGGCGATCTGAACATCACCGCTCCGTCCGATGCAAATCTGACAATCAATGCTGCCGGCGGAGAATTCAGCGCCTTGAACGGCAACATCAATGTTGCCACCACAGTTGGTGTCAACCCAAAAACCAACACGACGATGCTTGGCGGCGCATGGTATGCCGATAACTTAAACATCACATCGGGTGACGGTCACATTGTGGGCGCCATTGAAGACAGTACGGCTATGGTTGACATGAAGGCCGGCAGTGCTTCGTTCGGCTCAAACGGCGCTAATCTCTTACTGGGCACGGTTGATTGTAGTGGCGATCCTTTGATCTATAACACTGGCGGCAGCGTGACAATCGGTGCCAATCAAGTAACGGGCGGCGCTCCCCTGGCAATCGTCGCTGCCACGGACATATACGTTGGAGTGGGAGTGACTACACTCGACACATCAAGTGCAACCGGCGGGGGAACAATCACAATCGTTGCCGGTGCAAATCTAATAGAAAACCCCGGAGTGACATTAACCATTACAGGTGGCAACATCGCCGGTGGCAACATCAATCTCAGCGGATTGAATACGATTACTTCCAGCGCTTCCGGTGCCGGAAACGCAAATGGTGGCAACATAAACATCATCGCCTACGGTGCCTTCAATATTGGTACCGTCATTATTCCGACGACCTTGCTGGCCGATGGCACAGGCACCGGCAAAGGAGGGGATATCACTGTGATCGGAGATAATAACATAGGATTCTCCGTTCTCATGCAGGGCGCCAGTTCAACCGGGTCGACTGGGAAAGGTGGCAATATCCTTGTCACTTCGGCGCAATCAGGCACTGGCCCTTCCGTCATCATAGATGCCAGTGTTGGCCCGACTCAGGGCGCTATTATTGCCGGCAATTTCATTACGGGAATCAATTCCAACGGTGCGGTGTCAATCAACAACAGCATCATCACCAACGGCGGAAACGTGACTGTATCCTCCTTTGGAGCGGTTGGTTTGCAAGCGATCAGTGCATCTGCCACGACAACAAATACCCCGGCCGGTTCAATTAACCTCACATCTGTAGGTGACGCAGTCACCGTAAACAGCAGTCTCACGGCGCAAGGGGATGGTACCGGTAATGGTGGCAACATAAGTGTTAATGGTTCGACTGGAGCGAGCGTGTCAGGCCTCGTCAGTACGAGCGGAGGAACGACAGGAAAGGGAGGCGACATCAGCGTGTCCTCCGGAGGCGACATCTTCGCTGTCAATCTGAATGCCGGCGGCGGAACAACCTCAGGAAATGCAGGGAACATCAGTGTTCAAAGCACAAAAACCAATGGCACTATCACTCTCAATTCTACACAGATTTTTGCTAAAAGCATTGTTGGCGCCGGCGGTAATATCCTCATCGCTGCAACTGCAGGACGCCTCTTATTCCAGGACAGTCCTCTGATAGTCTCGGAGGGAAGCACTGCCAGTGGAAATGTGACGCTTACCGGGAATGGTTCCACGACTGGAGGAATTAGCACTCTCAGTGGCAAAACTCTGACCATTGACAGTCTTGGTGCCACCACTAGCGGTGACATCACTATAAACACCGATAGCACTCATGGACTGACGCTGCCTGCTGGAGACCTCACATTGGCTGCGGGGCGCGATATCCTCTTGAATCTTGGCTCCGTTGGTGTAACCACCAGTGGTGTTTCGACGGATTCGGGATTTGTAGTCATGGGCGCAGGACGCAATATCGCGGGCGGATCGGTGAAGATCAATACTGTGCCCACCGCTCCCACTCCTGGTAATCAGGGCGGTGCTGTCAGCCTCATAGCCGGTGCGACGGGCAGCCTGACTATAGGCGCAATTGACACATCTTCGTCCGGCATCCATCCGAATCCAGGTGTAATCAATATAGTTGGAGGAACCGGCGGTATTACTTTTAACGGCAGTCTCAAGGCTCTTGACGCATCACAAACCAAAGGAACGATAAATATCCTTGCCGATGCGGGCTTGAGTGTTCCGCAAATAGATACCGCGTTCCTGACTATCACCAACAGTGGATTCATAACCACGACCGCTGATGTGAATGTGCTTACCGCCAATTTAAAATCTACTGCGGGATCTATTAACCTTGGTAACGACTTTTCGGACAACTTCACGGCAACTACTAGTGTCAAATTAGATGCACTCACAAATGTAAGTCAGACTGCCAGCCTCACAACAAACAGTTTGGACATATCTTTTCAAAACCCAAGCACTAGCACTTTCACTGTATTCGCTCCCTCCGTGTTGGGGTCATCGTTGCAAGGAACCATTCCAAACGGCAAACTCGATTTGGTAATCTACAACGCTGGTACGCTAGCCATCAACACAAATATTCAGAACTTGAAGGTGCAGGCATTAGATAGTGGTGCTATCAGTCTGCAAAGCGCTACCAATGTCAATTCGCTCGATCTGCGAACTGGTAATGCTGGAGTTGACATTAATATAGATGGCACCGTTACTGCCAACGTCAACGGCACGATCCAGCTCCATGTCTTTGATGCAAACATCGTTGAAAATGGTGCTTCAGGACTGAAAACCAGCGGAAGTGGCTCCGTCAATCTTGTTCTCAATGGAACCACCGCTAATGCGACTCTTAACGGACCTAACAACAACATCAATAGTTTGAGCGCTAGTGGTAGTGCGACTACCTCTGTTGTCACGGTCAACAACGGTGCCAACCCGATTACCATTAATGGTCTCGGCGGAGCGCAGAGTTTAAACGTCAGTACAACCAATGCCGCGACTGGTGTCGTCATCGGTGCAGCTGTTTCCACGACTGGATCGCTGCAATTCGACACACCGAGATTCTTCAATGACCAAAGTGTCAGCGCCAGCAGCATTCTCATCCAGAATTTGAACGGCAATCTGGCTGTCCTCGGCGGCGCAGCTCCCGGCGGAATACTGAGCGGATCGACTCCATCGGCTGGTTTGCCGGGAAGTCCGAGCAGTCCGACTGCGATCAACATTGTCACCATGAGCGGTGCCAATCTCGACTTGTTCGGACAAATGGTTTTCAACGGCGACGTTACCATGAACAATAATTTTGGCACCACTACTTCGAACGTCGGATCGCAGTTCGATGGAAACAACAATGTCATTTTGAAGACGAGTACTTGGAACACTGCCGGTTCTCAAATCACAGGCAATATCTTCATCTTCGAGGAGTCCGGCAACAGCAACATCGTCAACAGTCAAGGCGCCATCAATTTCAATTCCAACATCACCATAAAAGGTCATGATGTAACATTCGTCGCTTTGACTGATATCAATATTACGGCACCGATGATCATAGATCTGTCCAACAACCTGGGCCCGGGTGGAACTTTGACAATGCTTGCCGGCTACGAGATCACACCAGCTACGATAGGGCAGCAACAAAATGGGTTGAGTTATACCTTTACTGCAACTCCGAGCGCTGGAAGCGTCAATGCTACCGATTTGACAGTCAATACAAGCGCTACAGGCGCGGGTAATAATGGCGGTGACGTGGTTGTCATCGCCAACGGTGGCTCGATCCAGCTTGGGAACATCAATGCGAACTCCGCTTCAGGACTGGGCGGTGTCGTAACAATTGTCGGCGAGCAAGGAGTCGTCGTCGGCGATATCACCAACATAGGTGGAGGCGGCACACAGAGTGTATTGGTGGCATCGGCAAAACCACAAGTCTTCGGTGCTCCACAATTGGACAATGGCACTATTAGTGGTGGCTCTTTCGGAATTGATGCGTTGCCCACTCTCACCGCATTCGATGTCACCCTTGGTGCAATAAGTTCATCCGAAATCATAGTCAAGTCAGGCGGCGTAGGTGGCGACTCAATAAATTTGAACGGTGCATTGAGTGGCACCTCGATTGAAATAGATGCAAGTGCAGGCAATCTGATGCTGAATTTTACGAACAATATTGTCGCTAACGCCACCGCAGGAATCGGCGGAAAAATATTGCTCTCCGCAGCAAACATATTCGGTGGTGTTCCTTCTAGCCCCGTCACTCTGACTGCCAACGGCGCGATACAGGGAGGGCAGATCGCTCTCTTGCTGCAGAACAACAGTATTGTGACATTAGGAACGAACGCTGGCGAAATCACTCTAGCGGCGCAGGGGGCAGGCAGCGGCGGCTCAGCCACCGTAATCACTCAGGGTGATATACAATCAATCCAAACGGAATCAACACACAAGGAATGAGTGGCGCCGGTGCCTCGAACACGTTGATTGCCCAATTCGCTATCATTCTCAACGATACCTCAATCCTGAATGTAGACGCTACCGGTGCAAACAGTGATGGTGGATCTCTCCACCTTGAATCCGGCGACACTATCGTGTATTCGAGTTCCTCTTTGTCACCGTTAGTTATGAGCGCCCATGCAACCGGAAACGGAGCCGGTGGAAGCATCACTTATAAATCGGTCGACACTACACCGGTATATACAGGCACTCCAGTCAAAACCGCTAAGGGCTCGGCCGATTTCATCAATCTCAGCGCCCGGGGCGGAGCAATTGGTGGCAAAGGTGGCACGATCAATGTCGAAGTGGGTGGAACACTGTTTGTAGATCCAACCAAAGCCGATGCATCTCCTCAGGCGGGCACCAGTACTGGTGCCAGTTATAAGTTCAAGGCAGGTACCACTCTCATTGTTAACGGTGCTCTCAGTGCGGACGGAATCAATGGTGGTGGCGGTGGCACAGTTGATCTAGAATCCAATACAAAGACTGCGTTTATCATCAATACCGGCGGCAAACTACCGAAGAATGGAACCAGCGGAACTGTTTCGGCCAGTGGCGCTGGCGGTGGCATTATCGTCAGAAACTTCGGCGGAGGAGTAAAAATAAACTCGTCGTTGACGACTGACAATATCACTCTGCAAGCCGGACTCAAAGGTGGAATCGTAACTGCGACAGGCAGCGTTCTTACTGCTAACAATTCGATGGTCTTGCAATCTGACCTTGGTGCAATAGGCAAGAAACCTCTCACTGTCGTGACACCATTATTGCAAACGACGTCGAACGGCGCAGTGAATATCACTGACACGTTCGCAGGTCTGTTGGTCGTCAATGATTCGAGCGCCGGCAAAGGCGGGTTTACGCTCACTGCCGCTGGTGACACGCAGTTGAATGATATCACCGTTGTTAGTGGCAACATTCTTGTGACTGGCGGCAATGCTGGAACATTGTCCGTGCAACCCACCTCTCAAATTACTGCTCAAGATGGTGCCATAACACTCAACAATCCAGATGCTGCCAATGGGCAAATCAGCATATTTGCGCAGGCGAATATCGCTACATCCGGCACGAAGGGAGGCAATACCATTATTGCTATTGGAGCCGTTCCTAAGAAGGGCATCAATACGGCTCCGATACCGGCTAACTTTGATACTGATCCGCAGGGCAAAGGCCTGATATTCTTCGACGGCGTCGCCAATGGCGTTCAGGTGATCTTAGGTCCAGATGTTAATCCACTTGCGACTGCCATAAATAAGAATGTGATCTTCTCGAATCTCACGACGGGTGCGGGCGTGATTTCAGTTCAAGTCGGTGCCACAATTACGGCGGATCCGCCGATTGTAGAACACAGTCAGCGCGTGGCGTTGAGTCAAGCATCTCTGGTCGAGAGTGTTCTTGCAGGTTCCAATGTCTCGTATTCGTCCTCGTCTGTTCCTTCTGCAAAAGCTGCTGGATCTCTTGATGCATCGCAAGTAACGTCCAGCAATGCCAATCTGTTCGCGACCACACTGTTGAACAATGGCACCGCCACCGCCACCGCCACCGCCACCGCCACCACTCCACTTGACGGTCTCAGAAGCACAGGCGCGAGTATGTTGTCCAATGGATTTGCGAATCTGATTTCTTGCGAAAACATTTCCGCCATGGAACAATCCGCCAAAACACACGCTCCGGTTGTTCGTACCGTAGCCGATATGTTCATCGATGCCGCTTTCCATGGTGATCTCGAAACCTTGCCATCGCAGTTCTCAATCAGCAAGAATTCAGACATCGTGGTGCTCGATCGCTCGGACCGAAGCAACCAATCGATTGAACGTAAGAGTTTTGCACTGAGCAATGGCAATATCGTGTTTGCGCCACGGTGCGACACGACCATCGAAACGCCGCATGGCACGGTCAGTATTAAGGCGAATACACTGGCGCTCGTAATGCAGTCTCATGATGGACTGTCCGTCTTCGATATCGACGATCAGAGTAAGAATGCCATCGTCGTCACCACTAACGGCAAAAGAGTCAGTCTCTCACCCGGACAGAGCGTTGTCGTTTCAAGCCATCGTTCTGAGCGCTTTGAAGAGATCAACCCGATCGAGTTGGTTCAATATCGCCGCTTGAATAAAACGCATGCCGGTAACGGTTGGAAAGTCTACACCGCCGAGTTTTCAATTCCGTCAGCTTGTTTCGCTGTAAAACCGCTCAGACATCTGACCAGTTCTACGGACAAACAAACAGCCAAGATGCGCTCGCACATGCTTAAAACTGCTGCCGTTCTCACGATGTTGAGACCCGACCAGGGCGACTACGCGCAGTTCTTCAGACCGCAAGTAACTGCTATGTTCGGTGGCATCCGGTAGTGCCGGGCCGCTTCGATTGGGACATCGTCGGGTGTAAGGCCTCGAAGTGTTTTGCAACAAACTCTCGTCTTTGGATCTAGTTGTGTCGATCAATTCTTTTTGAGTAATCCTTTCGGGACGATGTTCACCACTGGTGGTGGCGGAGAAGTAAGAGAAACAGAATTCAACTGATGAGCAGGCTGGTCGTGTTCTATCATTAGTTTTAGGCATCACTCCTGGTCAAGCGGCAACGATTGGAACCTGCATGTGCCGCGAAGCAGCCCCGAGAATAGAAATTAATAATGAATATTGATCTGTTTTGCTTTAATTGCGAAGCTGGATACCCAGAATGTCGCGGGCTTTAGCGCCGTTCGACAACCCAGAGCTTCATCAAGCGATCCATAATGCCACCACTCTGATACCATTAGGGAACTAGAAAAAACGACGCGAGTTGCAGGTCACTGAAAACGACGGTCCTACGGACGTCCGCCACAACCTCGTCTAGAAAGAAAGGAAATTTGTATGAAGATTCTTGTGCCATTTGATGGTTCGAGGGACGGTCTGTTTATGTTGCAAGTAATTGCGACAATGGCGCTAGTTCCTGGTAGTGAAATAACGATTTTGCAAGTAGTAAATTCTGGCGGATCGCTTTTATCTTTAGTTGATTCAAATTCTGACGCGATCAAGCAGCAGGAAATAATTGTCGAGAGATCAAAACATTTGACAGACATCGTTCAGGAAATGTCGTTTTGGCAGCCGCATTGCAGAATCAATTTTAAAATTGGTTTCGGTAATGTGACGGAAGAAATTCTCAAAGTGGCGAATGACATCGCCTGTGATTTGATCGTTATTGCCGCTCACGACAAAAACGTTATTAAACGAATATTTTTGAGCAGCGTGTCCAGTTCTGTTTTGAACAGTTCGGATCGACCGGTTCTAATACTCAAGCGGACGCCAGAAGTCGCTCAGGGAAGAATGGGCAATCTCGGGTACAGAGTTCTTGTGCCGATTGATAATTCAATCAATTCGTTTGATACCATCGAATGGTTATCAAATCAGGCGTGGAAAGCCGGCACCAAAATAAAGCTTATGCATGTAATCTCGGAATTCAAAGACTTGCTGAGGCAGCATGAAGTCCCGGAAGATCTTGCTGTGCTGCATGAACAGTGGCTTAAGGTTAAGCAACGAACAGAAGCATTACTTGAAACGCACGCGCTCAAGTTGGCGAATGTCGTTGGACGAGAGAACGTAGAAATCGACGTCCGACCAGGCGAGCCTAAGCATGAAATCCTTGATGCAGAAAGCGAATGGGGCGCCGATATCATCGCCGTCGGTTCGCATTCGAAACCGGGCGTGAAGCGGATAATATCGAATAGCGTTTCCGGTCACATCGCTCGTAACTGTTCCGGCGCGGCTCTAATCGTTTGCCATCAAAACGGAACCGTTCAGAAAAAAAGACCGAAGAAAAAAGAGAAATCGGAATTCAGAAATCGTCCTTCCGAAAGCTATAACGAACGCAAACCGCATGCGATGGGAATTATGTGAGGATCGGCGAGCAGGGTTGGTCGGCGCAACGACGAGGCACTCTCGTGATTTACTAATTGACGAAACCACTGATTATCGCAATCCATTTTGATCTATAAACTGCTTCATCCCAGCCAAAGCGGTGGTACCAGAATCAAATCCGTTGAGGCTGGAAGCCTTATCCACGCAGTAGTCGAGGTCGAGAAGAAACCATTCGGCGATCGCCAGTCGGCCTTTTGCGCACCATGTTTTGATGTAATTCGGATTTACTTGTTGTGCCGCGTTGAGCAGATACTTTCCGCGGTCCAGATTTCCGTCTTTCAATTCCATCGAAGCGAGCGTTACAAGCGGCGCTTCAAAATTGGGATGTTTCACTTCAAGTTCGACGAGGAGATCTTTAGCTATATCTTCCTTCTTCGTGACGATAAATCTGAGCGCGCTCATATACTGGATCATGGCGTCATGATTGACTTTGCGTGCGGGAATCCGTGTCTTCAAAAAACGTTGCGCCTGGTTGGCTAGCTGTGTGTCTTTCTTCAGTTCGACATCGAGAACTTTTTGCAAGCATTCGCGTGCCGGTTCGCATGCGCCGATTTGATCGTATCTTAATGCCAGACGATAGTATTCTTCAGTTGTCTTACCCTCAGGAATGCGGTCGAGTGGCATTCCGAACGCAGGCAGTAAATGATTTTCTAGTCCGCCATCAATAGTTTCTTGCACCGTCTGCGACACCATCGTAAAAACGGATTTTATTCCGTCCTTGACCTGCTTGACATGCTGAATCTTGTCGAGAGCCTTGTCGGCTTGATTGAGAGTATGTTCAGTTAACCCTTTGACGTTTTTCTCGATACCTTCTGAAAATTCTCCGAGCAGCAAAACTTTTTCGAGTGCATCGAAAAGCGCGGTTGTTCTTTTTTTAGCTTCGACCGAAAGGTTCTCTGATTGAGGCTGATTTTTGATTGCGTGAGCGGCGGCCGCCATCGCCTGACGCAGCCAACCAAGTGACGTGTACCTGATTTGTAATCTGGTATATTCGATATGGCTTAGATTGTTTGGTATTTTTTCTGGTGGCAGCATCGATGCGCTCCTTTTGACGTTTGAAATTACTGTGACCGCCGAGACTGTTACGCCGGCTTGATCTACTAGATCGTCCACGCGTACTTTTGCGGTAACTCTTTATATCCGTGCGAAGTGCCGAGCAAAACGACATTGTCGTCACTCGTAAAGTAATTTTTGGATGCCAAAACCTCTGCTCCGGCAAGAGCCGCAGCCGAGGATAGTTCTACGTACAATCCGGCGGTTCCCAGAGTTTTTTGAGCGGCGGCGCACTGTCTTGTACCGACACCAACTGCGGTGCCTTGTGTTATGTTTAACGCGTTGTAAGATTGATATGAAACTGTTTCGGCACCGATCGAGCTGAGATGGTGTGAAGGCACAGGAAATTCTTCGCGATAATCTTCGCCCTGCAGCACAAGCTCCAGGCGAGCACCGGGCTCGACAGCGACCAGTCGCGGCAGTCTATCGATCAGACCACAATTTTTGGCGTCCAGAAAGCCGTACAACATTCCCGCCAACAGATCGCCGCGACAAGTTGGAATTAGCACTACCAGTGGTGCAATGTTGCCGAGTTCTTCCACCAGTTCAAATGCGATCGTTTTATAGCCTTCGATACCAAAAGGGTTGCTGCCAACCGGTGGTTTTAAAAAATTAGTGACAGGATACATGTCATGTTCAGTGACCATTTGCTGCATGTATTTCCAGCGATCGTCTTGTCCCTGACGGGCATGAAGCTGCGCTCCGTGAAACTCAATCGCCGCTTCCCACATCGGGCTGATGGACGACATTGAAACGATCACGCAGCTCAAATCAATCGCAGCTGCGTATGCCGCCAGCGAGGCCCCGGCGTTGCCTGACGATGCCGCGATCACAGCCGACTTGCCGAGCGCTTTGGCGCGCGCCACAGCCAGTCCGCTCATGCGATCTTTGTGCGACCCTGTTGGGTTTTGTCCTTCATTTTTAAACCAGAGCTGGTTGACGCCTAGCTTGTTTCCGAGCTTCGCAAGCGGGACCAGGGGCGTGTCTCCTTCGCCCAGGATCGGAAAGTTTTTGTACGGCAGATGAGGAGCAAAGCGCAGCATCCTTGTTCGGCTGCCATTTGACAGAGATTCCTGCTTCTTGTAGGTGCACATCAAGCTAACCGGAAAGCCCTGTTCAAGGCATTTTGGGCACCCGGTGCCCAGATCGATTATCTCATCGTCAACCGCGAAAGCTTGATGGCATCTGAGACATTCGTAACCGGTGAGCGCGGAATTGAGCTCATATGTTTGGGTGCTGCCTCTGACTGTTGTTTTATCACTCATCAATAATTCCAGACTGACATCCGTCACGTTTATGGTACAAGACCGGGCTGACGCATACGAGTGTATGGAAGCCTGTTTATTCCGGACCAAAACTGTCTATCGCTGCCAGAGCAAGGTTTAGCAGCTTTTGTGCCAATTGTATTTTGATGCCTGGGCAGCACATATTTCAGTTTTTCCAAAAAAAGGAAGAAATCCGTCCGAGCCCGTGGCATATGACTATGGGGACCGGCGGGCAGTCAGTATGTTCAATAATAAGCTAAGCAGCATTCCGAACCAGAATTATCGGGTGGATTCGCATCCGAGCATCGATCAGCTCAATGACATGATCGAGAAGGCGCGTGGAATGTCGGGCATCAGGCACAACTACCTGTGGGAAATTCCGAAGGATTTTAAGAAATACACGCTCAGTCTGCATTGCAAGGAAAAGTCGTACGAAGAGACGGACATTGAGTGGTGGCTGCACGAGGAAAATTTAGTCGGCAGTAAGATGCTCTGGTTTCACAAAACCAAAGATATTGCTGTGATTTATCCGCATCTGCTCGCTTCAATTGGGCAGCGCCATCCGTTGGACGAAGAAACGGAAGAGCAGAAGCAGGCAAAGGAAAGGGATAAGCCGACTTCGCTTGGTGCGCGTTTGAAGCGCAGCACCAATAGCGCCGAGTTGATGTCCGCGCCTGAAGTGGAGCCGCAGGAAGTTACTTACGCGCAGGAAGCCGGTCAGCAGTCGACGATGCGCTTGATGAGCGGCAATTTGAAGTCTCGACCGATCGGTTGGTTATTGCAAACAGCGGCGCAGTCGGAATTGGCTGGCGTTCTTACGGTGCAGGGTTTGGCCGGAACAATCGTTGTGCAGTTTGGGCTGGGACGACCTGTTCATGCGGTAAGTGCAAATTCCGTTGGTACCGATGCGATATTAGAACTCTTCGCCTGGCCTGATGGCAACGCAAATTTCGTCGAAGGTGCACAACCCGAGACGACCAGTGTGCAGGACAACACTGACGAAATATTAAAACAGGGATCGAAGACGCTGGAGAGCCTTGGATTTCTGGCGAGACACGGGATGGATGCAAATTCGGTTCTTTCGCGACCGCCGATTGGATTGTCTGAAGAACAGCTCGAGCAGCGCCTGAAAGATGGATTCGATTACGGTTTTAAAATCCAACGCAGTTTTTATCGCGCGCTGGATGGGCGGCTGGCGCTGCGAGAAGTGGGCGCGCAGATATCGCTTGATTCGAGCCGTTTGTTTGCAATCGCAGTGAACTTTTTAAAACTTGGATTGATTCTGACGCCCGATGGACACTCGCTGAGAGAGGTCGCTCATTCTGGGAATGATGCGTTTGCCAACGCTCAAGCTGCTGCCAGTCAATCCGCTGGGCTCAAACCTCCGCCCGGATTTTTCGGGGGCGGTGGTGGTGGTGGCGGATTTGGTACCGGTGAAGTGCCTAACCCGGCTGCGATGAATCAACCGCAAAAACAAACTTCAGAAATGGGTGCACCGCCGATGCCACCAGCATCAGTTTTTGGCGGTGGTATGGCTGATACCGCATCGGGTGCTCAAGCCGCGCCTGTGATGAATTGGGGAGGACCGGCAGCAGCTGCCGCACCAGCCGCTCCGCCTGCCGCCGAGTCTATCGCCGCGCCTATCGCCGCGCCGTCCTCGATGCCCTGGGGCGATCCAACACCAGCCGCCGCGCCGCGACCGACGACAGAAGTAGATGTGCCGCCTCCACCGGCGATGTCCTGGAATACAGCCCCGGCAGCGAATCAATCGGCTCCTGGAATACAGAGCGCAGCGTCGGCGCAACAGTCAAACGGTTTTGCCATCGGGGCGACAGCAGATTCGTACGTTGCTCCTGCCAAGCCTGACGCAGCACTATCGCAAGAGCAAGAGCGCGCATTTTTCGAGATCGGTGTTCCGAAAGATCTGATGACTCTGGATCCTGCCAGTGTGAAAGCCGTCAGCGACAGTCTTTGCAATAAACAAACCGGCGCGCTCAATAGTCCGGCGTTCCAATATTGTTTGGAACGTGAGTTCGCCCGCGCATTTCGTTTTAGCACCGAGTTTTCGCTTCTCATCTTTTGTATGAGATTGGGCGGCGTTGCTGAGGATCCGAACTCGCCGACAGCGATTATGCCGATGGCATCATTGGCAATCGCAATGCAAACAATCGGCACCATCAAACGAGATGTCGACATGTTTGGACACGTCGGGGACAAGGCGTTCGGCCTGATTCTTCCAGGCGTCGGTACCAATCAATCCATGGCCCTGGTAGATCGAATAGTGGCAGAACTTCCGAAATTAGCACCACAACTTGGTGGCAAATGGCCGATTTTGCACTTCGGAATCGCCGGCGTTCCACAAGACGCGCGCGATCTGCCATCACTAATGAAGGCTGCTCAACTCGCTATGATGGAAGCCGCCGACAAAAACTACACGAGAATTCGTTCGTCCGAAATGGGCTCGTAGCGATTCAAAGTTCGGGGGTGGCATTTTTGCCGATCAGCGGTAGCGCCGGTAGTGGCTCACGTGCCAAAACAGAAATTGCTAAGAAGCAGGCGACGCCTATCAGCATTGAAATTAGGAATGGTAATGGAGCGCTGGTGAAAGTCAGGCAAAATCTGCCTGCGACGATTGCACCCGCGATTGCTATTCCTATCAATCGCGCTGGCTGCGGACTGCGTTTTAAAAACAGCAATCCGAAACAAGCACCCGCGATTAACCCAAGTCCTGAGCCGAACCGCGAATTGCCCTGGAACACGAGGTTGTAGCAATCGATTGCGTTCGCGGTGCTGTTTAGAAACCCGTTTTGATAGTCGGTGATTTCTAGTGGTGTCGCTTGTGCCACCACCCCGGTTTCTAATCCGTAAAATCGCATCCAGCCCAGCACTACCCATGCTCCACCGATTAGTAACGCGGCAATCAAGCTGGTCGAAACCACCAGCGCTACCGCGCGAAGGACTTCGAAGAAAACATGTTTCGCACTTGTGCTTTGTTTGCTCTCATCGTTTACGTTGTTGTTCTCAGTGTTCATCGGTTTACTCCGTCAACAATCAGATCTTGTTGCAGTTTGTCGTAAGTCGATTGATTATGCTTTTCGACTTCAGACGGTTTGATTTCGTTGAATAAAACTTTCGCGCGTTCGACATTCCCGGCAGTGAGATAGGCTCTGGATGCCAGAAGTTTCACAGTTGCATTTGTTGGAGCTAACGTGATTGCGGTTTCGAAATTTTTGATACCGTCTCTAAATCTGCCAGTTTCAATATTCAGATGTCCAAGGTTTAAATGAACAGGAATATCACGTGGCTCCAGTCTGATCGCATTGGTCAGAAGCGTTCGCGCGCCTCCGTAATCTTTTCTGTTCATCAAGATATTTGATAATCCGACTTTCGCTGATACCATATCTGGTTTCATGTTCAATGCCTTGTGCCAATGTAATTCAGCGTTGACATTGTCTCCCGACCTGTATTCGCATCGCGCTAATCGATCCAGTGCAGGTGGGTAGGTTCCATCGATCATCAAAGACAGTTCGCAAAAATGTTTGCCATTTTTGTAATCAGCGACGTTGACGTATTGACCGGCTTGATTATAAAAGTAGTTGCGTGCGGCACCTCTGCCGATGAACGCCATCAGCATGATCGCGATGTATGCGGTCAGCAAACGTCCTTTGTTCGCAGAGCGTTTGTATGCTTTCTTGATAGGCTCTTGTGTCTGCAATTCGGCGATCACGACTTGTGGCGCGTCGGGACTGAATCCAAAACTAGAGATGCTGATTACGTTGAGCAGTGACTCGAATTTTTGTTCGGAAAAAAACAATGAGTCGATCGTTCTGACTTTGGTGTCCTTATTATTTTGCACATACAATTGCAATCGCACTGCTGGTTTTTTCAAAAACATCAGTCGAGATATAAGTGGGCGAGATTCGCCTGCCATGCCGACTACCGATGTCCATGGAATTTTCTTGCTGAAGCGTGACAGAGAAATTCCGTTCTCGTCGACGATTATTCCGCGATTGACAATACCGGCGAAGCTGATTATGCCAAGGAATGCGAGTACCCATTGAATAAACGCTGTCAGCCAGAGTCCCGTTACTCGAATCAATAATGCCAGTGGTTCATGAGTGCTGGGAACAATTGCTATCGTATCGGGAATCAAGAGCACTGTGGACACTAGGATTCCGGTGCCTAACGCGAGGCGAACCATCGATTTGATATCGAATGCAAGAATGTATTGGCGGTCTAAAATCGAAATCGCTTTTCGATTGACCACATTTTCATCTGCTGGCGAGCGTGTTTGTGCGCTGATGTCTTGCATCTTTCTTCGACGCTATGCATAAGCCGGCGGTACCGGCGATTAGTAAATATGTCCGGACAAACAAAAAATTTGTCACAGCCATGATGGTCAAGACACTAGTGTATACAAAACTCGGCGGTTCTCAATAGCGGGATTACCCTGACATGGCTTTTTGAAGTTTAATCCCATATGGTGAGCACGTTACCTTGGTGGCGCCGATCCGGTACAGCTGGCGATTTCAATTTGACATGGCGAATTGAAACGTGATAGGTTGAAATTATGGACGAAGCGGAAACGATTTCTTTTACCCTCGACGAACTCGCCAATGAGTCGGGGCTCGACACCAGGGTAATTAGAAGTTTCATCGAGCAAGGTCTCTTGAGAGGACCCAGCAAACTCGGCAGATATGCTCGATATTCACGGCAGCATTTATTCAAATTGCTTGCCATCAAAGTAATGAAAGAACAGCAAGGGCTGAAACTCAGTGAAGTCCGGCAGCAGCTCTTGTCGATGAGCGAAGCGCAAATTGAATTGTTGGCGAGTAACGGCTCGTCTCAATATCAGCGCCCAAAGGGATCGGCTCTCGATTATATTCTTTCGCAAACGAGTCAATCAGGCAGTTCTACTGCCGCTCAAGCCGTCAGCGTCAACATTAGCCCAGGCGCCAAGTGCCCTCCATATTGGGGCTCGGACGATGATGACCAGGTCGGCACAGACGACGACCAGACCGGCGATCAGGACGATGCTGCTGATTCGGTAGCGCTTGCACCACTTCTGGTGGCAGAACCTGTTCAAGATGGTTGGGGACCGGCACCTGAGTACTATCAGAGAGTAACAAATGAGCGCATGGCTACTCCGATTGGAAAACTGCTTGTCGGGCTAGAAGAACAGACAGGCGACAAACACATAAGGCGCCAAGCCAGGCGCGAGGCCTGGTTTCGCATCCCGATTACGCCGGACATCGAGCTGTCCGTCCGAGGCATCAACGACGATCAACAATTGGCACGGCTCGAACGCGTGGCTGATTACTTACGAGAAATTCTTACGGGAGATGCCTGATATGAGTAGCGGCGTTAACATCAGCACTAAATTTGACCGCGAATATGTTTTCAAAGGCGGCAACTCCGTTCGATTTCTATCGGTGGATTTGACTGGACCGGATGCCACGATGGGCAAAGCGGAACCCAAGGCGCCACTCAACATAGCACTCGTCATTGACGCATCAGCTTCGATGGCAGGGCGGCGTCTTGATGCCGCGGTCGAGTCGGCACTAGGGGTGGTGCACTCATTGTCGTCTGACAGTTGTCTTTCGATTGTGTCTTTTGCGACCTCAATCTTCGTACACGTTGATGGCCAGAAGATGAACGGAGAGGGAAAGAAGGCCGCCATCGCCGCGCTCGAGGCGCTTGTAACTCGGGACAGCACCGATGTTTGCAGTGGTTGGATGAAGGGCGCCGAGTGTGTTGCGAAAGTAATGCAGCGCCAAAGTAACATGCACAATCATGTCATCATCATTTCAGATGGGCACGCAAACATCGGTACCGTTGATGCAAAAATTTTAGGAAACCATGCGGATGAATTGCGTCAGCGCGGAGTTCTGACAACCTGCGTCGGTATCGGCAACGACTATTCATCCGTTCAGCTACAAGCGCTTGCTGAGCCCGGCGGCGGCAGATTGCACGACGCGGAATTTCCTCAAGAAATCATTGAAGTTCTTCTTGGCGAATTGCGTGAGCTGCAAGAAACGGTAGTTGAAGACATATCAGTTCTTTTGAAATTTCCATCGTCTGCGCGAGTGAAAAATATCAGCGGTTTTCCGACTGCATTTTCCAATTCTAGTCTCGTATGTCAGATGGGAAGCCTGCCTCCAGGCGGCAAACGTAATGTAATTTTTCGAATTATCACCGACGCTGGTATCGAAGGCGATCAGCTGAAGTTCGAAGCAACCTGTAATTGGATGTGGACCGGTAAAGACAAACGCGATAAATCAAAACCAGCCAGCCGTGTTTTAACGGTTGCGCCCGGTGACATCAATTCCAATCAGAGCCGTGATATCGACCTGAGTGTGAAGGTCGCCGAGATCTGGCAATCCGCGATCGTTCGTAGAGCCGTTCAAATAAACAGAGATGGAAATTTATCCGAACTCGGAAAATATCTCGACTATGAGCTGAAAAACTTCTGCAAATACTGCGCCGAATTACCAGGCACCGATGAACTAATTATGGCACTCGAAAACATGAGAGCTGTAGCCGATCGCGATTGGGATGAGCGCAGCCGTAAGAGCATGGAATACACAACCTACCTGACCCAGACCAGTCAGATCGATCACCGCACATTAGAGCGCGCCGGTTGGTGGAAGTTCCTGGAAGAACGCAAGGCTAAACTAAACAAATAACGCGTTAAAAACCCGTCACATTGATGTCACGTCCAGATCGTATAAATGCAATGCAGTGATTTACTACCCCTGGGCCGCAAGTGCCAGGTGTTCGAATTGGGGAATTTCTATGACGTCAATCGCGTCTGGTAAGCAGACTGGTGCCACCGCCATGCAGATGCGCGTGAGGACCGCGCGGCCGGTGAAACTTAAATCGACTGAAACCGCATTCATTAATGGTGATTCTCTTTCCATTTCGTCGGGACGATTGAACGTTTGCTCTGAGTTCAATCCGGAAGCCACATTGGTTTCACCAGTGGTGCCAATCGAATTGCTCGCGCATGATGTGAACTATGACCAGACCGAAAAATTATTGCTCGAACTTGATGCGCTCTGGGCTGATGCGGATGCGCCGTTGAGCGCATATTTGCTGCAGTCTGAAAACGCGATTAGAGAACAATCGCTGATCGATCGATTGAATGACATCAGCCAATACCACACCGGAATTGGTTCCGAGATAGCCGAGAGTATTGAAACCGAACTCGGCGAAATGGATGCGGCGCCTGCCGACAATCGGCTGGGGCACTTGCTTGTCGAGCTAAGTCTAATTACCACTGATTTGTTGGAGCACAGCATTCTTTTGTCCAATGAGTATTCGATCTCTTTAGGACGTGTGCTAATCATGTCGGGGTGGATTACCGGCAAGCAATTGCAATGGGCAATTCAACTGCAAGCACTTTTAAAGGATGGACTAATATCGAAAGAGGGTGCAGTGCAAGTCGCCGATTTGATGGGCTGCGCAGGCATGACCATGCAGCGTGCTCTTAATTGCGCAGGATTCCCGCATGCGATGAACAATCACGAAAGTCGGGGTACCAGAATTGGTGACTTGCTAATCGATGCGGATATCATCTCGTCAGACGAATTTCATGCCGCATTGCTAAAATCACAAGCGCTCGGTATGCAAGTTGGTCGCTTCCTTATGATTTCGCGGTTAGTCGCGGAACCGCTGCTGGAAACCGTTTCCAACGCTCAACGTTTCCTTCGACAAAACAAAATCTCAAGAGAAGATGCGATTGTCGCCATAAAATGTGCGGCGCACAGACAAAAAGAACTTCGCGAAAGCGCAGCGCCACCAATCTATGCGACCATGCCTCTCAAGACAATACGGCTCGGAGAGCTGCTTTCGCTGGCTGGCATAATTTCAGAAAGTCATATCGAACACGCTGTCGAATTCGGTTTGCGGTGCAACATTGCCGTCGGTCAAGTTTTGATCGATCTGGAAATCATTTCTAAGAGAACCCTGGACACTGCGCTAACTCTGCAGGAGCTGGTCGCAGGCGGTTCCATCGAGGCAATCGATGCGGCGTATGCGCTGATCGATGTTCATCATCATGGTTTCGCTTTAGAGAAGGCTTTGAAAAGAAACCGCGGAATGCTTTGCGATCGTAAGGTACTGAGCTTCGAACAATTCCTCGCCAGCATGGAAGTGATTTCAATTTCGCAAATCGAAGAGTCCATTGAAACTGCTCGTCGCAGTCCGCTCTTCATCAGCAAAGCGCTCGTTCTATCCGGCGCACTTTCTGATGAAACTGTTCAAGTTGCATTGCTCTGCCATTTCTACGTTAGAGAAAATATGCTCAGCACAGATGAATCGCTTCTATTATTTAACCTCTGCCATCGCACCGGCATATCCGTCGAAGACGGTCTCACCGAGTTGGGATTGACTATCCGCAGAGCGACCGCCGCCTAACAAGACCTGCATCGATCCATGGTCGCTTCGTGTGCTTTTAAAGGTATTAATTGCTCGATAATCTGTTTTTAAACGCATACTGGTTTCAAATACCCATTTGTGTGATATGCTTTTAAAGATAGCTAGGTTGTTCTAATATGCTTTTAAAGGCTCATGGTTCAAACTAATAAACTACAGCAATCTACTCCTTTCGAAGTTGAACAGGCAATGAAACGCCTCGGGCAGAATCTTCGGATCGCTCGCATACGTCGTAATTTAACTATCGCCGATGTCGCTGAGCGGATCGGTACTGGCCCGCGTCCAGTCATGGATGCGGAAAAAGGAAAAGGCTCAACCGGTTTTGTTGTCTATGCCGCGTTGCTCTGGTTGTATGACCAGCTGGGTCAGCTTGAGGGTGTCGCTGATCCAACTCAAGATTTCGAGGGACTGGTTTTAGAGTCGGCGCGAGCGCGAAGTCGCGCCAGTAAACCTCGAGGCCTGGATAATGACTTCTAGTTGCTTTGTGTATATTACGCTTCCTGGAGAAGTTGAGAACGTTACTGCTGGTCAGTTTCAGCTAACAACAGATCAAAAAGGAATTGCGTTAGGGCAGTTTGTCTATGGCAAAAAGTACTTGTCTAGAAACGATGCCGTCGAGATAGATCCGATTGAACTTAAGCTTCAGGAGCGGCTGTACGGAACAGCACGCCTTGGTGGCGTATTTGGTGCCCTTCGGGATGCTGGACCGGACTACTGGGGACGTCTTGTCATTGAGAAGCACTCAGGTCGACCGATTCTTGGAGAAATCGATTATTTGCTCGAATCTCCTGATGATCGAGCGGGGGCGCTTAGCTTTGGATTGGGTACGACTCCGCCTGCGCCCAAAAGAAAATTCAATAAAACTATTGACCTCGATAAGTTGCAACGGCTTGCGCATGATCTCGTTCAAGATGAATTGGATTCATCGGACCCGGACGCTACGCAGATTCAAGAACTCTTGCTGCTTGGAACTTCGATGGGGGGAGCGCGACCGAAAGCTGTCGTAGAGGATGAATCCGGTCTGTGGGTCGCGAAATTCAGCAGACCAGACGATCGCTGGAATAATCCCCGCGTTGAGTTTGCCATGTTGGAATTAGCCAGGCAGTGTGGGATTAGCGTCGCTCGAAGTTGCATTGAAAACATTGGCGGAAAAGATGTTTTGTTTGTTCATCGTTTTGATCGTGAAAAAACTAGGAACGGTTATGCTCGTGCTCGCATGATCAGTGGTCTGACTTTATTGCGCGCGGAAGACTCTGTCCAGAAGCGTGATCGCTGGTCATACGTAGTTATGTCGGAAGAATTGCGCCGAGTAGTTTCGCAGCCCAAAAAGGATGCAGCCGAACTATTCAGGCGGATGTGCTTTAATGCACTGATTTCTAACATAGATGATCACCCTCGAAATCATGCGTTAATTGCCATGGATAGGGAATGGAAGCTGTCACCGGCCTATGATTTAACGCCATCACCTGTGGTGTCGGAGGATCAGCGGGATCTCGCAATGACTTGTGGTGCTGAGCAGCGTTTTGCTAATAAAAGAAATTTGTTGTCGGAGTGCATGCGTTTTTTGCTCAGTCGCGATGAGGCGACCCAAATTATTTCCTCTATGGAAGAGAAAGTTGAATCCACCTGGTATGACGTAGTCCGCGCCTGTGGTGTCAGCGTCAAGGATGCGGAAACGATAACGCGAGCATTCGTCTACCCGGGTTTCAAACGTTGACTTGAAAAACGCTAAATTAAGGTTCTCTACATGATTAATCGTGGGGAACTTTTCATCGATCGGCTGGTCTAGTAAAAGCGCATTGCTCCTCCGACGTAACCAGTATTTGACTGCTCGGTAGCGAACGTTAGTTCAAGCGCGCAATCCCTCTGGAGGTCAACATGACACTTAAAGAAAAGAGCGCAGTGGAAGTTTTAAAATCATCACACAAGCGCATCAATGAACTGCTCGACTCTTATAACGAAAAGCTCAGCTCGACTGACAAAGAAAAAGTGCTGGCGGATGTTTCATTTGAATTGAGCGTTCTCTCGGTTTTGGAAACTGAAGTATTTTATCCAGCAATTACTGAGGCAAATAGTGCCTCAAGTATGGACGAATATATCGAAAGCCATGACAAAATCAAGATTGCAATGGCACAGACCCAGCGGATGATGGGCGATGAGCCCGACTTTGATCCGCACATGAAAGAACTGTGCAAACTGATGAAAAGTCACATCGACAAGGAAGAAAAGGATTTGTTTCCTAGCTTGAAGGATTCTTCTGTGGACTTAGAGGCTGTTGGACACGGAATGTTCCAAAAACGCGAAGAGTTTGATTTGAATTCCGGCAAAGGCAAATCTCCCGATCTTGGATTGACAATCTAATCGAGCGACTGGTTGAACCCTACCGACAGTGGTGAAACCAAAACGTTTCAATTAATGCGCCGCGCGTACTTAGCCTCGCTAAGACGCGCGGTTTGTCATTTATAATTGAGTCTCCAGGAGGATTTGCTGTGAGCGCAAAATGGCGAAAGTTCATGAAGGAAGGTCGCGCCTTGATCGAGAAGGGCGCCTATCCGGAGGCGGAGCAAGCGCTGCTGTGCGCTATTCGTGAGGTGGAAACGGCACCGGATGACCGCGAATTCCTGGCGGAAAGTTTGTATGAAGTCGGCAACCTGCTAGTCAAAATCGGCAGTTTCGAAGAAGCTGAAGAAGGACTGCTGCGCGCGCTCAAGATTCAGGAAGAGGCGTTCGGACCAGAACATAAAACAGTCGCAGCGACGCTGACTACACTCGGCAAAGTTTACGCTCCGTTTGAAAACGTAGAAGCCGAAAAGCAACTTAGAAGAGCGATTTCGATTTATCAAAATCTGAACGATCCCGATGTGGTTTTTCCGATCGAATGTCTTTCTCTCATTTTGTTGGTGCGTGGACGACGCGAGGAACGGCGTTTACTACTTGAAGAATTGACCGACAGAATGAAGGCGCAGTCGAAGTCTAAGAAAAATGGACCGCTAGTAGGCAAGAGTTATTTTCTGCTGGCGCAATTCTGGGAAGAAGAAAACGAAACAGAAGCCGAACAATATTTGAAACAAGCATTATCGCTTTTGACCGGTGACGATAAGCATGTGCAAACCACATCAGAGGCTGCTTTGATGCTTGGCAAAATCCAGTTTCGGCAGAATAGATTTTCTGAAGCGCAGAGCAATTTCAAACTCGCGTTGCAGCCGATTGAGTTGATTTCGAAAACTTCTGCTCACACGACAGTTGAAATTTTGTGTAAGATGGCGCGCTTGAATGTAGTCGCCCACCGGAGATACGCGGAAGCCGAAGAGTTGCTGGCGCGTGCTGCAACGATTTGTCAAACCAGTATTCCACCCGTGCCGACGGCAAGCGTGATCTTGGAATTAGATCGGTTGTGTGAACTGACGGGCAACTACGACGTGCTCGAGCGGCTCAGAAAGGAACTCTACGAAGCACACCGAGCCACCATCGATGAAGCGATGGATCGGTGCCAGGCTACTGCGCGGGTAACGCACGCGTCAACTGAAGCGTGCAGCATCTCCAGTTTGCTGCGCCGTCAAGAGCGTTTTGAAGAGGCTGAGTCGTATGCGGCTGCAGCTGTCGAACTCGATGAGACAGCGAAGGGCGGAAAACTTGTCGCCAGTTTAAATGAACTCGCCTTCGTTTACATGGGCGTAGGAAAAGTCGAAGAAGCCGCTGCGCTTTTCGATCGAATCATGCAATTGAAATTTGACGACAACTGGTACTTCCCTCAACTCGCCGACGCGCTCAAGCTGTCAATCTTGCTTAAGCGCAGTTCAGAGACTTCCAGACTCGAGCAAATTGCCAATCGTTTAATCGAACAATACGCAGTGAACCATGAGTGGTGCACCGGGCTTTGTCATCGCATGTCATTGATATATCTGGAAGTCGGAGAACTGGAAAAATCCGAACGCTACGACTCGCGCGCCATCAGCGAAGCCGAGCAGATGGGCACGAAAAATTCTCTGACCTTTGCATCAATGATGGAAACATGGGCAGCACAGTTTCGAACCGCCGGCAGTGACTCGATCGCTTCCGACCATGAAAAACGTGCCGCGAGAATTCGCGACACGGTTAGTTTGCCTGTGTGAGGCTGAATTTTGAAAGATGGCTTGATGCCTATCGCATGGTCATTTCGGACTGGCGTTAGCTAGTTCACACTGAAAAACGTGCTTGAAGATCGTCCTCAACAGATCTTGTCAATAGACAGGCTCGCTTGGAATTTTCAAGATGCCACCACTTGTGGTGCCCAAATGAAAAGATTGAAAGAATGGGACA
>Ga0163152_10002665_pt1 | contig 24726 bp, 27 predicted proteins | sample OliLakLV19MP8IB2_FD_148635 | JGI IMG/M metagenome (GOLD analysis project Ga0163152, IMG submission 148635) | Freshwater microbial mat bacterial communities from Lake Vanda, McMurdo Dry Valleys, Antarctica - Oligotrophic Lake LV.19.MP8.IB-2 | ecosystem: Environmental > Aquatic > Freshwater >...
GGGGGAGGGAAGGACGGGGCAAAATTGGAAGAATGTTTGTCCCGCGCCATGGAACTTCTCGCTTCGGTCTAAAAATACCTGACCGAGGTCTGCTGCCTACTTCTTCTTTCCGGAGGCCGGCTTGGTGGCGGCGGCGGCCGGCTTTTTCTGATTGGCAGTGGTTTTGGTCTGCTTTTGAGTCGCCTGCTTCTGAACAGATTTCGGAGATTTGTCGCCCATAATAATTCGAATTTTTTACCGTGAATTTACCGAACCGCAGCGTGATTTTTCCTCTGCGGTAGAGACACCCTGCCAATTTTAAGGGCACTTTGCAAACAACAGATGCAAACTTTTGCGAAGTGGAAACGATGTTGTGCGAAGACACAGAGCCGAAGCAGCACGAGTGCCCGGCGCGACACTGGCCCCGCCGCATGGCGGTGCCTGGAGTTTGGACGTTATTTTAGGCAAGACTCAGACATTTCTGTAAATCCCAACGGGATTTCGTCGCAAAGGGTTATACGACGCAGTCGTTACCCTGGGGGAATATGAATTTAAGTTTTTCAACCCCAACGGGGGTTGAGGCTCAATCCCAAAGATATCGTTAATCCCATTCTTCCTGGTGTTTTCGTAAGAGCAACCGGAGTTCGTCCTGGAAAGTTACTTTGCGGTGATGTTCCTCCTGAACTGCAATGTATTCTAGTGGAAGCAAAATGTAATTGAGGCAAATGCGGGCGCGGGGATACGGCAGTTCAAGGCACCGGGGGACTTTTCTATTTTAAACCTTCAAAAAAAATTGCTGCTTCAGCCCGCGTACTAACTCCCAGTTTTTGATAGATCGCGGTCAGCTGATTGCGAACCGTTTTTTCCGAAATGGAAAGGGTCGAGGCGATCTCTTTGTTGAGTTGTCCAGCAGCCACACCTTCAAGAATACGGCGTTCCTTGGTGGAAAGGTTTCCTGGTTGGGAAACCCCGGCCCCGCTCGAGCAGATATGCCCGATCAGGTGCCGGGTAACCAGAGGGTCCAAAACAGCACCGCCGCAGGCCACGGTGAGGACTGCTTCGGCGATGTTCCTGCCAGTGATTGTTTTTAAGAGGTAGCCATCAGCCCCCGCCGTCAAGCCCGCAAGCACATTGGCCTCATCACCATAGGATGTCAGGAACAGCACTTTCAAGACAGGGCAACTCAACTTAAGTTCGCGGCAAACTTCGACCCCCGATCGGTCCGGGAGATGCAGATCCAGCAAAACAACGTCCGGTTTCAATCGCATACAAATGCTCACGGCTTCTTCCGCTGAGCCGGCTTCTCCAACTACTTGCAGAAGCGCTGATTCACTCAAAACGGTCCGCAAGCCGGCACGATTTTAAGTTTAGACATAAGCATGAGTTTGATTGTGGAAAGGGCGATTCCTCCAGCGAGCGCTCCGCCCGCCACGACCGCCGTTGAGACCGAGGCAGAAAGTCCGAGCGGGGCGGCGATCACTCCCTGGGCGATGATCAGGGATCCAAGGGTGACTGTGGAAATATTCGCGCCCTGTCCGGCCAATATTTTGCGCAACCGTTCCAGCGCCCTCGAAATTCTTTTCTGCGCCGCTTCCTCCGACAATTTCAACGCCAGTCCAATTCCTCCCGAGGTCTTTTTTTCAAAGTAACGGAGCACGATCAGATTTCTGTCGGACTCGTGGAGGGTGTCGATGGCCGCGTCGAGAAATGGTGCGATTTTTTTCCACCCGGCTTCTTCTTCGGGAGTTTGCATGGCATACGATTCCTGTTCACGCGAGCGTCTCCGCATTTCTCTCCGCACTAGATTGGACGCCTGGTTTGAGGCCGTCCGATGCAGCCAGCTTGAAAGAAAATTCCTGCCCGCCAACCGGTGCGCTTCCCTGGCCAGCGTGGCAAAAGTCGTTTGGGTCACATCCTCAGCGAGATGCGGATCGGCGACCACGCGCACGGCAACCGAATAGACCAGTGAAATGTGGCGTTCCACCAATTCCGCGAAAGACGCCTCGGAATGTGTCCGGGCATATTCGCTGATCAAGTCGTTATCGGTTCTTGAGTTCACCTGTCTATTGTTACCCGCTGTCGCGTAAAACGGACAGTGCTGCCTCCCGAACGATCATGCCCCCCTTTCGGGCGCTTCACTTTTTTATTTGGCAATCGAGAACCGGGTTGTAGGTTCTGTCCCTTGATGAAAAAGGGCTTTGATCCCATAGAAACGGTTCTGGTTGATCTTAAAAAGGGCAGGATGGTCATCGTGGTGGATGACGCAGATCGTGAAAACGAGGGCGATTTGATCATGTCGGCCGAGAAGGTCACTCCCGCGGCCATCAATTTCATGGCCCGGTTCGGCAGGGGTTTGATCTGTGTTCCGACCACTCCCGAACGCCTCGCCCAGCTCGGAATTGAACGTATGGTTTCCGACAACCGGGAATCGTTTAAGACTGATTTCCAGATCAGCGTCGATGCAGCCCGGGGGATCAGCACCGGCATCAGCGCCGCCGACCGGTCCGAGACCATCAAGGTCATGGCCAATCCCACGGCGGTCTCCAATGATCTGGTCCAGCCCGGCCACGTATTTCCTTTGCGCGCCAAGCCAGGCGGCGTGCTGCAAAGGGCTGGACATACCGAGGCCGCAGTTGATCTCGTGCGGCTCGCCGGCTCGCGTCCGATGGGGGTGATCTGTGAAATCTTGAATGACGACGGGTCAATGGCGAGGCTCCCCGAACTTTTCAAATTCGCCCGGAAACACAAGTTGCGGATCTGCACGATTGAAGACCTGATCAAATATCGTCGCACGCGGGAGAAATTGATTGAACGGATCGAGACCATCCAGATGCCGACCGAGTATGGTGACTTTCAGCTCTACCTCTATAGATCCTTGCTCGACGGTCAGAACCATCTAGCTCTGGTAAAGGGCGAGGTGGCGGGCAAAAAAAACGTCCTGGTTCGGGTTCATTCAGAGTGTCTGACCGGTGACGTTTTTGGATCACGTCGCTGCGATTGCGGTCCTCAGCTGCAACAGGCCATGAAACAGGTCTCGGATTTCGGAAGGGGCGTGATTTTATACATGCGACAAGAGGGCAGGGGGATTGGTCTTGGACCAAAGATTCAGGCTTACAAGCTTCAGGAAAAAGGATACGACACGGTGGAGGCCAACCTGAAGCTTGGATTTCCCATGGATCTCAGGGAATACGGGCTGGGAGCGCAGATACTGGTCGATCTTGGGTTGAAAAAGATCCAGCTGCTGACCAATAACCCGAAGAAAGTTGTCGGCCTGGAAGGTTACGGCCTGGAGATTGTGAAACAGGTGCCGATCCGGGTGAAGGCCAATCCGCACAATGAAAAATATCTGGCCACCAAGAGAGAAAAACTGGGCCATCTGATTTAACGCCCTTCAAGCCATGCTGCAAAAAAGTTCCTTGATCAAAGGGGTAATCACCGGTGGACGATTTGCCATCGTCGCCTCCGAGTACAATGCCAGGTATGTGGACGGCATGCTGCGTTCCGCACGCTCTTATCTTTTGAAGAACAAGGGAGATCTGGTCGAGGTGATACGGGTTCCCGGGGCTTATGAAATCCCGGTCGCCACCGCTAAATTGTTGAGGTCGGTTTCACCCCGGTTATCTGCGGTGATCTGTTTGGGAGTCATCATACGAGGAGCGACAACTCATGCCCAGCACATCGGCGAAGCTGTTACAAATGCGTTGACCCAATTGCAGCTGACTCATGAAATTCCGATCATCCACGAGGTGTTGTTGTTGGAAAATGAACAACAGGCCCGGGAACGATGCCTGGCAAAAGGAACCAATCGCGGATTGGAAGCGGCTTCCACCGCGTTGAAGATGGCCCGGATCATGAAGTCTATCGATTCGAAGTATTCCTGACCCGGCGGTAGGGCGGTAAGGGGCGACACTCCGTGCGCGCCGTCAGGATTTCAGAACGAATATGATCCCGAAATGGGTGGTGTATTTTTCTGCGCCATGGTTGCGGCGTGCAGAGGACTGCCCGCCCTACCTTCCGAAGCCGCGGATTTGCCGACCGGAATCTCCAGAAAGTGGACCCCTTTATCGGTGCCGGCTTGGAACAAGGTTTTTCCTTTGGGATCGAAGGCCAGGCTGTTGCCTTGGAGGATTTTTCCTTTCCAAGGTCCTTCGGTCACTTCTCCAACCCCATTGGCCGTGAGAACAAACAAAGGCGCCTTACGAATTACCGCGCGATAACGCGACCGTATCCAGTTGAGGTTTTCGATTTCTTTTCCACGCTCCACCGCCCAGGCGCAGGGAGATATCAAAACTTTTGCCCCCATGGAAAATAGAACCGCCGCTGCGTCAGAAGTCCAGTTGTCGGCGCAAATATTCACACCGACAGGAACGCCATCGATTTGAGTCAGGTTCAGACTTGTGCCGCAGGAATAGATGCATCGAGCCAGATCCAGTTCGTTTATTTTTCGGTGGACCGAAACGATTTCTCCTTTTCGATCCATTAAAATGGCCGAATTGTAAACCTTGCCCTGAAAGAGTTCTTCAAATCCAGCGACCATGTTCATCGAGAATCTTTTTGAAAAAGTGCGCCATTTGGAAATCGTTTCACCAGACAAAGATTCCGCATGCGCACGGGCTTTTGGAGAAAGCCAACCGGAGATGCAGCATTCGGGGAGAATGCAGAGGTCTGAGCCCATGTCGCCCGCCTCTTCCAATGCTTTGATGGTGTTTTTTACGTTTTCGCGCTTGTTCCCCATCCGGATCGGAATCTGGGCAATGGCCACTTTCATCAAACGAAGCGAATCAGTTCGGGAACTGAAGATCAACAAGATGTTGAATCCGTTCCCTTAAAAATCCTTTGTCCTGCGCGGGCAGCAGGTATCTTGAAAATCTCCATGAGCAAAAAAGTTGTTTTGAAATTGAGCGGGCTGAGTGTGAGACGGAGCGGGGTGCACATATTGACCGGGGTCGATTGGGAGGTGAAACAGGGGGAACATTGGATTGTCCTCGGTCCAAACGGTTCGGGAAAGACCAGCCTGCTGGCGGCGTTGACCGGCTATTTTCCTCCCTCTGAGGGCCATATCGAACTTCTCGGTCAGGTTTATGGGAAGAGCGATTGGCGTGCGCTTCGCCAGAAGGTTGGGATCGTCAGTTCAACCATCCGCCAGATGATGTCGGAGGATGAGCCGGCCCTTTCCAGCGTTGTCAGCGGCAGGTTTGGAATGATTGATCTTTGGGGGAAACCGTCAGCGGGAGATGTCCGGAAAGCCAGGAAACTGCTCCGTTCCCTGGACTGCCAATATTTGGAAAATCGGGAATGGCGGGTCTTGTCCCAGGGCGAACGGCAAAAAGTATTGATAGCCCGGGCTTTGATGGCGAATCCGGCCATGCTGATTCTGGACGAGGCCTGCGCCGGTCTTGATCCCGTGGCGCGCGAAGGTTTTCTCGACTGGCTTTCTCATTTTGCGGCGCGAAAAGAGGCTCCGGCATTGGTGATGGTGACCCATCATCTGGAGGAAATACTTCCGGAATTTCCCAAGGTATTGTTATTAAGCCGTGGACGGGTTTTGAAGACCGGCACCCAGAAAAAGGTTCTCAATTCCGAACTTTTGTCGGAGACCTATCGCAGTCCGGTCAAGGTGGTGAAGCGGAAGGGGCGGTATCAATTGCGTTTAATCCACAAATAATCCAAAAACTGCGGTTGGAAGGTAATTCGCTTTGCCGCCGCACTCCTTACGGGGAGGGACTCCTCCGGCCTAACTTTTCTTTAAATTGCCGAAGTAGAACCGGACCATCGACAGGGCGAACACTGCGGCGGTTTCGCATCGTAGAATGAGGTTTCCAAAACTGAGGGGATGGGCTCCTGATTCCACGATCAGATCCAGTTCTCTGGGGGAAAAATCTCCTTCCGGTCCGATCCATACTGCAACCCGCAAAGGTATTTCAGGCGCTGCGGATCGCTGACGGTGGATTTCAAATTCCTGAAAAACTTCCAACGGAATACGGGCGTCCTCACGTATGGCTCCGACGATGGCAAGGTCGAACACGGGCTTTGTCGCTAAAAACTCCGCAGGAGTTGCTGGTTGAAGAAGTTGTGGAAGCCAGGGCTGGCCCGATTGTTTGCAAGATTCGATCACCGACTGCCGCCAGCGCGAAAGTTTTCGTTCCTTGTCCTCTCCTCCCAGACGAATCGTGGTCCGTTCCGAAAGCAAAGGAACGATACGCGCCACCCCTAGTTCGGTCGATTTCTCCAGGATCGATTCGAAAAGCTGGCCCTTGGGAAGCGACTGAATCAGGGTGATCTGAAGAGGGGCAGGTGGTTGGAATTTCCGTCCGAGGATCTCCACTCCGACTGATTTCTTTGACTTTTCTGCAATCCGGCAATCGTAGGTGTTCCCCTCTCCATCGAGCACGCTGATGCGATCATCTACGTCCAGCCGGAGAACCGAGAGGGCGTGATGCGCCTCGGTTTCTTCCAAAAAAAATCGCCCGGCCTTGATCAGGGCGGGCGGTTGGAAAAAGCGGTGCATGACAAACTACCTGAAAAACCCCTTGGCCTTTTCAAAAAAAGATTTGGCCAGGGGATTGACGTTCGAGTCGCAAAGTTCTGCGAATTCCTCCAGCTTGGCCTTTTGCGCATGGTTCAAGTGAGTGGGCACCTCCACATTCACCCGGACATGAAGATCGCCGGTTCCATAACCCTGGACGTTCTTCACCCCCTTGCCCTTGAGCCGGAAGACCGTTCCCGATTGAGTTCCGGCCGGTATGGTGATCCTGGCTTTTCCTTGAAGTGTTGGAACTTCCACCTCCGCACCCAGCGCGGCCTGGACAAACCCGATCGGAACTTCGCAAATCAAATCATCCCCGTCGCGCTGAAAAATCTCGTGCCCTTTGACATGCAACACCACAAAGAGATCCCCGTTCGGACCGCCGCGAACTCCGGCCTCGCCGTTCCCGCTGGATCGCAGTCTTGCGCCTGAATCCACGCCGGCGGGAATTTTGATTTTGATTTTGGAATTCTTCTCTTTGCGTCCCGACCCATTGCAGGATTTGCAAGGTTTGTCCACCGTCTTGCCACGGCCCTCACAACGGGGGCATGTTTGGGCGATGCTGAAAATTCCGCGCGAACTGATCACCTGACCGCGCCCGGCGCAGGTCGGGCAGGTCTTGATCGTGGAGCCCTTTTCAGCGCCCTGGCCACCGCAGGTTTCACAACCGTCCAGCTTGGTGACGCTGATTTCCTTCTCACAGCCCTGAGCCGCTTCCAGGAAATTGATCTCCATGTCATATCGAAGGTCGGAGCCCCTTTGAGTACCGCTTGGATCGCGGCGTTCACCAAAGAGATCTTCAAAAATGCTGCCACCGCCACCGCCCCCCCCAAACACTTCGCGGAAGATGTCCGTGGGATCGTGAAAACCACCTCCGCGCCCTGCTTTTGATCGAGAGTCAAAGGCCGCGTGCCCATACTGGTCAAAAGCCGCCCGTCTCTGCGGGTCGCTCAGGATCTCGTAAGCCTCGCCCAGTTCCTTGAATTTTTCTTCCGCCGACTTGTCCCCCGGATTTTTGTCGGGATGAAATTTGATGGCCAGTTTTCGGTAAGATTTTTTTATTTCCTCGGCCGAAGCTTGTTTGGTGACTTCGAGCACCTCGTAATAATCGCGTTTCGCCATAATCAGATCATGCGCCGGGTCGTTTGGCCACCACGACTGTGGCGGGGCGAATCAAGCGATCTTTCAGTTTGTATCCTTTCCGGAGTTGCTGCAGGACGTTCCCTTCCGGAACCTCCGCACTTTCTTTTTCGGAAACCGCCTCGTGAAAATTCGGGTCGAATTTTTTGCCGGTCGCGTCTATTTCTTCGAGCCCGGCTTCCGCTAGTGTTGATTTCAACTGGGTGAATATCATGTTGATCCCGGTTTGCAGCGATTGGTTCGCCCCGCGGGTGTCTCCCGAGGCCGCGCTAACCGCCGCTAGGGCCATGTCAAAATTGTCAACGATAGGAATCAGCGATTGCAACAGCGATTCGTTGCCGTATTTGACGGCGTCTTGTTTCTCGCGGGCGGCCCGTTTCTTAAAGTTGTCGAAATCCGCAGTCTGCCGGAGAAACCTGTCCCAGGTTTCATCCGCCCTGGCGGCGTGTTTTTTCAAATCTTCAATTTGTTCCCAGCTCAAGGGTGCGTTGTCAGCCGGGGCCGGACGGGATTCGTCGGCTTCATCATTGAAACCTCCGGGCGATTGGGACGCGTCGGCGCTTTGTTCAGAACGTGTATTCTCTTCCATGGTCATCTTTCACTTTTTAAAATGAGGTGTGAACATATACAAAGGTTGCCCGGAGGGCAACACCCTCAAAAACCCCTATTTATCGAGTCTCTTTCACAGGAAGAAAAGTTGAATTTTTTTCCGGCGGTCTTATTTTTCGACTCTTTCTAATGCCGAAACCTGAAACGAACTCCCCGGACCAGTTTACAGAAGGTTACTTTAACAAGATGGCCGGCTGGGAAGCCGTCCAAACCGCCAAAGCCCTTTCCGCTTGCGGAAAGGTCCTGAGCGCCGAATGGGCCGCGCCGCTCCTTCGGGGAATTGTTCAGGAGGGGGGGATGACCTACAAGGCGGGCCTAGTAATCCGGAGCGAGGTGGATGTTGAGAACCTTTGTTCCTGCCGGGACTCCAGGCAGTGGGGCAAGATTTGTTCCCATTCCGTGGCGCTCGGGCTCCATCTGAACCGGTCTAGAACTGTCGTTTCCTTCCCGGCAGGTTTTCCTGCTGCTCCAGCCTCCAAACCGCCCGGGCCGGTTCGCTCGCAGGTTGCGCGCAAACGGATTTTACAGAGCTCGGAAGGGATTGAAGCATCAGTGACGGTGGTTTTTCCCCCGAATTTATTGCCCGCTTTGTTGAAAGAAAAAGTGATGCTTCTGTTCGAGGTCGAGGCGGGATCCAAACGCGTGCCGCTCAACAATCTGCCCCTCGACCGACAGTATGCTTTTCCGGCTGAAGACATTCCTTTGGTCGAAGCCCTGGAGCATTTCTCCCCGGGAGAGATTCCCGGGATGGCGGTTTTTAGCTCGAGACAACTGGAACAGCTCCTGCCATTGCTATGCCAGCATCCCAGGCTCAGTTTGGGACGTAACAAACCGTTGACTGTCACTTCTGAACCGGTTCGGTTGCGCATAAAGGCGACGCTGGAACCGAGCGGCGAAATTCTGCTCAAACTCGATCAGCCACCCCCGGTGCTGATACCCGGAACCAGCTGGTCTTTCTCCGAGAGCGGGCCTGGTTTTGCACCGCTGCGACTAACTCCATCAACTCAAACGATTTGCTCCCAGCCAGTCAGGATTCAGCGCGAGAAAATCCCGGCGTTTTTGATGTCGGAGTTTTCGGCGTTGGAGAAGTGTGCTCATTTTGCCAGCGATTTTTCAGCGGAGGATTTTGAGATGGAAACGCTTGAGCCGAAGTTCTCGGCCCATTTCCTAGGCGGACTGGCCATTCTGGAATTGGAACTGAAGGCGGATTACAAGGGGCAGTCCTTCTGTCTCGGTGTGGACAAAGCCGATCTGTGGATGCCGGATTCCGTCAGGCCAAAAGTCTATTCCACCCGCAACACCGCTACGGAGAATGCGGCATTAAATCTTTTTCTACGGCACGGATTTTCAGGTCCAAACGAACAAAAACGTTATGTGTTAAAGGGCCAGAATGAGGTGTTGAATTTTTTTGCCAGGGTATATTCCCGGCTGCCTGCTGATTGGAAAGTGACGTTGGAGGAGCGATTGGAAAAAAGCCGCGCCAACAACATCGAAACCATTCAACCTCGTTTTCAGGTGATTCCGTCGGGTGAACAATGGTTTGAGCTGGAGGTTGATTATCGAACTCAAAACGGGGAACGATTTTCTCCTGCGGATATTCAACGGCTGCTGCTTTCCGGTCAAAGTCATACACGCCTTAAAAGCGGGAAAATCGCCCTGTTCGACTCCGAGGCTTTGGACGAATTTCAACAGGCACTGAGAGATTCCAATCCGCGACAGGAAGGAAACAAATTTAAACTTTCCAACATCCAGGGGGCGTTTTTGGAAACCACCGTGCGCGAAACCGCCGGATGGAATCTTTCAGCCCCGGCCGGATGGAAAGAAAAAGTTTCGGGAAAAGCTTTCGCCGCCGGGAAGATTGATCTGGGCGATCTTGAACCGGTTCTTCGTCCTTATCAGAAGGAGGGTGTGAGCTGGATGAGTTTTCTGCGCCAGAACCGGTTTGGCGGAATCTTGGCGGATGAAATGGGTTTGGGAAAAACGGTTCAAACTCTGGCTTTTATCCGGACCATCCGTGCTGGACAATCCTCAACGCTAGGTGCCGGAGGAATTCCGCCCACCCTGATTGTTTGTCCCACCAGCCTGGTGTTCAACTGGATGGACGAAGCCCGCAAATGGACACCGCAGTTAAAGGTTTTGAATCTTACCGGCGGCGGTCGTTCGGAGCTTTTCGGACAGATTGAAAAGCACGACCTAGTGATCACCAGTTACGGATTGATCCGCCGCGACGCCCAGCTTTACCAGCAGCTGCAATTCGACACGGTGGTGCTGGACGAGGCGCAGCACATCAAAAACCGCCAGACCCAAAACGCCCAAGCCGTGAAGGCAATCCGTGCCCAAAACCGCCTGGTATTGACCGGAACGCCGTTGGAGAATTCCGTCCTGGATCTCTGGTCGATCTTCGATTTTCTCATGCCCGGTTATCTCGGGACGGCCCAGGATTTCCGGGAACGTTACGAAGTGCCGATCTCCCGGGAAAATGACCGGCAGGTCCAAGCCAGATTGTCGCGGCGATTGCGGCCTTTCCTGCTACGCCGTCTTAAAAAGGATGTGGCTGCGGATCTTCCCGAGAAAATTGAACAGGTTTCTTTCTGCGAACTGACGGAAGAGCAATCCCAGGTTTATCGGGAAATTTTGTCCGCGACACGCAAAGAGCTGAGCGACGCCGTGGGTCAACAGGGTTTGGAAAAGAGCCGGCTGCTCATCCTGAACGCCCTGACCCGGTTGCGCCAGATTTGCTGTGATCTCAGACTCTTGAAGCTGGAAAAGGTCGAGGAACATTTTGCCTCTGGAAAACTCGAGCTGTTTTCCGAACTTCTCGAGGAGGTTGTGGATGGTGGGCACCGGGTTCTCGTGTTCAGCCAGTTCGTGGAAATGTTGTCCCTGTTGAAAAAACGGCTGGATCGCGATCAGATCAAATACTCTTATCTGGACGGTTCCACCACTCAAAGAGGGGCGGTGGTCCAGGAGTTTCAGGGGAACGATCAGATCCCGGTGTTTCTCATCAGTCTAAAAGCTGGCGGGGTCGGTTTGAACCTGACCGCGGCTGACACCGTGATTCATTTTGATCCATGGTGGAATCCCGCCGTGGAACAACAGGCGACGGATCGGGCGCATCGCATCGGACAGAAAAAGATCGTTACCAGCTACAAGTTGATCGCGCGCGGAACCGTGGAGGAAAAAATCCTTCATCTACAGAACAAAAAGAAAGGAATGATCAACAACATCATTGATGGAGAGGAAGGTTTTTCCAAAAGCCTCAGCTGGGATGATGTCCAGGATTTGCTGGCTTGAGCTAGATGGGGAGCGATGTTTGTTGAGGCTGCGCTGGTTTCTTGTTAATCAAAGTTTGTAATTCGTCGTTTCTCCCATGAACACCACTGAAAAAAGCTCGTTTTCACACCGTCAGGCGCTGGTTAAAAAGTTGATCTTTTTGTCGGCCCTGACCATCGCCCTTTTTGTCGCGAACGGCGTCGTCACACTTTTCCTTTTGCAGGACCAAAATCAGAGTTACCTGGACACCCTGCGCGGCGTACGGCAGCAGATGCAAGCCCTGGAATCGACCCGAACGGCGCAAGTACATTTCAAAAAGCAGGTTCAGGAATGGAAAAATATTTTATTGCGAGGCCGTAACCAGGTTGATTTTGACAGGTATTTGAAAGCCTTTGACGACGAGGCGGCCGCCATTCAAAAACATCTGGAGCAGCTGAAATCCACAGGCCCGGACTCCCGGACCAACCACATCGAGGATCTACAAAAACAACTGCACAATCTTTCATCCGCGTATCACGAGGCATTGACGGGGTTTGATCAAAAGCGACTCGACTCCGCCCTTGAGGTGGATGCAAAGGTGCGAGGCATGGACCGGCAGCCGACTGCGGACATGGACGCGTTGGTGGAAGAAATCAAGGTCGAAACCGACCAAGTTGTGACAGCAATCCATGGTCGGACGGAACAAAACTATGTCAAAACCCGGAGGATGGTCGTGGTGGTTTCCTCCGTCGCAGTGCTTTTGAGCCTTGGTTCGCTCGGAATTTCACTGACTGCTGCCAGAAAGTCATGAGATCGCAACAATTGTCGTTAAAATGACTGGAGATGCTTGAGCTTTTTGGAAATTTACTCTCTGGTCTCGGTCTTTTTTTCATCGGTGGAAAATTTGTCAGCGAACATTTGAAACAAATGACCGGACGCAAGGTCCGCCAGATTGTTTCCAAATTCACCAATCATCCTTTTCTTGCTGGCTGGTGGGGGTTTGTGACCGGAGCCTTGATGCAGAGCACCACCGCGGTCACCTTCATAGTGACCAGTCTCGTTTCCGCCGGTTTGATGCAGGTGCGCCGTGCTGCTCCGCTGATCACCTGGTCGAATGTGGGGACTTCGGCCCTGGTTCTACTCGCAAGTTTTGATCTAAAAATATATATCCTGTATCTCCTCGGCCTGATCGGACTCGGTTTTTACCTCGATTGGGACCGTTCCAATCGGACAAAACATCTGCTGGGGGCGTTGTTGGGAATCAGTCTGCTGTTTTTGGGTTTGTATTACCTGAAGAACGGTGCGGCACCGCTGAAAGATTTCGAAGGCCTGGCCCGATTTCTAAAATACATCCAAAATTCCAGCCTGCTGGCTTTCTTTCTCGGAGCTATGCTGGCGTTTCTGGCCCAATCCTCGACCACCGTATCGATCATTGGCATCACCTTTCTTAAAGCGGGCCTGCTGACAGATTTACAGACAGTGATGATGGTAGTACCAAAAAAAGATGGTGCAGGGGGGATTCGAACCCACGACCAATTGAATAATCGCCGACACACCGTTGTTGGGGCGTGAATCTCACCCACTTTTAATCACGCCCGTTGTTGAGAGGATCGCGAAATAATTTGCCTTTAACTTTTGCCCGTGCAAAATGTGTGCTTGAGCTGACGTATTGCAGCATATTTGGGACTCCTGCTTGACGCAGGACGAACGATCTTGATTTGGTCCAGGCTCACCGCATGGTTGCTGCTTTCGATGCCTCCTGGTTGAACCAACCCCAAACGGTCGTTCGAGCGAAGCGCTTACATCAAAAACCTGCCAGCCTTCAAATGCCTTGAATTTGTTAATTAACAGACGATACTTAATCGAATGCAAACAGTGTTTACACCTTCATTAAAGGGAAGAAAACTGACTCCTTTTGATCGATTCGAGAAGTCCACCCGATGGTTTCAGGAAGACGCGGAAATTCCTGATTCGATCAAGGTGGGATTAGTTGCCACCGTCTGGCTTTCCAGTGTGGAGACTTTCAGAGAATCGGAGGAGGATCGATTAATTAGCGACGCGGCAAATGGGACTGAAAATTATTCTCAGGGCCACAAAATTGTTTTAACTACGTTAATCTCACAAGGGGAAGTTATTTTGGACGCAATCAAATCTTTTGGACTGCCTCCGAAATTTAAAGAATTTTCTGTTGAAGACTTTGAGTCTGCCATCGAAAGCCTCTATATCTCTCTAAGGTCAGAGTATGGTCCAAAAAACCACCCTAAGATCGATGCGCAAATAGACTCGATCTTCAATGCCGCGTAACGAAAAAATCGAAGCGATTCTGATTGCCTGGGACGATTTCAATCGGTCAACGCCTGCTGAAAAGACCAGGTGCATGCACCGTTTGAATGCTCTTCTCGATGAAGCCATCGGGGACCGCCCTTTGACTAGAGAAAATTTAATGACCAATTTATCGGGACATTACCAAGAGTTTCGCAGAACCAAGAAGCTAAGGGAGCAAAGCAGACTTCCCAAATGATCTGATATTTGGTTCAGCTTCCGGTAATTTTGCCGTTAACTCGCCCCTGCCGACAAAAGGTTGGAATTTTCCAGCTTCAGGCAAAGAATCAAAAAACTCCGGTTCAATCTGATGTTCATGGATTTTCTCCTTCGGCTTCCTGCTGCAATCTTCGCACACCAGCAACTGAACCAGGGACGTGGCATCCTCCGGTGTGGTGGTGTCTGGACGGTGCAGGACAATGGGCTTCTCGCATTTGTAACACTTGGTTTGAATTCTCACTTCCTTCCTCCTCGCTTCCTTTGCGGTCTGTCAAAGCATCGATTACAGATGAAAGCCCCTGCCAGCTTCCAAACGTCTGCGACGGTCAAACCGCCTCTGGTTGCTCTTAAGCTTCATGGAGTTTTACAAATCGGGCAGGGCATCTGAATCTTCATGATTTTGTTGTTTACGTTTTGCTTGGTTAATCCTGGTGGTTGTGAGCTGGCGACGTTGCAGATTGATTGATAGAACCCATTCCGTCGGGCTGATTCCATCGTGATTCCACTCCACGTATCGCGGAGCGACACCTGCCATGGTGCAAGCCAGTTGTCGGTTGCGCCCGTCCAGGATCATTCCTTCATGCAGGACAATCGGGTTTAAGAGGCCGTTCTTTTTTACGTCCTCAACAAAGTCTGCAAGATCCTGACCGTCCATGAGGGGGAACAGTTTTGCTGCCGGGTGGCTTTCTTTCTCAGATGCGTGGACACAATTCATGCCTTGATCGTTTGTGATCGGATTCATAAAAATTCCAGTTGGCGGAAGATTACCGACTCAGGAAACGCTCGATCTCGCTAACTGGAATTAATTTGTGACGAAGCGCGCCCGATGGCTTCAAAAGTCCACGCTTGATGAGCCGGTGAACAGTCACATAGCTCACGCTCAAAGATTCGGCAGTCTCACTGAGTGAATATGCCATCCTGGGAATCGCCGGGGGGATGAGGGGGCGATGGTGTGCGGTGGTGTTGAGTGACGTCCGAAATAATTTGCCTTTAACTTTTGCCCGTGCAAAGTATGCCCCGGTGCTGACGTATTGCAGCAGGTTTGCGACTTTTGGGAAGGACCGCCATTTCCCACAGAGGGAAAGGTTGGTCTTTTGTTTTTCTGGCGTTGTATCCGTAGGATTTTCTTTCATAAGCAAGAGAAAGGCTGAGGGATACAAAACAAAAATTCAGGAAGCTGTAAGACGTTACATTCAGCAGGTTGCCTCGGTAGCTCAGTTGGTAGAGCAGTTGACTCTTAATCAATTGGTCGTGGGTTCGAATCCCCCCCGGGGCACCATTCTCAATGCGAGCGCTGTTGCGGTGAGCCAACATCCTTAATACCTTCCTGAACCTCCTGAACCAGATATTTATTTTATGCATAGCCCCTTCCAAAATGAAATGTTGACCTTCGGCAAATCGAAAAACCCGATCTTCACAACATTGAGGAGATTTACTCCCGTTGTCATATTCAGTTTAGCGGTTTCGCTGATTGGGACCTTAAACGGATGGTGCCAGGGCCAGGTTAATTTTGACACAAAAGCGGTCGGAGCGCCTTGTTATTTTTGTCAGAACAATGTTGGGGGCATCAAAATGGAGGGCGATGCCTGGCTTGCCTAGCTAATAGCAATGTTTCTCCACTCAAATAATCGTTCCCGATGTTACTTTCATTAAATGCCTGAACTGGCTGAGGTTGAATTTTACCGAAAACAATGGGATCTGGGATTGCAACAGGTTCTCGTGGGCCTGGAGTTGCACGAAAAGCGGCGTGTTTTCAGGAAGTGTGATTTGCAGATTTTGCGGGACTTGAGCGGAAAAACTTTTCAGAGAAGCCGCGCTTTAGGAAAAAAATTGGAGTTCGCCTTTTCCGGCGATCTTTTTCTCGGAATCCACCTGGGAATGTCGGGTGGACTGAGGTCCGAACCTCCTCAATTCTCATCAGAAAGCCACGATCATCTGGTTCTTAGGTTCTCCAAGTGCACTCTGGTTTACAGAGACCCGCGCATGTTTGGACTGGTGATCTGCCAAAAGGGCAGGGAGTCAGGGGATTGGTTCAGCAATTCCGGGCCTGAGATTCTGTCGGATGCCTTCACTCTTCCATTGTTTCATCAATACGTGAAAAGAAAGGCGGATTGGGGTGTCAAAAAGTTCCTTCTCGATCAGGCGTTCTTTCCAGGGGTGGGGAACTGGATGGCGGATGAAATCCTCTGGCAGTGCGGGCTGAATCCCGCGATTAAAACAGGTGTTTTGAGTGAAGGGGAAGTGAGCAATCTACGCTGCAAAACGAGGGTGATTTGCCGCACCGCACTCCGTCGGATAGGTGAAAAATACGATGACGTGCCCAAAGGATGGCTCTTTCATGAACGATGGAGCGGGAAGGGCATCTGCCCGATTCATTCGATTCCTCTTGAAAAGACTGTGGTGGGAGGAAGAACGTCGGCTTGGTGTCCGAAGTGTCAGCCCTTCCGCACGGGGCCCGGCATGGCGGTGAAAAAGGCGGTTTAATAACTTTAAATCACCTATTGACTTCACAATCTTGTTTGCTAGTTTCTCCCCTCCTTTAAGATAAGTATTAGATGAAAACGTATTTGCCGAAAGTAAATCTCGATGAGCGGAAGTGGCATGTGATTGATGCCAATGGCGCGGTCTTAGGCCGGTTGGCGGCCCAAGTTGCCGATATTCTTCGCGGGAAGAACAAGCCTATTTTTACTCCGCACTTGGACGCAGGTGATTTTGTTGTCGTAATTAACGCCGAAAAGGTGGTGCTTACCGGCAAAAAAGAACAAGCCAAGACTTTCATGTCCTACTCGGGATGGAAAGGTGGCGAAAAATTCACCAACGTATCCCAGGTTCGGGCACGTCAACCGGAGCGTCTGATCACTCATGCAGTGAAAGGAATGATCCCGAAAAACCGCCTCGGACGAGTTCTGCTCACTAAATTGAAAGTTTACAAGGGGAGCGAACACCCCCATTCCGCGCAACAACCCGCGGTGCTTCAGGTTGCTAAATAATTTCCATCGATTGACGATTTATGGCTGAGACTAAAGTTCAGGAATTTTTGGGGACCGGACGTCGTAAAACCTCTGTGGCCCGCGTTCGATTGGCCGCCGGATCCGGAAAGATCACCATCAACGGCCGCACGTTCGAGAACTATTTCTCCACGGACACCCTGCGGATGACCGTGACCCAGCCTTTGACTGTCACCGAAACCACCACCAAATTTGATATTCGTGTGAATGTCACTGGTGGCGGCACCACCGGCCAGGCTGGCGCTGTGCGTCATGGTATTTCACGTGCCCTGCTGGAAGCCGATCTGACCTATCGCCCGGCGCTGAAGGCGCAGGGGTTCCTGACCCGCGATCCTCGTATGAAGGAACGGAAAAAATACGGTCAACCTGGAGCTCGCAAACGGTTCCAGTTCAGCAAGCGTTAAGATTTGCATTGTTTTCAAAACCCCGCTCCGAACGAGCGGGGTTTTTTTATGGGAAATTTTCAGGAATCACTTTGGGCTGACCCGGAATTCTCGCGGGCCTATTTGACCAATGCAGGCCATTTCATCCCGGACCGTCTTTACTTCCTCCGGCTCCTGGCCTCTTTTTACAAGTTTCATTTCGGAGCAGCCTCCGAATCATCCCTCCGGCTTTGCGATCTGGGAGCAGGGGACGGGATATTGACCGCGACCCTCCTGGATTCAGCGCCTGGGGCCAATTTTTCTCTGGTGGACGGATCGCCGGACATGCTGGCCGCCGCCAAGAAGATTCTAGGTGAAGATTCAAGGTTTGTTTATCAAATCCTATCTTTCCAGGATCTTATTTCAGGCCGGACGCCTTTTGGTCCACACGATTTTGTTTATTCTTCATTTGCCATTCACCACCTGGATGGAGCTGAAAAAGCGGGTTTGTTTGAAAGAGTATTCCAAGGATTAAACCCAGGAGGCGCTTTTCTCAACATCGACACCGTTTTTCCCCGGCACGCGGTTTTCATCAACTGGTATTACCAGTTTTGGGGTGAATGGATTGCCCGAAATTCCCAGGAAACCGGTCATGGAAAGGACTTTTCGCACATCCCCGGCTCTGCGAGGGCAAATCCCGACAACAAACTGACCTCCATCGATGATCAGCTTGATGCGATGCGAGGGGTCGGTTTTCGTGAAGTCGAATGTCATTATCGGAACGGGTTGTTTTGTATTTATAGCGGGAGCAAGTAAGCTGAACTTCATGAGCCAGACAGCTAGCAAGGTTTCGGTCGGAATAATCGGTGCCTCGGGATATTCTGGGGAGGAACTGGTCCGGATTTTACTCGGTCATCCCGGGGTGGATCTGACGGCCGTGACCTCCAGACAATATGCGGGACAGACCCTGGCCCAGATTTTTCCCCGGTTCGCCAGCAATCCAAAAGCCCGGCAGATCAGGTTTTCTGAACCGAACGCCGAACTCGTTGCCCGGCAGGCAAACGTGGTTTTCCTCGCGCTTCCACACGGAGTTGCCGCCGAGTTTGCCAGACCGCTTTTGCAAAACGGTTGTCGAGTGATCGATCTGAGCGCCGACTTCAGGCTGCGGGAGGGCTCGGTTTACAAGGAGTTTTACGCGCACGACCATCCCGCACCCGAATTGTTGTCCGAGGCGGTTTACGGTTTACCCGAATATTACCGGGACAAGATCAAAAGCGCTGTTCTTGTGGCCTCCCCCGGCTGTTATCCCACGAGCATTCTGCTGCCAACTCTGCCGCTCCTCAAAGCTGGTTTGATTGAACCCGGAGAGATTATTGCCGATTCATTAAGCGGCGTCAGCGGGGCGGGGAAAAAGGCGGAGGTGGATTATTTGTTCGTGGAATGCAATGAAAGCGTCCGCCCATATGGGATTCCCAAACACAGGCATCTTTCGGAGATTGAACAGGAGATGAGTATCGTTTCAGGTTCGCCGGTTCAGATTCAGTTCACCCCCCATTTGATTCCGGTAAACCGCGGCATCCTTTCCACCCTATATTTTCGATTGAAGGCGCATCTCCGTGCTGACCCTGGTCTGGAGTCGAAAATTTCCGGGGCTTATGCCGGTTATGCATCCGAACCTTTCGTTCGCGTTCTTGAGGGGAAATCTTTGCCGGACACCAAAAATGTGGTGGGGACAAATTTTGTGGAATTTGCCTGGAGGGTGGATCCACGGACCGGGCGCCTGATTGTGGTTTCGGCAATTGATAATATTGTGAAAGGTGCCAGCGGCCAAGCTGTGCAATCCTTTAATATCATGTGTGGCATTTCAGAAACGACCGGACTAGTTTAGCGCCTAATAAATCGCATGAGCAAGCAAGGCCACCTCACTGCACCGATTCAGAGCACCAAGATCCCCTCCGGAATTCCCTTCATCATCGCCAACGAAGCCGCAGAGCGATTCAGTTTTTATGGAATGAAAGCCATCCTGGTGGTTTTCATGACCAAATATTTGATGGACAATCAGGGAAAACCGACGCCCATGTCGGGAGATCAGGCCAAGGAGTGGTTGCACTGGTTTACTTCAGCTGCTTATTTTTTTCCGTTTTTCGGAGCTATTCTGTCAGACTGGCTTTGGGGTAAATACAAAACAATTTTGATCCTTTCGATGGTTTATTGCATCGGGCATTTCGCGTTGGCCGTAGATGCAACAAAGCTTGGTTTGCTGATCGGATTGACACTTCTTTCCATAGGTGCGGGGGGAATCAAACCTTGTGTTACAGCACATGTCGGCGACCAATTTGGCCAGTCGAACCAGCATCACATGGGCAAAGTCTATGGATGGTTTTATTTCTCCATAAACTTCGGAGCCGCCATTTCCATGTTTTTGATTCCGATCGTCCTGGCAAAAAGAGGACCTCATTGGGCGTTCGGTATTCCGGGTGTTTTGATGGTTTTGGCAACCCTCTTTTTCTGGATGGGGCGAAACAGGTTTGTGCATATAGCACCGGCGGGTGACAAGTGGGTGAAAGAGGTTTTTAGCAAAAAAGGAATGGGCTACACCCTGAAAGTGATTCCTATTTTCGTCCTGTTGGCACCATTTTGGTCGCTCTTCGATCAGACTTTCTCGTCATGGATTCTGCAGGGCGAAAAAATGAACCTGCGCTGGTTGGGTTATGATTGGCAGGCGTCACAGATGACCACGGCCAATTCAGTGCTGATCCTGATTTATATTCCTTTGTTTTCATATGTCGTTTATCCAGCGATCCAAAAAGTTTTTCCTTTGACCCCGTTGCGAAAAATCAGCATCGGAATGTTCCTCGCCGCAGTTTCCTTCTTGGTCCCTGTGTGGATTGAAACTCAGTTTTCAGCAGGATTGAAGCCTTCCATAGGCTGGCAGTTCGTGGCTTATATGATTCTGACCGCAGCAGAGATCATGGTTTCCATCACTTGCCTGGAGTTTTCTTATACTCAGGCCCCCAAAAGCATGAAGTCCCTGATCCTGAGCCTTTACCTCCTTTCGATTTCCTTGGGAAACGCTTTTGCGGCTGTGGTAAATAAATTCATTCAGAACCCAGACGGCAGCAGCAAGCTTGAAGGAGCGCCTTATTTCCTGTTTTTCGTGGCCGTGATGGTGGTGACTTCCATTGTTTTTGTCTTTGTCGCCAAAAAATATCGCGAGGAAACGATCGTTCAGGACGAGATCAAAAACGAAGTGATCGCCTGACGCCGGGGCAGCGGCCAGGGTTTGGTCGGCTACCTTGGTTTTATCCTCGCGACCCTTTGGAAATCAACATGTCCCTGATCGAGATTAACCTCCATCAGCTTTGCCTCGATTTTGTCCCCGACTCGGAGATGTTTCAGGTTTTGAACCACGCGCCCTTCCGCCGGAAAATCGAGCAGCCGAACATAAACACCTTTCGAACTCGATCCTGTGATCAAACCGCGAAAAGTTTCTCCTACCCGGTTTTGTAAATAGAACGCAGCGGCAATCTTTCGCATCAATCGCTCGACTTTCCTCGCAGCATTTTCTTTTTCGGTGCAACGGTTTGCGATCCGTTCCAGTTCCTCAATGGTATAAGGAACGGCCTTACCGTCGAGCAAGGCGTGAACCAGCCTTTGGGTCACAAGGTCGGCAAACCGACGGATCGGCGCGGTCGAGTGCGTGTATTCCTGAACCGCCAAACCAAAGTGGATCGGTTCGTTTTCGTCAGGATTGTTCAGCACATATTCGCCGGAGCCGAGCAGCTTGACGATGGTCAGACAAAGCTCGGGATGCGCGGCGGGGGCTGCGGTTTTTCTTCTGTGGAGAAAACGTGCCAGGGAACGAGGTTCAGGAATTGACGGAAGTTTTTCCCCGAGTCCAAAGGCGATTTCCTGGATGCGGTCCCAGTTTTTTGGAGTTCGAACCACCCGCAAGATCATGGGTGAACGTCGTTCCTTGAGAAATCTGGCCATGGTGACGTTGGCCGACACCATAAAACTTTCGATCATGTCGCGGCCCGGATTGTGCGAGGCGTCGGCAAACCCTACCATTTCTCCATTGCGCATCATTGGCCTTGGTTCTTTGAGACCGAAAGTCACCGCTCCTTCGCGTGCCCTCAGTCCCCTCAGCCTCCTCGCTGCTTCACGCTGGAGTTTGAGCTGTATTTCCCAAGCCGGATTGTAGTCCGGCTGCTTCGCCTTTCTGCCTGAGAGCCAGTTGCTGATTTCTTCGTAAACAAATTTGCAACGATTCACCACCATCGACTGGCTGATCTCCTCCAGCCGAACCTCGCCGGTTGAATCGACCAGTATCTTCAATACAACCGCCATCCTGTCCTGACCCTCCAGCAACGATGTGGATTGCGCGGAAAGGTCGGGGGGCAGCATTGGAAAAGCCCGGGCGGCGGTATAGACAGATGTGGTGTTGGTGCCTGCGTACGTGTCTATGGCTGAACCTGCCCTCACATGGCTGGCGACATCGGTTATCCCGATAAAAACTCGAATGAAACCCTCAGGCCCGGCCTCTGCGTATTCAACCTGGTCCAGGTCTCGCGACGCGGCGTTGTCTATTGAAGACCACTCCAGGTGTCGCAGGTCGGAGACGGGGCGGGGAGGCGGAACCATCTTCAGGAGTTCATCTGCGATGGCGGGGGGAAATTCAGGGATCAATCCATAATCCCGCATGGCCTGGGCCGCGCGTTCAGAAAAATCATAATGCACTTTTGTTCCCCGAGTGGATTGGTTTGCGGGCCACGGCGCGCACCTCAAATTCGGGGGCGATCAGAAGGCCGCAAAATCGAATGAGGCGGAAACCGTTCCGGCCCAGATGACATTTAATCGCCAAGCGCGAGGCAAAACGGTCCAGTCGGAATTTTCCAAGCCCGATGGAAACCAGCTCGAAACCGGCGGCCGACACAAAATTTCCGAGTGTTTGAGGGTTCCAGGAGAACATGTGATGATTTGGTTCATTCGGATTAAACCTGCGGTATCGACGTTCCTTTTCATAAGGAACAAAAATGAGCAGCAGGCCGCCGGGTTTCAGTGAATTAGAAAGCTGCTCAATCGAGGCTGCGGGGTTTGGGACATGTTCCAAAACATGATGGCAAAGAATGACGTCAAAAGTTTTGGACGCGATCGAATCGAGGTTTTCCATGAACTCGATTCCATGCCGTTGGACGTGATTGCGAAGTGTGGGGTCGATGTCGTGGCCCGTTTTCGAGGCGCATCGCAGCGCAGCCAGATTCCAGCCAAAACCGACTCCGAATTCGAACACCGCATCTGATTCCTTCACATGCGGCTGAATTTTTTGCGCCCGCTTTTCCGCCACCCATGCTTCGGCAGCCGCAGGAAGCGCCCGGTGTTGATGGTGATAAATCTTTCCTCCATCACCCTGATAAAATTGTCGGGTCAGATCCGCATTCGACATGCGATGACATTCAATTTCATTCCCACAAAAAGTCACCAACTAAAATGGAGGTTCATTTCTACCCTCCGACATGAGCGGCGAGAGCTTATGCTTACGGACCCCGGGACAATCGGCTGATTGGTTCGTCGCATTCTGCTCACCCAACTAGCACTTTTTATTTTTCTTAGTTTTTGGCCTGAACAAGACATCCACCACGTTGCGAAGATATTGTTCATCCGCGATGCCTTCGACTGCGTCGGGCGGGAATTCTGTTTTGGCCCGAAAATGAGCCGCCAGGACGGCGAACGTTTCAATGCGGGCGGCTGGTTCAAGTTCATTGCGCCGAAGCAGGGCCTGGAACGCCAGATACGTTTCTTCTGGCGAAGTATTTTGGCGCAGCCGCGCCTCTAGATGCGGATAATTTCTTAGTGAATTGAACTTAAACTCTCCGAGTTGATCCAGGTCAGGCTGCTTCGATTCCCTCTGCCGGACAACGATTGTATTGGCCGCCAGATCTCCCAAACGTTGCGCCCGGCGGTTGGCCAGCATGGCGATTCCACCGACGAGATAAAACAGTGGCAGCATGTCGATGAGACGCATCAGATTGCGGATGGCTATCTGGCTGAAGGTGAGAAAAAACCCGTCCACATCCAGAACGCGAAGCCGGAGAAGACGTTTTCCAATGGTCTGACCGCGCCAGATCCATTCCATGAAGATAAAATATCCGGTGGAAATCAGGAAAAAGGAAACAATCTTGAGTGCGTCAGCCAGGTCTGCACTTAGGAAACCGATGAGTCCCAGCGACAAGTTTACAGCCGTGACCATGGACATGATGACCGCCAGATCGATAAGCCAGGCCAGAAACCGGGTCATGGGTCCGGCCAATTGGAGCGGGAACGAAATCCCCTCGGCCAGTTCAATGGTGATTTGTCGGGTTGGGTCGAACATCTTGAATTGGCCAGTTATTCCGATCGTTTGGAAAACCCGGCCAGGAACCAGATTAATAATCCAAGCTCCAGGAGACCGAATCCGATCTTGAGAGAGTAAGGGATTTCAGGTTGATGTTTTTGGGACAGGAAAGACTCGATGAGGCCAGCCCAGACGAGCAGAATGGCGATGCCGAAAGTCATGGTCATGAGATCCGGTCCGACTTTTCGCAACCGCATGCGCAAGGTGTCGCGGGTTCCCCATCCGATCAGTGCATGTGCCAGGACCAGACCGGCCTGTCCGCCCATCAGGATGGCTGGAATCTCAATGGTCCCATGAGGCAGAAGCCAGCCTGCCAGAAAGATCGACTGACCGTCTCGAACATAGTCGAGCACCACGGCACCGAGGATGATTCCGTTGTAGAAAAGAACGATCAAAGTGCCAATGCCCCAGGTGAATCCGAGGGCCAATGTGGTGAGCGCCACACGGGTGTTGTGAGTCATCAACTGGGCCGAGAAAGTCGAGGTGTGGGCGCTGCCTGGTTGTTCCTCCCTTTCCTCCCGGGCCACACGTTCACTCGGACTGTCTTGAAGGTGGGGAAATGGCATCAAGACTTCCTTGGCTTCCGGATCGAGCAAAAGCGCGAATGCACCGAACAAAGCGCCAACCATGGTTATGGCCAGGGATAGCCAGAAAGCACGGATATGTTTTCGGAAAGTTTGCGGAAAACTCCGCCACCACCATTGCTTGAATGAAAACCGGCCCTTCTTCCGGCTGTTTTGATGAATCTCTCCATAAGCCCGCGCGACCAAAGCCTCCAGATAGCCTCGCACTTCAGGTTCCGAGGCAAACGTGAGCAGTTTTCCAAGGTCCGAAGTGGCGCGTTGATAGAGGTAATGCAGCTCGTTGATTTCATCGAGGGTCAGCCGCAGCGCGCTGTCGTTTTCCATCCGCTCC
>Ga0163152_10002666_pt1 | contig 24722 bp, 26 predicted proteins | sample OliLakLV19MP8IB2_FD_148635 | JGI IMG/M metagenome (GOLD analysis project Ga0163152, IMG submission 148635) | Freshwater microbial mat bacterial communities from Lake Vanda, McMurdo Dry Valleys, Antarctica - Oligotrophic Lake LV.19.MP8.IB-2 | ecosystem: Environmental > Aquatic > Freshwater >...
TGGCCTCGGCGGAATAGGCAGAGTCACCGCCCGTGTTATTGGCTCGCACGCGGTAGAAATACGTCGTAGCCGCAGTCAGCCCAGAGTCGCTGAAACTGCTCACGTTCGCAGCGGTCGTCCCAATCTGTGCGTAGGTGCCGCCACTGCCCGTCTTCCGCTCAATCTTGAAGCCCGTTTCGTTGTTCGCGTTGTCAGTCCACGTCAGGTTGAGTTGCGAGGCGCTCACCACAGCCACTGCCAGCGCACTGGGTGCAGCGGGCGCGTTGGGCAGAGTCGTCGCGCTGGCCTCGGCGGAATAGGCAGAGTCACCGCCCGTGTTATTGGCTCGCACGCGGTAGAAATACGTCGTAGCCGCAGTCAGCCCAGAGTCGCTGAAACTGCTCACGTTCGCAGCGGTCGTCCCAATCTGCGCGTAGGTGCCGCCACTGCCCGTCTTCCGCTCAATCTTGAAGCCCGTTTCGTTGTTCGCGTTGTCCGTCCACGTCAGGTTGAGTTGCGAGGCGCTCACCACAGCCACTGCCAGCGCACTGGGTGCAGCGGGCGCGTTGGGCAGAGTCGTCGCGCTGGCCTCTGCGGAATAGGCAGAATCACCACCCGTGTTGTTGGCTCGCACACGGTAATAATATTGGGTGCCAGCGATAAGACCGCTGTCGCTAAAGCTGCTCACGTTCGCAGCGGTCGTGGCGATCTGTGCATAAGTGCCACCGCTGCCTGTCTTCCGCTCAATTTTGAAAACGCTTTCGTTGTTCGCGTTGTCCGTCCACGTCAGGTTGAGTTGCGAGGCACTCACCACAGCCACTCCCAGCGCGCTGGGTGCGGCAGGCGCGGCAGGTGCAGTCGCCGCAGGAAAGAGCTGTGCTTGAGGGATGATTTCCTTGTTCTGACTGGTGCTCGACCAAAAAAGTTTCGCCTGCGCACCGCCGGTGTTTTCATAGTAATCGAGTCGAAGGTCGTAAGTCTGCCCAGCCGTCAACGTGATGTTGCCGCTCCATTCCGTGGGTGCTTGGTCCAACCACTTATCAACGATCAACTGGCCGTTCACCCACAACCGCGCACCGTCATCGGTCGTGGTGGAAAAGGTGTAGCTTTCGGAAAAACGAGGCTGCACTTGGCCGGTCCAGCGCACTGAATAAGTATCCACACCCATGCTGGCATCCGGACTGCCATTGCCCCAGTCAAAGTTCACAGTGGCCTCCGTGCGCGTCAGCAACGTGCCGGTGAAGTCGGCGTTGTCATAGTAGTCACCGCGCAGCCCGGTGCCGGTGCCGATCGGCGGCACCAATTCCGCCACGCCGAAGAGCGAAGGATTTTGCCACGCCCCGTCGGTTGTCCCCTGCCAAGCCACCTTGCGGTCCCGGGCTCCGCCGTCGTCGTCGTCATTGACCATGACCTCGAGTCCAATTCGGCTGCCAGTGGTCGGAGTCAGCCCCAAGGTGGACCACGGAAACTTGATTTCGATCCGGTAGCCCGTCGCCGTTCCCACGCGGGCAAAGGTCACGCCAGCGGTCCGTGCCAACTTCGTCTCCAGCACGGCTGGGTCGCTCCAGCGGAGCACATACTGATAGTCGTTTACGCCATCGTAGCTGGTGCCTTTGCTATTGTTGGCATCAATGAAAATTTCGACCAAATCATCGTCATACCAGGCGACCCCCGAGTCATTGATTTTGACGTTGTCCGTAACATCAACAAAAACGTAAAAATTGCTTGCGTCCCACATACCCCGCCAAGTGCCCGAAAGATCGTTGGCCGACGACACGGTGCCAATGACCACGTTGCCAAAGTTGTTCGTGGCTGCACCCGCCCACGCTGTATCCAGGATGCCGTCAATCACGGGCGCGGTGTTCGCCATCGGGAGGTTCACCTTGCCAGAGGAAACAGGATCCGGCGCCCACGCGTAGCCATTGGCAACGGCGTCGGCCCACATGATGGGAAAGTTTGTGTCGAGCTGGTTCTGGCCGTTGATGAACCACATGGACCAGCCCAGCCCCAGACGCTCGCAGGTTTGGTTCACATAATTGTCGCCGGGGAAGGGCTGGGAACGCCATTCGTCCAAGCCAATCGCGCCGGGGATATTTCCCGGCGGGAACGCATTCTCCGAAGGCCAGCCGGGATAACGCGAGTGCAGGTTGCGGAGATTGGCCGCGTTGTTGGCGACACCATAGGCGGCGTCGTTGTTGTAAAGATGGTAAGCCACGGAAGTCTTCGTCCAGTCCACCGCCACGCCCGGCAGCGCGGCGAAGCTGGCGGCGAGATTGCCCATGCCCGTGCCGTAGGCGTAGTCATTGATGCCCGGCGGCGTGAGGATCATCAGGTGTGTATCCGGCGCTCCGGCGCGGGCGATGTTGTAACCGCGCTTGAGGGCTTGGAGGCGCTCTGAATTCTGCGCATTGCCCCCCGTGTCCATGTCGCCATTGGGCCCGATGCCATTCATCGGCTCATTGGCCAGTTCGTAGAGGACGTGGGTGCGATTGGCAAAATAGGGGGCCACCCAAGTCCAGAGCGCGTTGACGTAGGATTCGTTGTAGCTGGGAATATGGTTGTGGGAGTTGATGATGACATACATCCCATTGGCCGAGGCATAGTTGACCGAGCGCTCCATGCGGGCGAGTTGGCGGGTGCGATAGGCGACATCATTCCAATCCGTCGGCGTAAAGTTCGGTCCCGGCGAGTAGGTTTCCACCTCCCACGTATCGAAGAGAATCATGCGAAAGGAGTTCAGCCCCTTCGCTTTCATTGAAACGTAGTAGGAAGCCGGTTCTTCCTGACCCTGTTTTTCCCAAATCCAGGCCGTCCCCGCGCGCAGCGGCGTGTTCGCATCCGTCCGCAGAACTTTCAAATTCGGCCCGCCGTATGGGTCGGGAATGCTGGCCACCGTGACGCGCGCCCGATCCGTGGGCAGGGAGACCGATTGCGCCCACACTGACGCGGTGGAGAGAAAACAGCAGGCCAAGGCGAGCAGGCCAGTGAGATGGCGACGTGAGATTATGGGAAGAATGATCATAGGATTTTACATGTTTAGTCTGGGTTGTTCACAGTTGAGGAAAATGTTCACCACTGCCGCAGCCGGATGTCTTTGAACTGCACTTTCATCGGCGGGCCGGTGTGGACTTGCAGGGCGAGCAGGCCACTGAGGGCGCGGCGCGGGTCGTGGTCGCGCACTTCGCTCATCACCACGTCGTTGATGCGGAGCAGTATCAAATTACCGCGTACGATGACGTGGTAGTCGTTCCAATCGTTGTTCCGCACGACCTTCAGCAACTCCTTCGGATCGCCCACGGTGCCGGCGTCTTTGCGTTCACCCTGCTCGGTGTAGAGGACTTTGCGGCCGCGCTCGGCGAGCTTTTCGCGGAGGAGATATTCCATCACCACGCCAGTCCAGACGTGGTCGGCGGAGAAGTCGGCCTGCGGACCGACGAGTATTTCGGCCTTGCTGCCGGGCGCGCGTTCCCTGGCGTGAAAATAGATGCCGGAGTTTCCGCCTTCGAGTTTGTAGGAAAGCTTGAGTTCAAAATCCCCCGGCTCGCCGCCCGTCCAGATGAGGAAGTTGTTTTCCGAGATGCCACCCTGCGGTGTGATGCCGGTGATGCAGCCATCGTGCACCGACCAATACTTCGCATCGCCGCGCCAGCCAGTCAGGTCTTGGCCGTTGAAGATGGAGACGAAGCCTTTCTCCAAATTCCCGTTCGGTTGCGCCACGGGCGTGGTGTCGGCGGGCAAATCGCCGAGCGCGAACTGCACTCCGTCTTGCAGCAGCCGGAGAAACGCGGGATCGCGGAAGGCGTTTTTATTGTGGCCGAGCGCGGTGTAAAAGCTGCGGCCTTTGCCGACGGATTGAATCCACGCAAGCGGATAGTCCTTGTCCGGGCGCTGGCCCTTGTCCGCCGTCTCGCTGAGGTCGAGGCCGAAGAGCACGCGGACTTTTTCGCGCGAATACGGCGGGTCGAATTGATACAACTCATCGCGCCACGGCAGCGGCAGCGCGGCCTTCCCGGCCCACGCGGCATTGAGCGGATGCGATGTGTCTTCGACCCGAAGGTGCGCCGCGTCGAACTCCCACGGATGATTGCGGAAGCGTCCGCCGATGAGCTGACGGAACTCCGTCTCAGTCGCATTGGCCGCATCCTTCTCCCACACATTCGCAGCGTGGATGCCGACGACACCTTTACCAGCGCGCACGAAATCAATGAGCGCCCGCATCCGCGTTTCCTCGACTTCCGGCGGGCCGAAGACGTTCAGCATCGTGTTATTCATCACCACGGCGTCGAACTCGCGCAGCTTCTCCGGCGTGAAGACGCTGGCATCAAAGCTCGCCGAGGTGGTGAAAGCGTCGGTCTTTTCCCCCATCAATTCCAGCGCCCGCGTGGCCCACGCGATGGCCTCGTCGTGATAAGTGCCGCGCGTGAAATTGTAGATGAGCACGCGGCGCGGCTTCGCCGGCTTGGCCGTGGCTTGCGCGGGAATGTTGGCGCGCAAATGCGCCACATCGGCTTCGGACACGGCGGGCAAAGGCCGTTGAGCAATGGCCGATTGGGCGATGGCTAACAGGCAGAGCGGCAGCCAGAGTTGAATATTGGATTTCATGGAGTGGCGGATGGGACTGAAGTTCATGGGGAGGGCTGGACCGAGTCAAAGGTGGCGGTGGTGGACGCGAAAGTATTGCCCGAGCAGACAAAAAGGCCGACGCGGCTCTGACCATCGAAGGTCGTGGGAAGAATCATCCGCGGCTCGCCCCAAGCGCGACCATCAGTCGAGGTGAAGAGCTGCGTTTGCCCGCCTGCCTGGACGAGCTTGAGATGAATCGGCAGGGTGAACTTGCCCAATTCTTTTTTCTGGTTGTCGTCCTGATCTCCGGACTTGTTCCGCCACCGGCAGACGAGTGAACCCGAGGCCTCGACTTGGATGAGCACATAGCGTCCGCCCTTCTCGCCGAGTGATTCGCGAATCATCAATCCAGCCACGGAAGGGGGTCGGTTGTCCCATTGATACGCCGGGCCGCCGACGTTGGGAGCCAGACTTGTGAGGCGGGCGGAGATAGCAATGTCGCTCGTCACCGGCTTGCTGACGAAAGTTCCTTGATCCCGCACGCGTTCCCAAAACGAGGTCATCGCATGACCACATCCCGTGAGGGTGAACGTGCCGCCAGCGACTGAGATTGAGCCGGGAATGATTGGCGCGTTGAGTTCGTCATAACTCCACGCGGCGGGCAACGTGGAAGGAACTACCGTGACAGCGCAGGTCTGCTGCACCTTGTCGATCATCGCGATGATAGTGCAAGTGCCGGGCTTCTTGCCGACAACGACGGCGATCTGCTCGCCAACTTTCCACACTTCAGCCACGGCGGGATCGCTGCTCAACCACGTCACTTCCCGCTCAAACGTTTCCATCGGTGCCAGTGTGGCGTTGAGCGTGGCCCGTTCATTCACCCCGAGGCTGAGGTTCTTCTGGTAGAGGCTCACTGTCGCGACGGCGACCTTGGGGCGACAGTGAATAGCCTCATTCAGTTCGAGCGTCGCGATGGCGATGCCCTCTGGTTCATGGGCCGCAGTGACGTTCAGCCGGTAGATGTTCCATTTGGCTGGTTTGGCGATGGCGAACTCGCGGCGGTAAATGTGTTCGCTGAACTCGGGAATCTTTCGAGTGTCCAGCGAGGTCCACGTTAACCCGCCATCATTAGAGCCTGACAATTCCAAGCTGCGTGGCAACCGCTGCTGGTCCGAACAAACGAGCGCATACGAGGTCACGAGATACTTCCGGCCATCGGCATACCGGCACTGAAGCCAACCCGACGCGGACTTGGTCACCCACGCCGTCCGGTCATCGAGATCGAAAGCCTTGATCGCTGTCGCAGCGGCGTCCGCCCCACCGCTGCTGGCGATCTGACACATCCCGGCCGTGGCGTAAAAAGCGGTGTTGAACACGAGGCCCGTCGGACGAGCCTTGCCCGCGACCATCAAGTCTTCCAGCGCCGTCTCGACTTCGGCCTTGGGCGGCTTTCGATTCAGGACGAGATAAGAGTGGTTGGTGTTCCCCACGTCCCGCCACATATTGATCCCCGTGGTCGCATCCACCACATTTCTGCCACCGCTGACGACCGAGTAAAATGGCGCGGCACCGCGCACCGCCACCAGACACGAAACAGGATCCCAGCTCAGACGATCCCCGGCGAAACCCACCCCCGGATAAAGCCGATGAGCCATGTTCAGCGGATTGTGCTCCGGCATCTCGTAAGTCACCCGACGACCAGACATCGTCGAACCACCTTCGCCATTAAAGAGCACGGGCGTCGGCCAATCAGAGCAGACGAGAGCCGCCGAGGCGGCATCGACTTTGAAATTATACTCAGCGTCGTTCTTGTTCGCATGGGGCGGATAGTTTCCGCCCATGACCTCGAGCCGCTTCACCTTCTTCGCCACGAGTGAGCGGCCATCCAGCGGGCTTTCTTTACCCGGGCTGGACTGGAGCAGGTTAGCCAGATTCCGCAATGGACCGACCGCCACGATGACTACGCTGTCATCGGGTTCGTTCGCGAGGATTTGCCGGTAGAGCGCGAGCGCATCCGGGTAATCCTTACCTGTTGCGAACTGATGCGGAAACCACCGGGCTAACTCGGTGGTGTAATGCGGGCCGGCGAGAAACCCAGTATCCTTCAGAGTTCCCACGGGAATCTCGGGCCGCCCAAACCAGATGTTGATCGCATCCAGGGCCGGAGCAATCGCGTCTGCCGAAACGCATCCCATCGTCGCGAGTAACTTCGCTTCACCACGTGCCACGGCACCGTGTAGAATGAAGAGCGCGCCGACATCATCACAATCCCCACCCATGTCTGTGTCAAAAATAATGGGAGCGGGAAGGCGACGAGTTTCACCCTCGGCCCGCTGCGCCCGCGCGGCGTCTGCCCAGAGCAGGCAGCCCGCGGCGCAAGCAAGAGGGCCAAGCAACCGAGAAATCCGAAGTGCTGGAAGCTTGGGACGCATTTCAAAGCATCCAGCCGTTGTGCGTCGGGCGTTTGAGCATCGCGTTCGCCGCGTCGTTGCCGATGAACTGCTCCATCTTCGGATCCCACTTGAGCTTCGTTTGCAGCCGCGCGGAAATGTCTGCGACCATGCCCATGTAAGAAGCGGTGAGCGTGGCATCCACGTCCGAGACCGGGTCTTTCCGCGAGCGCACACACTCAATGAAGTTGCCCTGATGATGGTCCGATTTGTAGAGCGGTTTGTCCTCGGGCTTGAGTTCAATTTTCAAAGGGCCCGTCGGCGCAGCCTCAATGCCTGGACGATCCACCTGCACCCAGCCGAGGTCGCCGTAGAAACGGCAGCCGGTCTTCATCTGATACTGGTCTTTGAAAATCAGCTTCAACCCATTGGCGTAAGTGTAGGTCGCGTTCCATTGCTTCACGTTGTCGGTGAAACCTTCGTTGCGGTAACTCGCCTTGCACTCGACCTCAAAGGGCACAGTGCCCAGCTCCGGCAAACCCCACAGCGCGATGTCGAGATGATGCACGCCCCAGTTCACGATGAAGCCGTTGCTGTAATCGTTGATGAGAAACCAATCGCCGCTGTGCCGCGCGGGATGGTAATCGCGCTCCGGGGCCGGACCCTGCCACATCTTCCAATCAAAGCTCGACGGCACCGCCACCACGGGCTGCACGACGCGTGGACCTTTGTAGCCGGCCTTGAACTGCGGTCCGTCGGTGGACACTTCCACAGTGTGAATCTTTCCGAGATAGCCGTTGCGGGCGATTTCGCACGCCTGCCGGAAATGTTTCTGCGACCGCTGCCAGGTGCCCGCTTGAAAAACGCGCTTTGCGTCGCGCACGGCCTTGCGAATCGCCTGCCCCTGCTCCAGCGAAACACCCATCGGCTTCTCGCAATACAGATCCTTGCCCGCCCGGGCGGTGGCGATGGCGAGGAAGGCATTCCAATGATCCGGCGCGGCAATCGAGACGGCATCAATGTCTTTCCGGGCGAGCAGTTCGCGGAAATCCGCAATCATCGCGCAACCGGTGTCGCCGTATTTTTCATCCACGAGCTTCTTGGCCTTGGCACGCTTTTCTTCCGAAACATCGCAGACGGCCACGACCTTCGCGCCCGAGAGGTCGAGAAACTTCTGCATGTTGCTCGTCCCCATCCCACCGACGCCGATGCAGCCGACAGTGATTTGATTGCTCGGGGCTACCTGACCGTCCGCGCCGAGCAGTCGCGACGGAATGATTTGCGGCAGCGCCACCGCGCCAGCGAGCAGCGATGAGGATTTGAGGAACTGACGACGATTGATGGATGGGTTCATAGACTATTTCTTGGAAATGGTTTTGAGCTTTTCGGAATTCATCGTGGTTTTGGCGGGAACCGCCGCCGCGTCGCGACGCCCCGCTTCCATTTTCAAAAAATCGACGATGTGATTCGAGTGCGAAGCCAGCAGCGAGGCCGCGAGTTTCGGCTCCCCGCTCTCCAGCGCATCCACGATGGGGAGGTGCTCCCGCGCGATGGCCACCGGGTCGAAACTCTGGAGGTAATCCATCGTCCAGCGCGTCCGCACCTGGAAGAACAGCGAGTCCCAGGTTTTGAGCAATATTCCATTGCCCGCCGCCTCGACGATGGTGCGGTGGAAAACCTGGTTGTGCTCCTGAAACGCTGCGAAGTCCTTGCGCCGCGCAGATTCTTCGATGGCCTTTGCGGCCTGCCGCAGTTTTTCACCACGCCCCTTTATACTGGGCGTGGCCGCGCGGGCGGCCAGGGATTCCAGCGCCCCGCGCACAGCAAAAGCCTCGATAGTTTCGTGCAGACTGGTCTGGCGAACGGCTGCGCCCTTGTTGTGCTGCGCCTCCAGCACGCCCATGGCGACCAGCTCACGGATGGCCTCGCGCACCGGCGTGGCGCTAATGGAGAATTCCTCGACCAGCGTGATTTCCACCACGCGGTGGCCTGGCGGCAACTCACCCCGCGCGATGCGGTCGAGCAACGTGTCGCGGATGAACTCACGGATCGATTTGAGCGGAGGGATGGGCATAAAGGAATTTCGAGTTGGCGAATCTGGCGTGTCGTCAGCGTTGTGTTGTCGGGTTCGCAAGCGAGTAAGGTGATGGATGATGGATTATGTATAATCCATTAAATAAAAAGCCGTCAAGCTTTGACTTGGTGCGAGTCATTTTCCGCTCCGTTTTTCTACGTTTTTATCCTTGTAACATGAACGGCGCGAGGTCTATTCTGCGCGCGTTCGCCCGATAAACAGAAACACCCTCTCTTCAAATGAATCGTTTTCTTTTATGAAATCATTTGCCTCTTCTCCCAGGATAGTCGCTCCGCGCGTGATTTTGACGGCCATTGCCATCGCCGTAGTCGGCAGCCTTGGCGTCATCGGGTGGATATGGCGGAGCTCTGTAATTTCAACATCCCCCCACGCGCAAGAGGATTACGCGAGACCAGCGGCATTGCCAAACGCTGCACCAAACCACCTGGTCGCTGCGGTGGAAACAGTCGGCAAATCAAACCTGCTGTCGGCTCAAAACGCCAATCAAGCTGTCCCGCGCAAAGTCGCTATCTTCGTCGAAAACCGAGCCGGAGCCGCGTTGAATGACAAGGTGCCAGTGCTCGAAGACTTTCTCACCAGCCGAATCACGGAAAAGGGATTCTCCGTAATCAGTCGGGAAATCGCAATCAATGCGCTTAAGACTTACCCGACGGCGGAAATCGCCGCATCGACCGCTAAGGCCACGAAAGTGGAAGTCGATACTCCCACTGGCTCGGCTGAAGCGGGAGTTGGTGTAGCGAGCGCGAGCGCGGCGCAAATATCTGTGACTTCTGGGATGACGAAGCTCGACAAATTACTAAGCGATAGCACTTCCGCTCTCCGGCTCGCGCAAAATTTGGGAGCAGATTACCTGTTGGTTGCCTCAATCACGACTTTCGCCCCACCACAGATTCAAAAGAATAAGGAACTCAACACTGTAATTATCACGCATACACTTCGGGTGAGCTACAAGGTTCTTGAGGCCTTGGAGGGAGGCAGTTTAATCGGGGACGTGGCTAAAGCGACCAAGAGTACCCGTTCCACCGAGGATAACCAGACAGAGAACCCGGACATCGTAAATGAACTGTTGGATGACGCAGCAACTCAGGTTGCTGAAAGTGCCGGCAAGAAAATCACGACGATTGCTTCGGCTGTGGCGCTGCCGAGGTCCGTCGAGATATTTGTGTCTTGTGCGATGCAAGATTTGGTGCAACTGCCGCTCCTTACCGATATTCGCATCCTCGATAATGGCAATCTCGTCGTGACAACCAATCGCATCAGCATCCAAGTGGTGTATGCAACGGTCAAAGTTGATGGGTTCGCTCGTGGCTCTGCACCTGGTAAATTTAGTGTACCCCCAGGATCGCATAAAATGCGAATCACTCGCGCCGGATTTAACGACTATGAAGACGATGTCATCTTCTCGGAAGGCCAAAGGTTTGAGAATGTAGCCTTGCAAATGTCGGAAGCTGGTTACGCGCGATGGAAAGACAACACAACCTTTCTCTTTGCCATCAAAACCGGCGAGAAGATGACCGACGGTTTGCGCGAGATGATGGGAGGATTTTCACAAACTTTGCGCCAGAGCGGATATCGAGTTGACACCAAAACCGATATCAAAGCGAACATCGAAACCAAAGGAAAGTCCCTGTTCGACGGCTTGGTTGTTCAGCCCACTCTTTTCAAATGAATCGTTTTTCTTTTATGAAATCATTTGCCTCTTCTCCCAGGATAGTCGCTCCGCGCGTGATTTTGACGGCCATTGCCATTGCCATCGCCGTAGTCGGCAGCCTTGGCGTCATCGGGTGGAAATGGCGGAGCCCCTTACTTTCAACATCACTGCATGCGCAAGAGGCGTACGCGAGACCAGCGGCTTTGCCAACCGCTGCACCAAACGACGCCACGTTAAACACGGTGGAGAGCGCTGTTCCGAATAGTCAGCGCGTGGAAGCACCGCGCCAGGCGACTCAAGGTGAAAGCAACGGACGCAATGCGGATGTAGACGGAAACGGCTCCGGCGGTTCCCCTAATGTTGTGCTGGCGCAAGCAGTGGCCGGCACGACATCTACCTCCCAAGGGGGCACGCCGGAAGGCAAGGCCACGCTAGGCGTGGCTGCGATTAAGCCAACGCCCGCTCTGGTCGCTGCGGTGGAAACAGTCGGCAAATCAAACCCGATGGCCCGCGTGGTTGAATCACTCGACAGTCAGTTGAGTGACCGCTTCAACGCGACCCGTAAATTCGAGATCGTTTCACGTAGCGACCTCAAAGAACTGCTGAAGGAACAAGGTCTTGCGGACTCAGGCAACGTGGATGCCAATGATAAATCGGCTGCCAAGTCATTCAAGATTGCCGGCGTCAAATACCTGTTGGTGACGACTCTCGATGATTTTCAGGATATGACGGCAAAGGAAGAATTGAAGATTCAAAAGGAGGTCCTTCAAGTCCGCACGATTCGGCTTTCAGCTATTGGAAAAATTTATGACTCAACGACTGGAAAATTACTCGAATCCGCTAATTTCCAAGCAAGCACAAACAAGGACGTCACTGATTTCGCGACGACAACGCTCGATGGAAACCGCACGGACTTCCTACTCGTCGCAATTGCGCGCGACATGGCGGGCAAGATCGCCAACCGAGTGGTAGAAGTGATCTCACCTGCGAAGGTCACTGACGTCACGGGAAAGCAGGTAACAATCGACTGGGGAGACGGAATGTTTCTCGCAAAGGGAGACAAATTTGAGGTTTTCAAACTGAAGGAGAAAGCAAACGCCGATCCCGTCGAAATTTCCATCGGCTTCGTCGAAATCAAACGCGTCAATCCAAAGAGTTCAACTGCCGAAATCGTCGGAGAGAATCTTGGGATTGATGAAGGATGCATTCTCCGCAGAGCAACGACTTCGCAGTAACCGAACAACACAGAAGGAAGGAACCCACAAAATGAAGAACATCCAAACACATCCGGGCGGTTTTTTAGTTTTCGCATTCACTGTCGCGTTGGTTGGGTGGTTGACCGGCGGATGCGCCACTTACACGCAGCAAAACAAAGCGCTGACATCGCAAGTGCGCACGGGAGATGTTGGTGCTGCGGCTACTAACTACGGAGCAAAGGCGGAATCACAAAAAAACAGCAAAGACGCAATCATTTGGCGCTTGGAACAAGCGGCGACATTGCGCGCTGCCGGAAAGTTCAAAGAGAGCAATGACGCTTTTAGTCAGGCGGAAGATGGGATTGATAAATACGAAGAGAGTGCAAAAGTCAAGGTAGGCCGAGAAGCCTTGGCGTTGCTCTCGAATCAGGCCAACCTGCCATACGAGGGACGCACATACGACGGCATCATGCTGAACACTTACAAAGCGCTGAACTATCTTCAACTTGGCGAACCAGAGAAAGCACGCGTCGAATTGATTCGCGCATACCAACGCCAACAAGACGCCGTCGAATGCAATAAACGGCGTATCGAGAAAGCCCAAGACGAGATCGAGAATCGGAATCCGAAAGAAAAAGAACAAATTCAAAAAGCTCAAGAAGATACTCGGTTGAACGGCCAGATATCCGCCGTCCGAACCGAGCTAGATACTTTGAAAGCTTACTCCGATTACGTGAATCCGTTCACCGTGTTTCTGGATGGTCTGTTCTTCATGTGCAATTCAGCGGACGCTTCCGACTTGGAGCGGGCGCGCAAATCCTACGAGCGTCTTTCGGGTTTTGCCGGTGACGCCTCTTGCGTCAAAGCAGATTTAGAGACGATCAACGCATTGCTAACAGGCAAAACTTTGGAACCAACAACGTACGTTATTTTTGAGACCGGACGCGCGCCCATCCGTGATCAAATCCGCATTGATGTGCCGATCATTGTTTCCAAAGTTTCCTACGTCGGCGCGGCGTTCCCCAAACTTGTATTTCAAACGGACTATGCTCCCGCATTGCAAGTGATTGCTGACGGCACCAACCATCAATCGACTGCACTCATTGCGAGCATGGACTCAGTTATCGGCTTAGATTTTAAGAACGAGTTACCCACAATCGTGGCGAAGACAGTGGCCTCGACGGTAATCAAAGCGACGGCAGCGTACTTAATCAATGATGCCGCCAGTAGTCGCAAGAAGAAGAAGACTATCGCCGATGTTTTAATTGAGATTGGCACGAAAACGGCCACAGCCGCATACCAAGCAGCGGTCAACATCGCGGACACGCGCACTTGGACCACGCTGCCGAAGGAGTTTCACTACTGTAAATTCCCAACGCCCGCTGATCGAAAGCTTGATCTGCAAATACCCGGCGGGGTGCAAAAGGCATCGGTCACGCTTTGCGATGCGACCGTAAATGTCGTTTACGTCAAATCCATTTCACTGACAGCGCCCTTGCTCGTCTCGCAACTCAAACTCAAATGAGAATCCTCCCGTTTTTTATTATTGGCGTGGCGCTTGTTGCGCTGGCAGCGCTGCCGGGCTGCACGACTGTTAACACTGTTGAGCGTGCCCAACCAATCGCACAGCGACAGATGGTGGATGACAAACGAATCGTCACCGATTCCAGTTTGAACCGAAGAGTTCAGATTGTCGGCGTCAATCAGAGTAATGGTGCCGGAGGGCTGTTGAAAGTCCAAGTTGAAGTCCTCAACACGACGCGCTCCCTGCAACACTTCAACTACAAGTTTGAATGGTTTGACGAAAGTGGAACTGTGATTGGCACACCAACGTCAGCATTTTTGCCGCGCCAACTTGAAGGCAAGGAAAGCATGTTTTTGACTGCCACTGCGCCCACTGCCATTGCAAAGGATTTCCGACTTAAACTTTTACAAGATTTACGATGAACCCCCTTATATTTATGAAATTACTCCGCAAAACTTCTTGGCTCTTGCTCCCTGTCTGCGCTCCGCTGTGCTTCATCGGTTGCGCCACACCCCAAGCAACCCGCGTTGATTCGGCAGGGGGAAGATCGCTCACGACCGTTCGCGGTATAAACATGCAAGACTGGAACGACGCCGCGGACACCATGATCAATTCCTTGAGAGAGAACTTCATCAATGCAGGAAAATTGCAGGCACCGGAAGGCAAGCCTGCGTTGCTTGCGATTAGCCGAATCGTAAACAATACTGGAACGCAAATCGACACGGACCTCTTGGTGAAGAAAATTCAAATAGCACTTTCGAGAACTGACAAAGTAGTTACTTCGACGACGATTGGTGTCGGAGGAGTCGCCGACGTAATCGCAGAAGAAGAAAAGCGGCGAGCGAGACTTTTAGGGGTGGAGCCGAGTCGTCCGAATTACACGCTGTCCGGTAAGATTATCGAACAAACGGCTAGAGCGGGGAATGTGCGCGAAGCCTCTTACGTGTTCCAATTGTCTCTCACAAAAATCCCGGAAGGCGTTGCCGCGTGGGAAGAAGAAAGGACGATCACAAAGCAAGGGACCAGGGGATCGGTTGGCGTCTGGTGAGGGAAATATGAAACAACAAATCTCAACGGTATTCGTGCTTGTCTTGTGCGCGTCCGGTTGTGCCACGCAGAAACACACATTCACCAGTCCATATCACCCCGGCCCGGTAATCGGCCAAACAGTGGGAACAGGAGTTGGCCTTATCGGAGGTAATGCGGCGGGTGTCGGAGTCGGATTCGGTGAGGGAGTCGTGAAGGGTGCGGCTGCCCCATTCAACAACACAACACATATCGTTCGGCATTGGCGCACCGAAACCACTGCGGACGGACGCACGATTCAAGTTCCCGAAGACATTTTGGTGGATGCAAATGGCCATCCGGTTAATCCGCCGCCAGTTCAAAATTAAGTCTTCGCGTCACGCGCCGGAATTGCCGTCTGGGAAGACACCAAGACGATTGTCAAACAAGGCACTCGTTCTTCCGTTGGTTTTTAGCTCCATGACAGACAAATACTCGCGAAACACTGCTTCTGTGATCATTGATTTCACGCTCGCAAAAAAGCACTGAAAGCATAAGCGGTATGGGGTGTGCGTGATGTTGGTTTCCATCGTTTGTCTGTTATCCGCATGTCAAACCTCGTCGGAAACTGTTTTAATCCAAAAACGATGCGCAGTTCATGGGAAACCGATGTTCTTGGGCTCTCCTCAAGTTTCCACGTTTCCGTTTCTGTATGTCACTACAAGCGAATCCAAGCAGGCAGCGAAAGAACAATTTCCGAACGCGGGACCGAAGTTTGCCATCGGATGTTTCCCGAACCTCCGGCCGCAACGGTTGCCGCGCGTTAAATATTGTGAGGAATGTCGGGCAGCCGAAATTGAATGGTTTCGTTCACATCGAGCCGAAACACGCGCCACGGAGTTGGTGAACTTCACCGGAGTTGAACAGCACAGACATTTGCAAAAGGTACCACGGCGAAAGCCCCAATCTTATTCCTGCACCGGCACGGCCAGATTCTCCTCAATGTAGTCTTTGCGTTCCGGGGTGTTCTTGCCCATGTAATGTAGAAGGAGAGAGTCTGCTGGCTGCCGATTTTCGGCGCGTATTCGACGCGGCTCAGCGAACCGGAACGTTCATTCACCGGTCTTCCTCCGTCGTTGTTGCAGGTGGCGCGGATGACGGCGGCAATTCTGTATAGGGGTCAGTTCTTGTATAGGGGTCAGTTCTTGATATTGGCTACTCTGGGCGCAACTTCCTTCGCCGATACAGCAGGTGGTTCAGATAACCCCGCGTGCCCATGCCCAAACGCTCCGCAATCCACCCCACTGTCAGCGTCGGCCTAGCCGGCTAGCTAGGGGTTCTGGATGGCCGTCAAGGTCTTTCGTGACCGCCGAGCCTCTTTCAGACTGTGGTTGTCCCGAAAAATCTGCGACCTCGACGCGGCTCAGCGAACCGGAACGTTCATTCACCGGTCTTCCTCCGTCGTTGTTGCAGGTGGCGCGGATGACGGCGGCAATTCTGGATGGCGATGATCAAGACCTCCGGCTCGCGGACGAGATAGTAGATGCCGTAAAATTTGAAGCGGTGAATCGGAGCGCGGCGGACATCGGCAAAACGCACGCGGTGAATCAAGGCGTCGCGGGAGAGCGCCTCCACGGCAAGATCCACTTCATCGATAAAATCGTCGCCCAGCCCGGAATCTTGTTCGTCGTACCAGAGTGCCGCCTCCATCGCGTCCTCTTCAGCGGGACGCAGCTTTTTGACGACGAACTTCATGCAGGCGCTGGCGCACGCGGTCGATGGTGCCGTCCCATGGTTCGAGCAATTCGGGGTGGGCCAGGGCTTGTTCGCGGCGGCGGAGAATTTCGGCCTGCTGTCCGGGGGTCAGTTCGTTGTCATCTTCGCTCTCGCTGAACCAGGCGCGGCGATGTTCCTCAAACCAAATAGCAAACCGCCTCCGTTCCTCGGCAGTGAGGGAAAGGATGGAAGATTCAATTTGTTCCAAGCTCATGCAAGAAAGTGTATCTGCGGCGGCGCTGGTTGCAAGCCAGCGGTGCGCGAAGCGGAAAGTTTGAAATCAGCTTCGTCACCTGTCGGCTTTCGGCGCGTATTCCACGCGCGTTCAAAGGGCTGGGTTGAGCTTGCGTTGTTTCGGGCACTGACTACTTTGCAACCATGACGCCGACCAATCTTGCCGTGGCCGAAGAAGCGCTCTCGCTCTCGCCCGCTGAACGCGCCGATTTGGCGAAACTCCTGATCCAGAGCCTTGAGGACGACCCGCGCACGGATAGTGAAATCAAGGAAGACCTGACGCAACGGCTCAAGTGTTTGATTTCGGGCCAGGATTCGAGCCTGACGTTCCAAGAAGTCTTCGGCAGCCCGCGGTGAAGGCGATTTTTAGCCGCCAGTTTCGCGATGATCTGGCGCGCGAGGTGGGCCCGTGAAGCTGATGCTCACTCCTCCACTGGCACGACCAGGTTCTCCATCATAAAGCACGCTAACAGGCGGAACATTCGTGCCGCGCTTTCCTGCCAGCAGTAGGCACCACAATGGCTCATACGATCCCTGTTTCCCAGCCGACCTCAAACGCAGGAGAGGCGTTTATCGAACTGCTGAGCCCAGTTGTTCTGCCAAGGATACCGAACCAATGACGAGAGTATAATCCCCTTGACCTCGCTTCTGGGAATTTTGATGCGCAGATTTGGATCGAGGAGATTGGCCGCGCGCAGCCGGTTCAAGGTGCTGATGCCGATGAGAATCGGCCAGGCGCAGGCGAGTCTCAAACGGATATAACGCGACGGTATCCGGAGGGTGTAAGTCCAGCCTGATCTCAGATGGTTCTGAGCCTGGTTCAAAAATTCATTAAACAAGGGTTGGATTTTGGCCTGGGTCTGGGTGATCAACAGCTCGTCCGGACGCACCTGGTGTTTGGCCAGCCCTTCCTGCGGCAGATAACACCGACCCTGCCGGAGGTCGCGGGGGAGGTCACGCAGGATGTTGATCAGTTGGAGGCCTTTGCCAAACCGCACCCCTTGTGAAATAAATTCGTGATCACCAAACACCCGCTGGTGCGGATAAGCGAGATGACAGATCGTGGTCCAGAAATCCCCCACACATCCGGCCACGCGAAAGGTGTAGTCGTCCGTTTCCTGGTAGGTCGAAAGGGCGATGACATTTTGCGCGCTCGCATTTTCAAACCGGCTGAGATCGAGCAACTGCCCACTGATGATCGTGGTCAAAACTTTCTGGATGGCGTTTTTTTCCCGGGTGTTGGAGGCATGAAAAAGATCCAGAGCCTCCTCAATCCGCAACAAAAGCTCACGTTCAGGGCCCTGGTTGGAAAGAGATAACCCGCTCCATTGAAATTTTCTGGAATCCCTCCCCATCACCCGTTCACGGAATTGTTCCAGAGCTTCGACCCGGTGTTTGAATGGAACAAGATCGGTGTCGGCAATGGTATCGGAAGTGCGGGCCAGGAGATACCCAAGTCCGATCGGACGCTGCAACGGTCCGGGCAAAACGCGCAACGTCAGGTAAAAGGAGCGGGAAACCCCTTTTAACAATCCTCCCAACAATTCGTTGCCCGAGCCGCTCATGGATTCTTAAGCTTCAATTGTTTTTGCCAGCGCGCCAGTTGTTTCTGAACTTCGCCGCCGCCCGGAGCCCCGGTGATCTTACGCAAATTCAAAGCCTTCGTCAGATCGAAACAATCCGCAGCATCGGCCTCGAAATGTTTGTCGAGCGATTGCAGCTCTGTGACAGTCAATTTGTTCAAGCCGACCCCTTTGTTTTCAGCCATGGCCACCGCGCTCCCGACCAGGTGATGCGCCACGCGAAACGGCAGACCTTTGCGCACCAGATAATCGGCCAGATCGGTGGCGAGCAATGCCGGATCCGAACTCGCTTCTTTGCAGCGCTCCTTGTTCACCTCAATGTTCTGAAACATCCCGGTCATGACCCTGACTGCAGCCCGAACCTGATCCACGGAATCGAACAATCCTTCCTTGTCTTCCTGCAAATCCCGATTGTAGGTCATCGGCAACCCTTTGAGCAGGGTCAGGAGCGACATCAGGTTTCCGATCAGCCTGGCGCTTTTGCCCCGGGTAAGTTCCGCCACATCGGGATTCTTCTTCTGCGGCATCAACGAGGAACCGGTGGTGTAGCCGTCGGAAATCTTGATGAAATTAAACTCGGTGGTGGCCCAGAGGATCACGTCCTCGGAAAGCCGCGAGAGATGAACGCCGATCAAGGCTGCGGCACTCGAAAATTCGATCGCAAAATCCCGGTCGCTCACGCCGTCCATCGAATTTTGGGTCAGTTGCGGCTGTCCCTTCGAATCGACGAAACCAAGGATCTTGGCCACCAGTTCGCGGTCCAAAGGAAGTGTGGAACCGGCGATAGCACCGTTGCCCAGAGGGCAGACATTCACGCGCTGAAAACAGTCCTTGAGCCGGCTGATGTCGCGCTCGGCCATTTCGACATAAGCCAGCAGGTGATGAGCGAAATAAACCGGCTGCGCCCGCTGCATGTGGGTGTAACCGGGAATCACCACATCACGCGTGGACGACGCCAGTCGCACCAGCGCCTCTTGAAAACCGCGCAATTCTTTGACCAGTTCGACAATTTCATCCCGGAGCCACATCCGGATATCCAGTGCAATCTGATCGTTGCGGGATCTGCCGGTATGGAGTTTGGCCCCTTCAGGAACGCGCCGGGTAAGTTCGGACTCGATGTTCATGTGAACATCTTCCAGCTCCTCCTTCCATTCAAATTTATTGGCGAGGATTTCCACCGCGATCTGGTCCAGTCCGTTGATGATCGACATCTGCTCTTTGCGGTTCAGGACACCAATTTTTCGAAGCATGGTGGCGTGCGCCATCGAACCGAGGATGTCCTGCTGCCAGAGCCGCCAGTCGAAAGAGACGGATTCAGAGTAACGGGAAACCTCGGCGCTCAAGGCGGCGCTGAACCGGCCGCTTCTGGAAACTGACCTCTTTGAATTCATCATCAAGTGTAATTTGCAAATCCCCGGGTCGAATGTCACGTGAGAATCATGTGTCGGCTGAATCCCCGTCCTTTTTTCGACCGGTGATCACTTCAATGGCCCATGCGGCATGTTCCCGCACCAACTCCTCTTTGTCGTGAAGCCGCCTCTCCAACGGACCGAGAGATTCAACGGATCCCACGTTGCCCAGCGCGACACAAACATTCCTCAGCAATCCCCTTCGTTTGGTCCTTTGAACAGGCGTTCCATGGAACTTCCGCCGGAAACCCTCCTCATCGAGCTCCAAAAGCTCCAGCAGATCAACCGTTTGCAGATCTTTTCGCTCAAAGTTTTTCATCAAACTTCCTTCCCGGGCGAAACGGTTCCACGGGCAGGCGGCCAGACAATCGTCGCAACCATAAACCCGGTTCCCTATGGCGGAACGAAATTCCAGCGGGATGGAACCTTTCAGCTCGATGGTCAGGTAGGAGATGCAACGCCGGGCATCAAGCCGGAACGGGGCCACGATTGCTTGAGTCGGACAAGCCGTCAGACAACGGGAACATTTTCCGCAATGGTTTTTCTCCGATGAATCGGGATTGAGTTTGAGCGTGGTGATAATTTGCGCCAAAAAAATCCAGTTCCCAAGCTCCCGGCTGATTAGATTGTTGTGTTTGCCCACAAAGCCGATTCCTGCCCTTTGAGCCAAGTCCCGTTCCAGAAACGGGCCGGTGTCCACATACCACAAGGACCGGGTTTCAGCACCGGCCAACCGCCCGATCTCAATGGTCAGTTCCTGAAGTTTGGTTCCGATGATTTTATGATAATCATCGTAGCCCGCGTATCGGGCCATAACCCCTGCCTGCGGAACTTCGTTGTTGCTTCCGCCAGCGCAATCGCCGGGCCGCGCATAACTCACAGCGAGACAAATGATCGATTCCGCGCCAGGCAACACCTGTTGTGGATCCACACGCTTGAACGCATTGCGGCGCAGGTAATCCATTTCTCCTTGGAATCCCTGCTCCAGCCATTCTTGAAATTCCCGGGAATGATCAGGATTCGCCGCCGAAGAAACCCGCACCGCGTCAAACCCCAAAGACCGCGCAAATTCCACGATTGCAGCTTTCACCGCGGAAAAGATTGGAGCAACCGGAATTGGTGAATGACCTGCTGGCAGACCTCGCGCAGCGTGCGCTGGTCGGAGTTCACCAGAGCGTCCGCATTGCGGTACATCGGTTCTCTTTTCGCTAGCAACTCCCGGATGGTCAGGGAGGGATCTGCGGTGCGCAGGAGCGGACGATGGGTCTGGTCACCGATCCGCCCCAGTATGGTCTCGGGCGAGGCCCAGAGACAGATGACAGCCGAATGTTTTTTTAGCTCCTCCAGATTTTCGGACCGCGTCACCAACCCGCCGCCGGTGGAGATCACCAAGCCCGACTTGGCCGCAACGTGTCGTATCGCGTCCCCTTCATAACGGCGAAACTGTTCCTCTCCTTCCAGTTGAAAGATGTCGGAAACACTCCGGCCATGCTGGGCTTCGATCCAGTGATCGGTGTCGAAGAAGGAAAAACCGAGCTGTTCTGCGACAAGTCTGCCCACGGTCGATTTGCCGGTTCCCATAAAACCGGCGAGCGCAAGGTTGACAATATTTCTTGGAGCGGACACGGAGGCAATAAACCTCAATCGTCCGGCCGGCGCAACCGCACAGGACCGTGAGTCTGCACCTGAATGGAAGAAACAAGCCGAATTTAGAGTGCGGGTGCCAGGCCTTTGAGCAATGCCATCTGAAAAAAACCGCAGATTTGCATCGCGGCAAGGTAGCTCGAGGTTTGTTCATTAAACTCCGTGCCTCCGCTTGATGCAGGAAATGGTTTGCCCATCATGATCCAGCTCCCCAACCGCAGGTCGTTCAACACCCGCAACAACCAGTCGGCCTGGGTGCGCGAGATCTGCAACTGGAAATGATCTGAATCCCCCTCCATCTGGTCGTTGTCGATCAGAAAAGAGTCGATCTTCTCGCGATTGTTCTGCCGCTCGCGACGCATCAATCCTTCCAGCAGGGTCCGGTCCAGCCACGGCGCATTTTTGCTCATGGAAAGATAGGCCGGACTGATCAGCGGATATAATTGCAGGATTCCGAAAAGATAATTCTTCTCGCTTTTGGAAAGCTGAAAGACCAGGGATTCATTGCTGGCCTGCAACAAGTTCACACCCTCGCCTCCAAGGTGGCGTGAAGTCCGTATTTTTGCAGCTCATGAACGTAATGTTCCGCCCGTTCCAACGGACAGAACGCCAGGATCGACCGGCCCTGATCCTGAATTTGCGCCGAGTGCTGAACCGCCCTGGACCTCGGCCATCCGAAGACCGACTGCAGGGCATAGGTGACATATTCCCTCAGATTGATGGGGTCGCCCCAACAGATGACTTCAAAACTGCTCGCGAAACCCTCGACCATGACCTCATCATAATCAGGAATTTTCTTTCACAAAAGAGACATTTTTTGACAGCCTCCGATCATGCCAGCTTCAAAAACCAAGGAAGAACCGTCCGATTCATCTCCCACTCGGTCGTCGCGCCGGGCCTGGATCAAAAAAAGCGGACTGGCCACCGCCACCCTCGCTTCCATCCAAGCTTTGCCAGCGACCGCCGCAGAAACCAAAACCGTTCCAGCCTCGAAAGTGAAAAAAATCCGTCAATCGGTGGTTCATTGGTGTTTTAACCCGATGAATGTGGAGGAGCTCGCGAAACATTCAGCCGCGCTCGGATTGGAATCGGTGGAGTTGACCGGTCCGGAACATTGGCCCGTCATCCGCAAACATGGACTGATCTGCGCCATCAGCGGCAGCCACGGATTTGCCAAGGGTTTCGCCCACGTGGAAGAACATGAAGAATGCATTGCCGCCCTGAAAAAAAGCATCGACCGGACAGCCGAAGCCGGCTTTCCCAGCGTCATCACTTTTTCCGGTTTCCGCCGCGGCCTCTCCACCGATGAGGGGATGAAAAACATGATCGACGGCTTGAAAAAGATTGTGCCGGAAGCAGAAAAAAAGAAGGTTACAATCTGCCTGGAGATGCTCAATTCCAGGGTGGACATCCAGATGAAGGGTCATCCCGATTATTTTTGTGACAACATTGATCTCTCAGTCGAAATCTGCAAACAGATCAACTCCGAACGGTTGAAGGTCTTGTTCGACATTTATCACGTGCAGATCATGCACGGCGACGTGATCAAACGGATCAGGGATTATCATCCGTGGATCGGTCATTACCACACGGCGGGAAACCCGGGTCGGAATGAAATCGATGACACCCAGGAAATAAACTATCCGGGCATTATGAAAGCCATCGTCGAGACCGGTTACAAAGGATTTGTCGGACAGGAATTCATCCCGCTCCGAGACAAAGTGCAGTCCCTGGCTGAAGCGGTCCGGATTTGCGACGTTTAAGTGGTTCTCACACAGCTGAAAATTTGGAGACTTTGATGAGCCAGAACCAAAATCGGTTTGCCCGAATGGGAATCCTGCTTGCGATCAATCTTTTGTTCCTCATGATCTGGGGATTCGCAGGGATCGGCAAATTCATGAGCGGCAAACCCTCATGGTTCGCTGATAAATTCGGGCAGACCATGCTGGCCACATTCCCGGGGCTGACAGCATCGTTTTGGCTGCTGGCCGGGCTCGAACTTCTGGCCTTCCTCCTGGCGGCAGTGGCGCTGGTTCGCATGGAATTTTGTGAATCGCGCCCCTCCCGGTTCTTGAACGCGATGCTGGTCCTTAGCCTTTTTGTATTTGTGATGCTCGGTTTTGGCCAATGGCTGACCTCTGAATTCAACGGCGCCCAACAACAGTTCGTCTATTTCTGCGGCACCCTGATCGCCCTCGGACACGCCCATCGCCCCTCGACTATTTAGTTTAATCTCTCTTCACTCAGCGTCTCCGCGCAGCCGCGCCAGCAACTCCATGCACTTTATCAGGGCTGGATGGAGCGGTTCGAGGCCCACGCCGCCGCCCGGCTGACGGGCCAGTTCACGCCGGCCACCGATGCCGCCGCACCGCGCTGGTCGAACACGAGCGCCTCACCCGCGACATCAGCCTCCGCGCCCGAGCCACCAAGGAAACACAGCTCAACCGCCGCGTGGAATTGAACATCGAACTCAAACGCCTCGAATCCTGCTTCGCCGAAGCCGCCAAACAACTCTGATCACTGGACTTGTGAAAATGTGTAACTGTGATAATGTGACGCCATGAAAAACATCACCCTCTCCTTGGATGACGAAACCTACCGCAAAGCTCGCATCATCGCGGCCTCGCGCGATGCCTCCGTCTCTGCCCTAGTGAAAAAATTCCTACTCTCCCTCACTGCCGAGACCGAGCCCCCCCGTGATTTGAACAGGGAACAGGAAGCACTGCTGGACAGTCTTTGGGAAAAATACCCCGACTTCACGGCGAGTGAAAACCTCACCCGCGATGCTCTCTATCAACGCCGATGACCTTCGTTGACACCAATATTCTGCTCTACGCCATTTCTCCCGTTGCCGCAGAGCGGCCCAAGGCGCTGACCGCGAGAAAGATTCTCCAACGGACGGATATCGCCCTCTCCGTTCAGGTGCTCCAGGAATTCTACGTCCAGGCCACCCGTCCCACCCGCACTCAGCCGCTGGCCCATGCCGATGCCACCGCGCTGATCGATCTCTGGCTTCGGTTTCAGGTGGTCGAGCTCTCCGTGCCGCTCCTGCAAGCCGCCCTGCGCTTGAAGGACCGCCACCAGACTTCCTACTGGGATGCCGCCATCCTCGCGGCTGCCACCACCGCCTCCTGTGAAGAACTACTCTCCGAAGACCTCAACCCCGGGCAGTCCTACGGCAGCGTCCGCGTCGTCAACCCTTTCTCCTGACATGAACCACGAAAAACACGAACCACACAAAAAAGTGACCCATCAAGGCATTAGGAAGTCCGCCATCTCTGGCTCTGTATCCTTTCGTGTATTTCGTGTATTTCGTGGTTAAAAACTCCCTCATCATGAAACCACTCACCGCCGCCGACCCCGAAACAAAGTCCCCCGACCTCGCCGCCGAAAACCTCGCGAAGCTCCCCGAGCTCTTCCCTGAACTCGTTACCGAGGGCAATGACGGCGTGGTCGTGAATCTGGATGTAGCCCACTTCGCCGAATTGTCCGCCCACAATTCAGCCGCCGCGCAGTTCCTCAAAGTCACGAAGTTGGACGACGTGTTGAGCCGGTGTTGACGGACGCCATGGCAGTTGCGGGTCTGTCAGGTTGACGATTTGGCCCCGGGAAATTAGGTTGTTCGCTTACCGGCGTAATCGTTAAAACCACTGATGAAGACAAGAGATAAAC
>Ga0163152_10002669_pt1 | contig 24697 bp, 16 predicted proteins | sample OliLakLV19MP8IB2_FD_148635 | JGI IMG/M metagenome (GOLD analysis project Ga0163152, IMG submission 148635) | Freshwater microbial mat bacterial communities from Lake Vanda, McMurdo Dry Valleys, Antarctica - Oligotrophic Lake LV.19.MP8.IB-2 | ecosystem: Environmental > Aquatic > Freshwater >...
GCGCAAAGTGCTGGATTACCAATGGCAAGATGAGCGACATCATCGTGGCGATTGTGCGCACAGGTGAAAAAGGCGATAGCCATGGCATGACAGCTTTTGCAATCGAGCGCGGCACACCCGGTCTTTCTGCGGGACGCAAAGAAAACAAACTTGGCATGAGAGCTTCGGAAACAACAGAAGTGCTCTTTAATAATTGTCGTGTAACGAAGGATAATTTGCTTGGTGAAGTGGGCGATGGATTTATTCAGGCGATGAAGATTCTCGATGGGGGCAGAATTTCTATTGCCGCTTTGTCGCTTGGCATTGCGAAAGGAGCGTATGATGCTTCGGTGAAATATTCCAATGAGCGTTACCAGTTTGATGTGCCGATTTCAAGTTTCCAGGGCATTTCATTCAAAATTGCTGATATGGCAACCGAGATTGAAGCAGCCGAATTGCTCACGTTGCAGGCGGCTGATTTTAAGAACAGGGGGCAGAAGGTGACGAAGATTTCAGCAATGGCAAAGTATTATGCTTCTGAAGTTTGCGTGAGAGTTTCCAATGATGCCGTGCAGATTCACGGAGGCTATGGCTACACGAAAGATTTTCCTGTAGAAAAATTTTATCGCGACTCAAAACTCTGCACGATAGGGGAGGGCACTTCTGAGATTCAAAAACTGGTTATTTCACGCGAAGTGCTGAAAGGAAATTGATGCAAAGAAGTGTTTTATTCCACAGTAACTTTTCTAACAACCCGTTCACCATTAGTTAGGATGATTTCACAGAAATAAATACCTGCTGGCAAGTGTTCTGAGTTGAGAATGGAATAACGCGAGTTTTTAGAAGATCGGATTAATAGCAACTCTTGACCAGTAATACTGAACAAACGAATGAACTGAAGGAAAAAAGTTGTTTCAGTAAGGTTCACATGAAGGAGTGAATTAGTTGGGTTGGGAAAAATCTTCACCTTTGGCTTACTACCACCGAAATTATTCATTCCAACAGTTGAATTAATCCTTACATGTACCGTATCCTCGCACCCTACCGAATCTCTTACCGCAACGACATAATCACCCGCAGCCAGCCCGTAAAAAATACTGCTGTCTTGAAAGCTGATTCCATCAAGGCTGTAAATGAATGGTTCAACACCGCCTGATAAAACTTTTATCCTGATGGAACCGCTGCTGCTGTCGGTTACTGGCGTAGTAATGGTTTCGGTTATAAATGGAGATGGACTTGATAAAGTAATTGGTGAAGTAGTGCAGATGAAATCAAGACTATCCTTTACATAGCCCGAGTAAGTATTTGCTGATAATCCTGAATAAATATTACCGCTTTGATAATTGCTTCCGTCAATGCTGTAATTCAAAACCCAAAATCCACCTTGCGCTGAGATTTCAATTATTCCATTGCTTGAATCATAACAAGTGATTTCATTTGCAATTGAAACCGATACTTCCAGCACATCTACCACAATTGGAGCAGAGTAAATCGTATCCAGGGCATCATGCACCATGCACCAATACACTCCATTATCATTAAAACCTACATTCGGAATAAACAGGCTGTCGTTTTCTTCTCCGAATAAAACTGTTGAATCTTTATACCATTGATAAGAAATGTTCGCCCGGCCGTTGGCAGCTACCCAAAGTGTGTCGCTGGTTTGTGGATTGCAAAAAGTTTGTGATAGCGATTGGCTGTCTATTACAAGCGGTTCAAGCGGATAGCAAAGACTATCTGTTTTTACAAGGTACAGGTCGGATCTGACAGGCATATAAAATGTTAGAAATCCAAAAACTATATAACCTCTATCTCTTGCCTGATGTACTTCTATAATACTACTACTGTTCCTCAGTCTTTTCGTGCATAGTGTGTCACCATTTTCGTTCGTTTTAATAAGATACCCGTTAATTGACCCTATAGCATTTACGCCTATTATATATCCACGTTCAATTGTTTCAACCGATTCTCCAATGTCATAATAATTAGTCACTCCATAAGCTTTAGACCAAATGATATCTCCATTTACGTTCACCCGAATTAAATATACATTGGAAATTTGCGGATTATCTGATGAGTTAGTGGTTCCGGTAATAATGTATCCGCTATCACTAAGTTGCTCAATCCAACTGCCCCACGCAATAGTACCTTCATTGTATGTTTTGGACCAAAGTGTATCACCATGCTTATCGGTCTTTATAACCCATAAATCTCCTTTGGGAGTTAATCCCATCGAATAACTTTTGTAACCTACAAAAACGAATCCTGAATCTGCTGTCTGCCTGACTTGTATGTCGCGCCTATCCAGTATATCACTGCCTCCTATTTTGAAAATTTTTGTCCAAAGACTGTCTCCCTGACCGTTTGTTCTTATCAGGAAATAGTATTGCGTAGTATCAGCGAATGCCTGAGTAGTTCCGGCTGCAATAAATCCGCCATCGAATGTTTGCCTGACGGAAGTGGCAATATACCTGAAATTTGAACCTAAGTTCGGGTAATAAGTTTTCGTCCACAGTGAATCACCGTTTCTGTCAGTTTTTACTAAAGATATTTCCGTACGCGCAGGCAGGGGAAAGGATTTAGAACCAGCCATTACAAACCCGCTATCGCTTGTTTCCTGAATAGAGAAGAAGTTGTGCGTATATGTTTTTCGCCAGAGCGAATCACCGAGGCTGTCGGTTTTGAAAATATACGAGCCACTCACCATGGCATAGCCATTATCATAAGCCTGCACACCTGACCTTGCAATTTCATTACCGCCCCAGTTGTAAATCTTTTCAAATGTTGTAACTTGGGCGTTTAGCTTCAGGCAAAAAAAGATGGAAATAACGAATAGCCGTATCATGTCTTATCGTATTATCAGCAATTTCCCCTGATGCAGAACCTCTCCCGCTTTATTATTGCTTCTTATTTGAAATAAATACGCGCCATCAGCGAATTTTCTTACTGAAACTTCCTCATTATCCTGAATGATTTGCATGAGTTTCTCTGCTCCAACTAAATCATACAAGAATAGTGTCACGTTCCCGGGAAAGTCTGTTTTGAGGGTAACTGTATTTTCAGCGGGATTGGGATACAGATTAAATCCATACTTGTTCTCCCCGGATGGTTTTCTGTTTTCATCTTCGTTGTTTTCAGCAGACCACGACAATTTTTGAAATTCAACAGATGAGCCATAATCACGGATACGCGCGGCAAAAAAATCCGCATTACCAAAAAGAGTAGTATTAAACAAGATAGAATCATTGAACGAACCGGATACGTAGATGTAACCGATGCCGGGTACGGAAATAATGTCCAAAGGCTTATCACTGTCCGCGCCCCCTGCAGAAATCAGCCATTTCTTGTCGCCTGATGCGGAATATTTTGCTACGAAAATATCTTCATCGCCTGCTGATGAAAAGTTTTCATCAAAAAGCATCGTTCCTGCAAACGCTCCTGTGATAAAGACTGCATTGGAATCTCCGGATGCTATGGCAAGCGGAATGGGCGAACCGTTTCCGCCAAAATTGTCAGCCCACAGCAAGATGCCACTGCTGCTGAATTTAGCTGCAAACGCATCGGGGTTGCTGCCTGCTGCACCCAGTTCCTCCGCTGTTCCTACAAACAAATTTTGCCCAAACTGCCCGGTAATTATAAAATTACCGTCATTATCAACCGTAAGGTCTTGCGCGCTACCCTCTGCATATACGGTATCAAAAACTGAAGTGCCGCTCGGTTCTAATTTTTCAATATAAACGTCATTATCCAACTCGCCTGCAATAAAAACCGTATCGTTGAACGTGCCTACCCCCCGTGCAAAGCCGAAATGCGTTCCCGCTCCTGTTACTTTTAGTTCATCTGCCCATTGCCCGGAGCCGCTGTTGCTGTATTTGGCGACAAAACCGTTTGTTCCATCCTGCCCCGCTCCCGTCAAGGATATACCTACCAGTACAGTAGAATCAGCATAAAATCCTGCTATCAGGATGGCACCCTGCCCATCCACCGTCACATTCACCAATTCTTCACTGTTTGTTCCGCCATCGCGCACCGCCCAAAGCAGGCTACCCGATGAATCATATTTAGCAATAAAAATATCAGAACTTCCTGAAACGCTCGTCAGGGTATCTTTAAATGTCCCCGTCCCCGCCAACTCTATAGTGCCGCTAAAATCTCCGGCAACTATCAGGTTTCCACTGGCATCGGTTATTATTTTCGGATGATATGCTTGTGCGCCTCCTGAAAGCGTTTTAACTCCCGCTACCCAATCGGGAGTAGAACAGTTTCCATATTTGGCAAGAAAAACATCTACCATTCCTACCGGAGCAGGTTTGTTAAAAGGCAGAGGAAAATAAACCGCTCCAGTATATGCGCCCGCAAGGTAAAATACCCCCGTGCTATCCGTGGCGATGCCATGCGCCTGCTCAAGCAGATTTCCGGGAGAATGTTTAGGCCAGCGGGCAACCGTATCTGAAATATTCAGATTAACACAGTCACTGATATAGGTACAGCTACCTTCTCCTTCGTTAATAACTGCACAATTAGGTAGCCAGCCGCAGTTAGATGTAACTATTACTGCGTAATAAAAGGTATCGCACGTGCTTACGGGCAAATCAAACGATATAGATGAAACTATTCCGTTTGATTCGGAAAAATCAGAGGAAAAGCTATTAATAAAATCTAATCCTACCGGAAGCGTGTCGCGGACAGTTACATTATTTGCTCCAACTGTCGAACTTAGGTTACATACTACTACACTAAAAACAATTGTGTCTGATAAATCAAATATTGAATCATTGTCAGCAATGGAAATATCAACCGACAATTCACCACCTGGTACAATTTGTACAGTGCTGATTGAATTTGTATCAAGCACACATGCCCCGCTCGTAGCAATTAAACGGATGTTATATTGCACACCCGTAAAACCGTTGACAATAACATTTGCGGTCAGATTATAATTACAAGAGTCTGTCAGTGCATTTGCAGCGATTGTAAAATCTCCATTCTGATTAAAGTCTCCACCAGAAATAACAAAGTCGGGAGGCAGGGTTAAATTCAGATTCACCGGATTTACATTGGTTGTGTCTCCATTGATGCTATCAATACAAAGCGTGTAATTCAATACAATAGTATCTCCCATGCACGGGCTTTCATCAGAAACTTGCGGAGTGGTTTTTATTGGTAGATAATTTACCTCAGATATTGCAATGCTGTCCACATAAGTAAAGCCACCAATATTTCCGGCTGGATACCCGGTATGAAACATAAAATAATTCAAATCAAGTGTGCCCGCAGGCACTGTCCATGTGGTGCTGTAAACTGTCCAGATTGTATCAGTTACGTAAAAGGGATTGATGGTACCGCCTGTAGTGTCCGGTTTAATCACATCAAAATCATAACTGTTACAAGAAGCGGTGCAACTATCGGTGATACAAATAGGCGTTGGACGATTGCAAGGTTTATTTACACTGAAGAAATAATCCATATTATGCCGAAGGCTTTGAGAACAATAGGATGCTTCGTTAACACGATGCGGTCTGATGCCCAAAAATGAAATCTTGTAAGTGCCTCCTGCAATTAAGGGAGAGTTCAACTGAAAAAAAACTCCTTCTCCCCATGATGGACCACCTCCCGCGCCAATATATTTGTCTCCGTTAGCTGGGTAAGGAACCGAACTTGAATCCTGGCAGGGAGGCCAATAGTTATAAAAAGAACTTCTTCTGGCAGGGGTATAGAGATCAACATTAGATGACGATGTGGGATATTGTATATCCCCCATCGGATATGCGTTCACATGTGTTACTACCTCAAAATCCCCATGACAAATTTTATTACAATCATTCGGGTCGCAGGGCGGTAGCGGGGGAACAGTAACATTTAAAAAGATGTAGGTGACGTTCCCATATACATCATTGGTTGCATTGTATGGTCGGTATTTTAAAACTGCGGGACCACCATAATCGCTTGGCGGTTGGTAACCAAAACTTGAAGCGGTTGGGTTAATTATATCTCCTCCGGTGGGATATACAATTTTCGGATTTGCGATTTCTTCCGCGTTCTGATCATTAATTAGAATGTTATTCGCTCCAGTGGCAGTGAAAACGATAATTTGCCCAGCTTGAACAGTAAAAAGTGATCCAGTATTAAAAGGAGAATGTGACCTGAAATCATTCACTCCAGCTACATTCATAGGATTATTCGCGGAACACGTTGTTCCGCTGTAAATGTGTTGCGTTACGCCAGTGCCAAAAGTATCACGCACAAGATAGCCAAGGTCGCATAAGGTTTGCGTTTCTGCAATATGCGGAAAACGCTGAATAGAGTTAGCCGCAATACCGGAACAGTAATTCATAACATATCCGTTGCCTGCGGGACAACCGGAACTATCACAATTGAAATGACTCAGACTGGAGCCTCTTTGCCATGAGGCAGGCGAATAAATTTCTTGATTGGAATTATTCGTTCCGTTTCCCAGAAAGAAAACGGAATCGCAACCTGAAGCCAAGTTGGAAGTTGGAACATTCAGAAAAACATCATAACCGAAATTACTGCTCGAAGAAATTAAAGGAGTGCTTCCGTTTAAATTCAGGTAAGTATCGAACAACGAATAAGCTGCATATCCTCCCAACCCCGTCCCATTTTGGTTGATTAATGATGCAAAACCTAAAGCATGGAGCGATTCATGGAGAACAACCGAATATAAGTCCGTCTCATTAGAAACAATTGCAGTATCAAGATAATCCGAGTACCAGTGTAGATTCGGATTATCGAACCTTATCGAGATAAAGCCAAGGAAAAACGAGGAGGGAAAGGATGTAGTTGAAAAATTGTAAAACGGATCCCATCCGGTAGTAATCATTTGCCAAAGCACTCCATGAAAAATCCCTGTTCCTGAATACAAATAATATTGAGAAGCCACTCCGCCTGCTCCCGGTGGAATGGAATCCCCATTCGGTAAAAAATCCGAACGTACATCAATATGTATCACAGGTGTAACTCCAACGGACGGATAAGGTTTTGGCAATTTGGTCGGGTCTCCGTTTTGTACCAGCACATGCGACAAATCCTCAAACACCTTTGCACCAAGCCAGCGTCTTTCTTCTCCCAAGCTACTACATGGCGGAATACAGTTGGATGGATTGACTGATGCGCTTGTGTCATTAAAACCTGTTACCAAGCTATTGTCTTCATCATAAAAATGAAGTGTGAAAATTCCTCCAACCATTGAATTGCCCGGAACCTCAATATCATCTAAAAGGTAAGTATTCCCGAAACGGTCATAAACGTGTGTCTGCGGAATGGCAGTTCCGGTGTCAACTTGCTGCTGAACAAGCGAGTGTTCTGTTTGTGGTAGTTCATGTCCGGTTTTTCTTTTTACATTGAAAACCTTATTACTTATACTCTTGCAGCTATCATCTCCCATCGCAATCAGCGTAACAACATATTTCTCCGTTGCCCTGAAATAATAAGCATAATTCGTGTCTTCCGAAACAATACCGTTATTTATTCTCCACTGATAACTTTCAGCATTAACACTCGTGTTTGTAAAACTCACGTCATCGCCTAAATAAGCCGTGTCCACACTTGAAGTAAAATTTGCAATAGTCGCACAACTCGTATCAACATCCCTAATAATCAGCAAGGCAGGAGAGCCGATTGAATCCAACTCATAAGTATTGGCAGTTGTATCAACCGTTCCCGCAAGCGTATCCCAGCCAGTTCCATTCCATTGCAACGCAAATAACTGTTCCTCCTGAATCGTATTTTCATTTCCAATATCCTCATTACTATAAGTCAAAGAAAGGTTGCTTACCGGATTGGAATTGTAGTTGCTCGCTGAAACTTTCCAGTATCTATCGGCAGTATGCAGCGAATTATCAAACCAATCAGAAGTATCAGCGTAAGTGTTCAACTCATTTGGATAAGTGCGGTTATTCGGAATTGAATTAGGATTTGACGAAAATGTTCTCACCTCAAAATTTCCTTCACCGTTACCCGCATTCAGCACACTCAATATCACTTTTACATCTTGCAAATTCTTAGTGAAGAACGGCAAAACGTATCTGCCTGTACTTTCCCCAATATGCCATTTTATTTTCGCTGCCGAATTCTCAGCGACAATCTGACCATTTGTTACCTGAAGCGCGAGTGTATCGCCTCTCAAAATAATAAGCGTACCGTTTAAGGTCAGTTTCCCTTTTTCCAACAGCAACATGCTATCAATAATAAGCGTGGAGTTTGTGTCCTTCATTACGAGAGCGCCACTATTCTGCATCTCCGTAACCTTAATCTTTCCGTGATTCTCTATCACGGTATTACTGTCACTAATGATAGTTGTATTCGTTCCGGTGATTACACTTTTCCCACCGATGTGAATTTTAGCTCCTTGGTTGTTCCAGTATGTTTGAGCGAAAACGGGAGAGTTTTGGGTAATTAATAGAATAGCCGTAATGCACGGAAGAAAAAAACTTCCGGTTAAACTGATTGTCTTTTTCATGACGTAGGATTTTTTTATTAACCGGTTACTACTAAAATAAAAAACGGTTTCACTTTTTTTAGCATAATCACATAAAAAAGTTTGTCACTCAGTATTTTTGCGTAATCCTTTTGTTCTGAAATTGGCACAGGCAAATCAAAAGCGCACTCCGCTGAAAAGGGTCGGGAAATTAGTTTTTGAAAATCGGAAGCTAAATTTTACCTTTGCACACACAAAAATTATTACATGCTCATCATTAACGTAAAAGATAGCGACTCGTTAGACAAGGCTTTAAAGAAATACAAGAAGAAATTTGAGAAAGCCGGCACAATTAAAGAACTGCGCAGAAGACAGGCTTTCACAAAGCCTTCCGTGAAGAGAAGGGGTGAAGTCCTAAAAGCTGTTTACAAGCAACAGTTACTATTAGGCTTAGGCGCTGAATAATTTTTTTGTTTCGCGATTTCGTATGGTGCTATCTTTAATAGCGGATGCACCTCGAAAAGTTTATCAGCTACCTTCAGCACGAAAAAAGATATTCTCCGCACACCATTTTATCTTACCGGATCGACTTGGTGCAGTTTCATTCTTATTTAAAGAAGGAATATTCCACAGAAGACCCAAATGCGATTAATCATTTTCACATCCGCTCCTGGATGGTGAGCCTTATGGAGGTAAAAATTACAGCACGCTCTATTAACCGTAAGTTATCCACTCTCAAATCGTATATCAAATTCCTGATGCGAAATGAGTTGATGAAAAATGACCCTACATTAAAAATTGAACCTCCCAAAACATCAAAACGCCTTCCCGTTTATGTGGACAAAATAGGAATGGATAAAATGTTAAACAATCTGGAGTTGGATGAAGGATTCCCCGGAGTGAGAAATAAATTGATTCTGGAAATATTCTATTCCACAGGATTTCGTCTTTCTGAACTTATCAATCTTAAAGAGACGGATGTGGACTGGAGCAGAAAAGAAATCAAAGTATTGGGAAAGGGGAACAAACAACGGATTGTCCCCGTTGACCAAAAGCTGCTTGACAGTATTTCAGTTTATATAGAGATGAAAGAGAAGGAATTCAACAATGAATTCTTAATTGTGACGGATGCCGGGCAACAATGCTATCCTAAATTTGTTTACAACATTGTGAAACGCTACTTGGGAGAAGTGACAACGGTTGATAAAAAAAGTCCGCATACCTTGCGGCATACATTTGCCACGCATCTGGTGGACAATGGCGCAGACTTAAATGCAGTGAAGGAATTGCTCGGTCATTCCAGCCTTGCCGCCACACAGGTTTACACGCACAACAGCATTGAGAAATTAAAAGAAACTTATAAAAAAGCACATCCAAAAGCCTGAACTATGGAAATACGGATTCAATCTATTCATTTCGATGCAGACCAAAAGCTGCTTGATTATGTAGAAAAAAGAGTGAGCAAGGTTTCAACTTTTTTCAACCACATCACGGGAGTTGATGTTTACCTGAAGTTTGACAGCGCTCACAGCCACATCAAGGAAAAGGCGGTTGAACTGAAGGTAATCGTGCCCGGAGCAACCATTTTTGCCAGCGAAACCAGCCTCCATTTCGAAGAGGCTGTTGATAACGCGGTAGAGTCCCTTAAGCGCCAGCTAAAAAAGCATAAAGAGAAAGTTCAAAATTAATTTGCCTTCCGCTTTGTGATTTGAAGGAAAAATTGATAAATTTGCAATCCTTTTCTGTGGAAGTGTGCATTTTAGTGAATTTTTTTGAAAGGGAAATCGCCAGTGTAGCTCAGTTGGCCAGAGCAGCTGATTTGTAATCAGCTGGTCGGGGGTTCGAATCCCTCCACTGGCTCAGTGTTCTTTTAAATGCTGAGTGACATTGGGGAGATACTCAAGTGGCCAACGAGGACAGACTGTAAATCTGTTGACTTCGGTCTTCACAGGTTCGAATCCTGTTCTCCCCACTTAGGGTGTGAAGTGTGAGATGGATTTTAAATGAGAAAAGGAAAAGTGAAACCCGGGAGTTCTTTAGTTTACGTTAGAAGTAACAAGCGGGAGTAGCTCAGTGGTAGAGTACTCCGATTTCAATCGGAGGGGCAGTGGGTTCGAGAGTAAAACCGAAAGTTCTTTAAAAAATAACAAGCGGGAGTAGCTCAGTGGTAGAGCATCAGCCTTCCAAGCTGAGGGTCGCGGGTTCGAGCCTCGTCTCCCGCTCAATGGGTCGCATAGCAGTCTATGTTTTACTCTGCGGGAATGAGCGGTATTATGTTGGAAGTACGAATGACTTGGAGAGAAGATTGAGCCAACATCGGGAAGGAAAGGTAAAGGCAACAGGATATATTCAACCGATAGTTTTGAAAGCGTTCATTGATTTTGAAATTTTGACGGAAGCGAGAAGATTTGAATTTGAGGTGAAAAGGAAAAAAAGCAGGACTTATGTGGAACAATTGATTTCACTTTATCCCGCTCAGAGGTAGCGCGCTCCGATTTCCAATCGGAGGGGTCGCGGGTTCGAGCCTCGTCTCCCGCTTGAGTGGTAAGGAATTAGAGGGAGTTGAAATTGATTTTTGTTCTTTTGAGTGTGATTAGCAGAGTTGAGCGAAGTGCGGACTATGCCGATGTAGCTCAGGGGTAGAGCGTTTCCTTGGTAAGGAAGAGGTCTCGGGTTCAATTCCCGACATCGGCTCTTGTTTCCTGAATAAGCAGAGGCATTTAAAGACGGATTCTATTTTTAATTATAAAATAACCATTTCAAAAAAATAAGCCATGGCAAAAGAAAAATTCATTAAAAACAAACCCCACGTTAACATCGGAACGATTGGTCACGTTGATCACGGAAAGACAACGCTTACGGCAGCAATCACTTCACATCTTGCCAAAAAAGGTTTTGCGGAAGTAAGAAGCTATGATTCAATTGACTCGGCTCCTGAAGAAAAAGAGCGCGGTATTACTATCAATACAGCGCACGTTGAATACCAAACCGAAAAACGTCACTATGCGCACGTAGATTGCCCTGGTCACGCTGACTATATTAAGAACATGGTTACAGGTGCTGCACAGATGGATGGCGCTATCCTCGTTGTTGCCGCTACGGATGGTCCAATGCCTCAGACTCGTGAACACATTCTGCTTGCACGTCAGGTAGGCGTGCCTCAGGTTGTAGTGTACATGAACAAAGTTGACCTCGTTGATGACCCTGAGTTGCTTGACCTCGTGGAAATGGAAGTAAGAGAACTGCTTACCTTCTATCAATTTGATGGTGCAAACATTCCGATTATCCGTGGTTCAGCGTTGAAGGCATTGCAGGGCGAAGAGAGTGGCGTGAAGTCTATTGATGAATTGATGAATGCGGTTGACACGACTATTCCGATTCCTCCCAGACCGATTGACAAGCCGTTCCTTATGCCGGTGGAAGACGTGTTCTCCATCACGGGTCGCGGAACAGTTGCTACTGGAAGAATTGAAAGAGGAGTTGTGAAAACGGGTGACGGTGTTGAAATCATCGGACTTACGAATGAAAAGATGACTTCGACTTGTACAGGTGTGGAAATGTTCAGAAAAATCCTTGACTTGGGTGAAGCTGGTGAAAACGTAGGTATCCTGTTAAGAGGCATTGAAAAAGAACAGATTAAGAGAGGAATGGTGATTTGCGCTCCTGGAAGCATTACTCCGCACACGGAATTCAAGTGTGAAGTGTATGTTCTCAGCAAAGAAGAAGGCGGAAGACACACTCCTTTCTTCAACAATTACAGACCTCAGTTTTACCTCAGAACCACAGATTGTACCGGTGAAATCAAATTACCGGATGGTGTTGAAATGGTAATGCCTGGCGACAACGTAACCTTAACGGTGAAGTTGATTTATCCGGTTGCTATTGACAAAGGTTTAAGGTTTGCAATCCGTGAAGGCGGGAGAACAGTAGGCGCAGGACAGGTTACTGAAATTTTGAAGTAATCCGCTCAAACGAGTGTAGCTCAATTGGTAGAGCAGCGGTCTCCAAAACCGCAGGCTGGGAGTTCGAGCCTCTCCACTCGTGCGCAAATAAATAAACGATGAAAGGAATACAGTTATATCTGCAAGAAGCATACAACGAGTTGGTAAACAAAGTGACTTGGCCCACTTGGGAAGAGTTGCAGGAAAGCGCGTTGGTGGTGCTGGTGGCATCTTTGATATTTGCATTGGTGGTGTTAGCGATGGATCAGGCTGCCAGCAATGTGATGAAGCTCATTTATAAAGCGATAATCGGATAATCATGAGCGAAACAGTAGTAGCAACAGCAACAGATACGCAGTGGTTTGCGCTCAAGGTCATCAGTGGCAAGGAGCGGAAAGTGCGCGAATATGTTGAGAATGAAGTGAAGCGTTCCGGTTGGGGGCATCTCATCAAACAAGTGCTGGTTCCTACTGAAAAGGTGTATAAGATTATCAAGGGAAAAAAGGTAATTAAAGAGAAGAATTTTTTCCCGGGTTATGTACTCGTTGAAACGAGGAAGGATGGATTAACGGGTGAAATAATTCAGGCAATTCAGGGGATTACAGGTGTGTTGCATTTCATCGAAAGAAATAAGCCGGTGCCGCTCAGAAAAACAGAGGTGTACAGGATTCTCGGTAAAGTGGATGAGATGCAGGAAACGGGAGAAAGTATCCATGAGCCGTTCATCATTGACGAAACAGTGAAGATTATTGATGGTCCTTTTAATGACTTCCTTGGCACAATTGAGGAAATCAACGAAGACAAGAAAAAGTTGAAAGTGGTGGTGAAAATTTTCGGTAGAAGGACTCCGGTTGAATTGAATTTTATGCAAGTAGAAAAAATAGCTTAAGACAATGGCAAAGGTTGCAGATGGTTTTATCAAATTACAGATTAAAGGCGGACAGGCAAATCCTGCTCCTCCGGTTGGTCCGGCTCTTGGCTCCAAGGGTGTAAACATCATGGAGTTTTGCAAGCAGTTCAATGCGCGCACACAGGACAGAATAGGAAAAGTGCTTCCTGTGGTAATCACAATTTACAATGACAAGTCATTTGATTTTGTTGTAAAAACTCCACCGGCTGCTATCCTGCTGATTGAAGTTGCAAAGATTAAAAAAGGATCTGACCAATCGAACAGAAACAAAGTAGGCAGCGTGACTTGGGATCAGGTGAAAGCGATTGCAACGGAAAAGATGCCTGACCTCAATGCCTTCACGGTTGAATCAGCAATGAAGATGATTGCAGGTTCTGCAAGAAGTTTGGGAATCACCGTGAGCGGAAAAGCTCCTTGGGATAATAATTGAACGGATTAAACACAACAAAAGTGGCTATTACAAAATACAAAAAAAGAGTTGAGGGTAAAGTGGACAATGCAAAGCATTATTCTTTAGAAGATGCTTCTGCGTTGCTGAAACAACTCATTCATACCAAGTTCGACCCGTCAGTTGACGTGCATATCAGACTTGGCGTTGACCCTACAAAGGCAGACCAATCCATTCGTGGAACAGTTTCATTGCCGCACGGAACCGGTAAAACGAAAAAGGTGCTTGTACTCTGCAACCCTGATCAGGATGAGGCTGCAAAAGCAGCAGGCGCTGATTATGTTGGATTAACTGAATATTCAGATAAAATCACTGCGGGCTGGTTGGATGTGGATGTGATTATTGCTACGCCTGATGTGATGCCGAAAATCGCAAAGCTGGGTAGAATTCTTGGACCAAGAAACCTGATGCCGAATCCTAAATCAGGAACAGTTACGCCAAACATTGGCGAAACAGTAAAGGAAGTGAAGAAGGGAAAAATCGCGTTCAAAGTGGACAAGCAGGGAATCATTCATGCTTCTGTTGGTAAAGGCTCATTCTCTGCGCAGCAAATCAGCGACAATGCAAGGGAATTAGTGCAGACTGTGGCAAGAATGAGACCATCAAGCGCAAAAGGTCATTACTTCAAGAGTGTGACGCTTGCAAGCACGATGAGTCCGGGAATTAAAATTGATACAAGAGCATTCGGAATATAAAAAAGTAAGGTAATGACAAAGGTAGAAAAACAGCAAGAGATTGAAGCGCTGAAACAAATGTTTTCATCGGCTACGAATTTTTATGTTACGGATACTTCCTCGCTCACAGTGCATGAAGTAAACGGACTAAGAAGGCTTTGCTTCGAGCAGGGCGTGAAAATGAGAGTTGCAAAAAATACGCTCATTTACAAGGCGCTGGAAGTAACGAACAAGCAAGATGAATTGGAAGTTGCCTTGAAAGGTCAAACTGCGTTGCTCTTTTGTGATGTGGCGAATGTTCCTGCAAAAATCATTAAGAAATTCAGGAAAGATAAAGAGAGGCCCAAGTTGAAGGGCGCTTACATTGACACTGCAATTTACATCGGTGATGACCAGTTGGAGACGCTTGCAACGCTGAAGTCGAAGAACGAGTTGATTGGAGATGTCATTGGATTGTTGCAGTCGCCTGCGAAAAATGTGTTGGGAGCTTTGTTAAGTGGAAAGTCAAAGCTGGCGGGTATCGTGAAAACACTTTCCGAAAGAGAAGAGAAATAATTTCTAACAATAAAAATTCTAAAACCTTAGTAAAATGGCTGATTTAAAAGTATTCGCAGAGCAGTTAGTTAGCTTGTCAGTGAAAGAAGTAAATGACCTGGCTAAAATTTTAAAAGATGAGTATGGCATCGAACCCGCAGCGGCTGGCGCAGTGATGGTTGCCGGTGGCGCAGCAGGTGGCGGAGCTCCCGCAGCAGAAGTCAAGACTGCCTTTGACGTTATCTTGAAGAGCGCAGGTGGTCAAAAGCTCAATGTTGTGAAGCTCGTAAAAGAACTTAGCGGTCTCGGACTGAAAGAAGCGAAGGATCTCGTTGATGGCGCTCCCAAGCCGGTGAAAGAAGGCGTGTCAAAAGAAGAAGCAGAGTCTATCAAGACGAAGTTGACTGAGGCAGGAGCCGAAGTTGAAGTGAAGTAATACTTCACCCCCCGTTTGTCGAAAAAATTCGGACAGGCGTAGAGACGCAAAACCTTGCGTCTCTACGTGCATGTCCATAACTATTTAAATGTTCATTGCATTATGACAAGAACTCCATCCGTATTGGAACGCATCAATTTTGCTAAAATCGCCAAAGACATTGATTATCCCGATCTTCTTGACATACAAATAAAAGCTTTCAAAGACTTTTTCCAGCTTGACACCACGCCTGAAAACCGTCATGATGAAGGCTTGTTCAAGGTGTTCATGGAAAATTTCCCTATCACGGATGCGCGGAATATTTTCATTCTGGAGTTTCTTGACTATTTCGTTGACCCTCCCCGCTATTCCATTGAAGAATGTATTGACAGAGGTCTGACTTACAGCGTACCGCTGAAGGCAAAACTCAGACTTGCATGCAACGACCCGGAGCATGAAGATTTTGAAACGATTGTGCAGGATGTGTTCTTGGGCAATATTCCCTACATGACGCCAAAGGGTACGTTCGTAATCAATGGAGCCGAGCGTATCGTTGTTTCTCAATTACACCGTTCACCGGGCGTATTCTTCGGACAGAGTTTCCACCCGAACGGCACGAAAATTTATTCTGCAAGAGTAATTCCGTTCAAGGGCGCTTGGATGGAATTTGCTACCGACATCAACAATGTGATGTATTCTTACATTGACAGAAAGAAGAAATTCCCTGTTACCACGTTGCTGAGAGCAATCGGCTATGATAATGACCGCGATATTCTTGAGTTGTTCGGCTTGTCAGATGAAGTAGAGGTGAATGAAAAGAATCTCAAGAAGATTGAAGGCAGAAAACTTGCCGCGAGAGTGTTGAAAAGCTGGATTGAAGATTTCGTGGATGAAGATACCGGTGAAGTTGTTTCTATCGAGCGTAATGAAATCATTCTTGAGCGCGACACGGTGTTGGACGAGAAGAACATCAAGAAGATTCTTGAAACAGGAGTACCGTCTATTATTCTTCAGCGTGAAGATGTTGCCGGAGACTATTCAATTATTTACAACACGCTTCAAAAAGATACTTCCAACTCTGAGTTGGAAGCAGTTCAGCATATCTACCGCCAGTTGAGAGGCACGGATCCACCCGATGATGAAACTGCGCGTGGTATCATTGACAAGCTCTTCTTCTCCGACAAGCGTTATGACTTAGGAGAAGTGGGCAGATACAAGATTAATAAGAAGCTCAACCTCAACATTCCGATTGATGACCGCGTGTTGAGCAAAGAGGATATTATCGAAATCGTAAAATATCTCGTTCAGCTTTGCAATGGCAAGGCGTTGATTGATGATATTGACCACTTAAGCAACAGGCGTGTAAGAACAGTAGGGGAGCAGCTTTATTCTCAGTTTGGCGTGGGTCTTTCAAGAATGGCAAGAACCATTCGCGAAAGAATGAACGTGCGCGACAACGAAGTGTTTACTCCGATTGATTTGATTAATGCGCGTACACTTTCATCTGTTATCAATTCATTTTTCGGAACGAGCCAACTTTCACAATTCCTTGACCAAACAAATCCGCTTGCGGAAATCACGCACAAGAGAAGAATCTCTGCGCTTGGTCCCGGTGGTCTTTCGCGCGAAAGAGCAGGCTTCGAAGTAAGAGACGTACACTATTCACACTACGGTCGTCTTTGCACGATTGAAACTCCTGAAGGTCCGAACATCGGTCTTATCTCCACGCTTTGCGTTCACGCAAAGATTAACAGGATGGGATTCATTGAAACTCCCTACAAGAAAGTAGAGAAAGGAAAAGTTTTGATAGATGAGAAGGTTTCCTACTTGTCTGCGGAAGAAGAAGATGATAAAATCATTGCACAGTCAAACGCTCCGATTGATGACAAGGGAAAATTCAAAGGCGATAAAGTAAAGTGCCGCGAAGAAGGCGACTTCCCGATTCTGCCTCCGAATGATGTGCAGTATATGGACGTTGCGCCAAACCAAATTGTAGGTATTTCGGCATCGCTCATTCCGTTCCTCGAACATGATGATGCGAACCGTGCGCTCATGGGTTCAAACATGCAACGCCAGGCAGTGCCGCTATTGAAGCCGCAAGCGCCTGTGGTTGGAACTGGTTTTGAAAAACTCGTTGCGCAGGATTCAAGAATCCTCATCAACGCAGAAGGAACCGGTGTGGTTGAATATGTGGATGCAAATGAAATCATCATTAACTATGACCTCAATGAAGAAGAGGAAACAATCAGTTTTGATGGTTCAAAAAAGCATTATTACCTCACCAAATTCAGAAAGACAAACCAAAGCACTTGCATCAACATTCGCCCGATTGTAAAGAAAGGCGACAAGGTGAAGAAAGGACAAATCCTCTGCGAAGGTTTTGCTACGGAGGGTGGTGAGTTGGCATTGGGAAGAAATCTCCAGGTGGCATTCATGCCGTGGAAGGGTTACAACTTCGAGGATGCTATCGTGATTTCTGAAAAGACAGTGAAGGAAGATTTGTTTACTTCCATCATTGTTGAATCATATGAATTGGAAGTGCGTGATACGAAACTCGGAGAAGAAGAATTGACTGCTGATATTCCAAACGTAAGTGAAGAAGCAACAAAAGACCTCGACCAAAACGGAATTATCCGCGTGGGCGCTACGGTGAAGGAAGGCGATATTCTTATTGGAAAAATCACTCCAAAGGGCGAATCAGATCCTACGCCTGAAGAAAAACTCCTCAGAGCAATCTTTGGTGATAAGGCAGGTGATGTGAAGGATGCTTCGTTGAAAGTACCGCCATCAGTTGAAGGTGTTGTAATCAGCACGCAGCTTTTCGCCCGCGCGAAGAAAGACAAGACAATCAAGACGAAAGAAAAGACGCAGCTTGATAAGTTGGATAAAGATCATTCCAAGAATTTGGAAGCGCTGAAAGAGAAACTGGTGAAGAAGTTGATGGAATTGTTGCAAGGTAAATCTTCCAACGAAATTTTCAATACTTACAAAGAAGAGTTGATTGGCAAGGGCACAAAGTTCTCTGCTAAAATTTTGTCCGGTATTGAATTCGACAACATTGACCCGAACAACTGGACTGCTGACGCCAAAACCAACAAGTTTGTAAGAACGCTGCTGCACAACTTCAAGTTGAAGGTGAATGAAGAAATCGGCAGACACAAGCGTGAAAAATTCAACATCAGCATTGGTGATGAATTGCCTTCAGGCGTGTTGAAGCTGGCGAAAGTATATCTCGCGAAAAAGCGTAAGCTCAAAGTGGGAGATAAGCTCGCAGGTCGTCACGGAAACAAGGGTATTGTTGCGAAGATTGTTCGCGCGGAAGATATGCCGTTCCTCGAAGACGGCACACCGGTTGACATTGTACTCAATCCGCTTGGCGTACCCTCGCGTATGAACCTCGGTCAGATTTACGAAACCGTATTGGGCTGGGCAGGAATCAAGATGGGAACGAAATACGCCACACCGATTTTTGACGGAGCTACCATTGACGAAATCGAAAAGGAAATCGAAAAAGCAGGCTTGCCGAAACTCGGACAGACTTATCTCTATGACGGTGAAACTGGCGAGCGCTTCCACCAGAAAGCAACAGTTGGAGTCATCTATATGATTAAACTGTCGCACATGGTGGACGACAAGATGCACGCGCGTTCTATCGGACCTTACTCGCTCATTACGCAGCAGCCGCTGGGTGGTAAGGCGCAGTTCGGAGGTCAGCGTCTCGGGGAAATGGAAGTGTGGGCGCTTGAAGCTTATGGAGCATCTAACATTCTGCAAGAGTTGCTCACTGTGAAATCAGATGATATTGTCGGAAGAGCGAAAGCATATGAAGCAATCGTGAAAGGCGACAACTTGCCGAAGCCCGGAATTCCCGAGTCGTTCAACGTGCTTGTGCATGAGTTGCGCGGCTTAGGTCTGGAACTTGACTTTGTATAGTTTTCAGTCTTCTGTTTGCAGTTTTCAGTTCGATATTTCGAACAGTTGCTGTAAACACCGACTGAAAACTGAAAACTTAAAACTTAAAACTGCTTAGATAGATGCCATTCGCAAAACAAAACAAATTCAATCCCAACTTTACCAAGATTATTATTAGGCTCGCATCGCCCGATGATATTTTGGAGAAGTCGTATGGTGAAATAAAAAAGCCGGAAACGATTAACTACCGCACGTATAAGCCTGAAATGGACGGCTTGTTCTGCGAGCGCATTTTCGGTCCTACCAAGGATTACGAATGTTACTGCGGAAAATATAAGCGCATCCGCTATAAAGGAATCGTGTGCGACCGTTGTGGTGTGGAAGTAACGGAAAAGAAAGTGCGCAGAGAGCGCATCGGGCACATTCGTCTTGTTGTTCCTGTGGTGCATATTTGGTATTTCAAGTCGCTGCCGAATAAGATTGGTTACATGCTCGGCATGTCGTCAAAGAAACTGGAGTCCATCATTTACTACGAAAGATTTGTAGTAATTCAGGTGGGCGCTGCGTCTGAATTTACCGATGCAAAAGGAAACAAGATTGAAAATTTAGCGCTGCTCACCGAAGAAGAATATCTGGAAATTCTGGAAAAGCTTCCAAAGGAAAATCAGCATCTTGATGATAATGACCCGAAGAAGTTTATCGCGCGCATGGGCGCGGAAGCCGTGCGTGATATGCTCGGACGCATTAACCTCGATGACCTTTCTTACGCATTGAGAAATGCCGCTGCAACGGAAACTTCACAGCAGAGAAAAGCGGAAGCGCTCAAGCGTTTGGGCGTTGTGGAATCATTCCGCGAAGCAAACATGCACACGGAAAACAAACCCGAGTGGATGATTGTGCAGTATCTGCCTGTTGTTCCGCCTGAATTGCGTCCGCTTGTGCCGCTTGATGGCGGAAGGTTCGCAAGTTCTGATTTGAATGATTTGTACAGAAGAGTAATTATCCGGAACAACCGTCTCAAGAGACTGATTGAAATCAAAGCGCCTGAAGTGATTTTGCGTAACGAAAAGCGCATGTTGCAGGAAGCGGTTGATTCCTTGTTTGACAATTCAAGAAAATCAAACGCAGTAAAAGCAGAAGGCGGTCGCGCATTGAAATCGCTCAGCGATGTGTTGAAAGGAAAGCAGGGACGTTTCCGTCAAAACCTGCTCGGTAAGCGCGTGGATTATTCCGGTCGTTCGGTGATTGTGGTAGGTCCCGAATTGAAATTGCATGAGTGCGGCTTGCCGAAAGATATGGCGGCTGAATTGTTCAAGCCGTTTGTTATCCGCAAGTTGATTGAAAGAGGTATCGTGAAGACAGTGAAATCAGCCAAGAAGTTGGTTGACCGCAAGGAGCCAGTTATTTGGGATATTCTTGAAAATATTTTGAAAGGACATCCTGTGATGCTGAACCGTGCGCCAACGCTGCACAGGCTCAGTATGCAGGCATTCCAGCCGAAGCTTATCGAAGGAAAAGCTATCCAATTGCATCCACTCGTATGTACAGCGTTCAACGCTGACTTTGACGGTGACCAAATGGCGGTGCATGTGCCGTTGAGCTATGCTTCTATCCTCGAAGCGCAGTTGCTGATGTTATCTTCGCACAACATTCTTAATCCGCAAAATGGCGCGCCTGTTACACTTCCGTCACAGGACATGGTGTTGGGACTCTACTATCTCACAAAAGGGAAAAAGAGTATTGGCAAAGAGAAGATGCGCGGTGAAGGAAAAGCATTTTATTCAAATGAGGAAGTAATCATCGCTTTCAATGAAGGCGTTGTTGATTTGCATGCTTTCATCAGGGTGAAGGCGAAAGTGAAGAATAGTGAAACTGGAAAGTTCGAAGTGAAGTTGATTGAAACAACTGTTGGTCGTGTGCTTTTCAATGAAACGGTTCCTGAGGAAGCGGGCTTCCTTGACAGGCTGATGACGAAAAAAGTACTCGGACAGGTAATCAGTTATATCATCACGCAAACGAATGTTCCGAGAGCAGCGCAGTTTCTTGACGATATTAAAAATCTCGGATTCCGCTGGGCATTCAGAGGCGGCTTGTCGTTTAAGATTTCCGATGTGATTATTCCTAAGGAAAAAACAGCCCTCTTGCTGAAAGCGCAGGATGAAGTTGACTCGGTGATGGACAGCTACGATCAGGGTTTTATCACGAACAACGAGCGTTACAACCAAACGATTGATATCTGGACGCGCGCAAACACGAAGCTCACTGAAACTGTGCTTGACCATTTGAAGAACGACCAGAACGGGTTCAACTCCGTTTATATGATGCTTGATTCAGGTGCGCGTGGTTCTAAAGAACAGATTCGTCAGCTTGGCGGAATGCGCGGACTGATGCAGAAGCCGAGAAAGTCAGGCTCGACAGGCGCTGAAATTATTGAGAACCCGATTCTTGCAAACCTTAAAGAAGGCTTGTCAGTATTGGAATACTTTATCTCCACGCACGGTGCGCGTAAAGGTCTTGCCGATACAGCGTTGAAAACCGCTGATGCCGGTTACCTCACCAGAAGGTTGGTTGACGTGGCGCAGGATGTGGTGATTACCGAAGAAGATTGCGGAACAGTGAGAGGTATTTCAACTTCTGCATTGAAAGACAATGAAGAAGTTGTTGAACCATTATATGACAGAATCATCGGTCGCGTATCCCTGTATGATGTGACCGACCCGGTGAGCGGTGAATTGCTGGTGAAGGCAGGACAGGAAATCAATGAAAGCATCGCTACGAAGATTGACGCATCTGCTGTTGAAACGATTGAAATCCGCTCGGTGCTTACGTGCGAAACCCGCCAGGGTGTTTGCGTGAAGTGCTACGGAAGAAATCTTGCTACCAACCGCATGGCGCAACAAGGCGATGCAGTGGGTATCATTGCGGCACAATCCATCGGGGAACCAGGAACACAGCTTACGCTGCGTACCTTCCACGTGGGTGGTGTGGCTGGCAACGTGGCAACTGATTCGCAGATGCCTTCGAAGTTTGATGGTGTTGTTGAATTTGATGGAATCAAAACCGTGAAGAGCGAATCTGAAAAGGGCGAGAAGGTGGTGAAAGTAATCGGTCGCGGTGGTGAATTGAAAATCAACGATGCGAAAACGGGCAAGAACCTTACAACGAACAACGTGCCTTACGGTTCTGTGATGACAGTGAAGGACGGAGCGAAAGTGAGCAAGGGCGATGTATTGTGTAAATGGGATCCGTTTAATGCGGTGATTCTTTCTGAAATGGAAGGGAAGATTAAGTTCGATAATGTGCTTGAAGGCATCACGTTCCGTGAAGAATCTGATGAGCAGACAGGACACAGAGAGAAGGTGATTATCGAATCGCGCGATAAGCGTAAAATTCCATCTATCAACGTAGTTGGAAAGAAAGAAGAAATCAAGAACTACAATGTGCCTGTTGGAGCGCACGTAGTAGTGAATGATGGCGATGCGGTGAAAGCGGGCGATGTAATGGTGAAGATTCCACGTATTATCGGCAAGGTGCGCGACATCACGGGCGGTCTGCCGCGCGTAACGGAATTGTTTGAAGCAAGAAGCCCTGCAAATCCGGCTGTGGTTTCTGAAATTGACGGTGTGGCAAGTTTTGGCGGCATCAAGAGAGGAAACAGGGAAGTGATGATTGAGTCGAAAGACGGGCAGCAGAAGAAGTATCTCGTTCCGCTCACGAAGCATATCCTCGTGCAGGAAAATGACTTCATCCGCGCAGGCTCACCGCTTTCTGACGGTTCGATTACCCCAAATGATATTCTCTCCATCAAAGGACCAGCAGCAGTGCAGGGATATTTGGTGAATGAAATTCAGGAAGTATATCGCTTGCAGGGCGTGAAAATCAATGACAAGCACATTGAAACCATTGTGCGCAGAATGATGCGCAAGGTGGTGATTATTGACGCAGGCGACACGCTCTTCCTTGAAGGCGATGCAACGGATAAATTCGACTTCATCGAAGAGAATGATAACCTCTATGACAAGAAAGTTATTACCGAAACGGGCGATTCACAGAACCTGAAGAAAGGACAAATTGTGACCACGCGCCAGTTCAGGGAAGAGAATTCAATTTTGAGAAGAAGCGATAAGAAGCTCGTGGAAGTGCGTGATGCAGTTTCTGCAACTTCGTATCCGTTGTTGCAGGGTATCACACGCGCTTCGTTAGGCACGAAGAGTTGGATTTCTGCGGCATCGTTCCAGGAAACTACGAAGGTGCTCAGCACCAACTCGATTGCGGCTTCGGCAGATTACCTCATCGGCTTGAAGGAAAATGTGATTATCGGTCACAAGATTCCGGCAGGCACGGGCTTGAGGGAATTTGACAAGCTCATCGTTGGCTCAAAGGAAGACCTCAGCAGAATGGAAGAAGCTGCAAAGGCGCGGAAGGAGAAAGACAAGAAAGTGGAAGTGGAATAATGGTTCTTTCCGTTTAAAAATAAAAACCTCCGGAGATATATTTCTTCGGAGGTTTTTTTTACCCGCATGTTTCCGGTTTATAACACGCGGGCTTCTTGTGATTTGCAGAACGCTATTTACAACAGTAAGTTTGAAGAGCAGCGTGGAATAAGTCAGTAATACAAAATCTTCGCAAGCCCGATTTTTATTTCATCGAGATGCCCGTCAGTGATTTCGCCCCAGCGTTTCATCAGCCGCTCCTGCGCAATCATACCACCTGATGCGTGAGCAGTTCTGAATCTTGCTGCAAGCCGTTGGCTTTATTTTTTTCGATCACAATGCCGCCCATAAAATTTTTCACTTTGCTGGTGATTGGGCAGATGATGGATTTGCCCGAATGCTTATTCATCGCGTTGCCGCTGATAATCACCACCGGGCAGATGCCGCGCTGCTCTTTCCCTATTGTAGGGTTGAGGTTGGCAAGCCGGATTTCTTTCTGCTTCATGCGGGTTTCAAGTGCTTGAGGTAATCTTCAAGCCCCATTTCCGCAAGTTCTTTCATCTCTTTGTCCTTTGCGATGCGCTTGAATGATTTCACATACTCCGCGCGTTCTAAATCTTCGAGCAGCTTGCTGATCGCTTTTTCGATGAGTGATTTTTTTGTCACCTTCAGCTTGCCCGAAACTTTATCCAACCGCTCCATGAGCTGGCGCGGCAGCTTGCTGGTATAAACTACTTCTTTTGCCATATTGCTGATTCGTATTTACAAATAAAAAATAAGCAGATTTTGTGAAGATTGACTCCGCAAATCTTTTTTCTGAAATGTGCCGTGCCTTGTTTTTTCAATTATTGCAAATAAATTATACTTTAACGGCTTTCGTTGTGATTTGCTTTCATTAGACCTCTTCGGAAAATGTAATTCTCATTTAGAGAAAGCCTCTTTTGTTTATGATGCAGTTTGGACTCCCCTCTCCAAATGGAGAGGGGGCGGGGGTGAGGCGGTGCAAAAGAGCGC
>Ga0163152_10002670_pt1 | contig 24689 bp, 25 predicted proteins | sample OliLakLV19MP8IB2_FD_148635 | JGI IMG/M metagenome (GOLD analysis project Ga0163152, IMG submission 148635) | Freshwater microbial mat bacterial communities from Lake Vanda, McMurdo Dry Valleys, Antarctica - Oligotrophic Lake LV.19.MP8.IB-2 | ecosystem: Environmental > Aquatic > Freshwater >...
CGTTACGGCTACTTCACCAACATCACTCCGGAAATCACCGAAAGACAAATTAAGGAAAACGCCGCTGCCAAGTTAGTCGCAGACGAAGCCTCCGCCAAAGCCCGCCAAGAAGCCGAGCTAGCCACCCGCAAAGCCAAGGAAGCCGCCCGTGCCGCCATGACGCCCGAACAAAAAGCCGATGCCGAACTCGCCGACCGCGCCGCCGACTGGGGCTGGATAAAATCCCATCTATCCAAATTCGATAAACACCCGCCCGCCGATCAAGCCGCCCTGCTCCGTTGGCTCAATGGCGCTGGCCGAGACCGCTGGCTCAACGAAATCAAACCCGAGGCCACCAAAGGTAAAAAGCCCTGGAGCCAGATCATCGGCACCATCCACGCCGCCAAGAAAACCCACAAAATCGACCTCCCATGAAGTCACAGACCTATCACCTTGAATTACTCACCCCGTGCTTCTGCGCCGGCGCCGATCAATCCCGCGCCGAAATTCGCTCTCCCTCCATCCGCGGCCAACTCCGCTGGTGGTTCCGTACTCTCGGAGGAACACCTATTGAGGAACGAGCCATCTTCGGTGGCGTGACCGGTACGGCATCAACTAGCTCCCTTGTTATTCGCATTCAGGACGTCGTGGCCGGTCCGGCTTGGAACCCTCCACACGTCGACCCAAATTCTGCCGACTCCTATGTTTGGTATTACGCCAGTGCTTCAGCAAACGGTTCGCGTTGGACACAACAAGCCGCTACCTCTCCCCGCACCACCTTCAAGCTACAGTTACTCCAAAAACATTCTCTCCCGCTGAATCTTCAGAGCCAGCTTGATCTCGCCCTACGTTGTTTTCTCCAACTTGGAGCCATCGGTCTACGCGCCACTCGCGGTCTTGGCGCATTCACTTGCCTGGAAATCCCCTTTCAACCAGCCACACTGGAAACACTAAAATCGAAAGGCTTTTTCTGTGAACAGCGCGCCGTATCGCTCGCTGATACTGCTGCAATCGCGCGCGAAATCGGCGGGCTCGTCAAAGGCACCCGAAAAGCAACGGGCATGAGCGCAAAGCAATCCTCCCCCTTCGGCTCATCCAATCCACGCCAAACCAGTGCCATCTATTTCCGCCCCGTCCGTATTTCTCCCGCAGCAAGCGACTGCGCGCTCATCGTTTTTGAAGCACCCCACGCTCGCGTGCTCGACCGACGATCAGACCTCCCCCGTGTCATAGGGCATGCTCCCAGTCGACTCTCCAAACCGTCATTCGCCCCACGCCGCTAGAATCGACGATCATGAGTGGCGCCCGCAAGCGCCCTGCCGCTCCACCGAATAGCGCCTCCTCCTTATTTGACATCAAATTGATGTCACCATTAACTTTCCAGCATGGTCAAAACCCAGATTCAGCTCCCGGATGATCTCTATCGCGCCCTCAAACGAGTGGCCGCCCGCCAGGAATGGTCCCTAGCCGAAACCTTGCGTCGCGGGGCCGAGCAACTCCTCCAACATTACCCCAGCCCGGATCTCCCCACATCCGATACCCCGGAGTGGCAGCCGCCCAGCTCCGCCTCCTGCGGTTGGAGCGGTCTCACCGCCGCACAACTCAAGGACGCCCTCCGCCGGGATACCGAACCGCCGCCCCCCAAAGCCGCCCGCCGCCGATGATTTCCCTCGATACCAACCTCCTGCTCTACGCCTACAGCACCGCTGCGCCGGAACATCTCCGCGCCCGCGAATTCCTCAACTCCCTCTCCTCACGCGACGACGTCGCCCTGAGTGAATTTATTCTCGCCGAGTTCTATCTGCTCCTCCGCAACCCAGCGATACTCCCGCGCTCACTTTCCGCCGCCGTCGCCACTCGCGTCATCCAGGATTACCGCCGCCACCCCCGCTGGCGCATTCTCGGCTACCCACGAGATACCGTGGCTGCGCATGACGCCCTCTGGACGCTCGCCGCCACCAGCGATTTTCCGCGCCGCCGGCTCTTCGACGCTCGCACGGCGATTTCACTCCAGCTGCACGGCGTCACCGAATTCGCCACCGCCAACGTCAAGGATTTCCAAGCCTTCGGCTTCTCCCGCGTCTGGAATCCGCTCGTCGCCTGAGCTCCCACGGCACCGTCTCCTTCCGTTTACTGCCTCACCCATGCCCGTCCTCCTCTGCTCCCTCGGCACCTCGTGGCTCGTCGTCCCCGAAGCGTTTTATTTTCTTCCGCCGGGTCCGGCCGGATTCTCCGCCGTCCACGTTCTCACCACCGCTTCACCCCGGATCGACGTTCCCGTCGCTGAAGTCAAAGCGTGGTTCGCCAGCCACGCGCGGCAAACCACTCTCACCGTCAGTCGCGTCGCCGCTTTCACCGATCTCCTCACTGAGGATGATCATCAGCGTTTCGAAGAGGTTCTCTTTCGCTGGATACTCGCCGTCGCCCCGGACCGGGCCGAACGCCACCTCTGTATCGCCGGCGGCTTCAAAACCATGTCTGCCTCGATGCAGCGCGCCGCGAGTCTTTTCGGTGCCGCCGAAGTTTTTCACGTGCTCGCTCCCGAAAGCGTGCGCGACACTGCTGCCTTTACCGCCGCCCTCACCGCTGGCGAGATTCGGCCCATCCGCCTCGGGGCCGAGGCCGGCTGGCCTCAACTCGCCGCCCTAGTCTCACGCGATTTTCCGCTGCAAGCGCCCGGCCCCGATCTCGTATCCGCACCCGATCGCCACCTCACCCACCGCATCGCGCATCTTCAAGCCGCCCAGCAAAACCTCGCCAAACATTTCGCCGAGATCGGTCATCTGCCCTTCCCCTCGCTCGCCACGCGTTCCCCCGCCCAACTCGCGTGGCTCCGCGAGCCCGTGCAACCTACCGGCGACCGCGCGTGGATCGCGGCCCTGCCCAAAATCGAACTGCACTGCCACCTCGGCGGCTATGCGACTCACGATCCCGAACTCGCCACGATTCGCGCCGCTGCCCACCACCCCGCCGCCTTGCCGCCGCTCGCGCCCTGCACTCCACCCACGCCCTGGCCCCTTTCAACTCTGCCCAATCTGCCGCCCGGTTCCGCGCTCAAAGCCTACATGGTGCTCGGCGATAATAACGGCTCTCGTCTCCTCCGCGACCCCGGCTGTCTCCGCGCCCAATGCGAATCCCTCTTCGCCGCTCTCGCCGTCGACCACGTCGCCTACGCCGAGATCCGTTGCTCGCCGCACAATTACACGAACGACCGCCGCTCCGCATTCCACGTGCTCACCGAAATCCGCGAGCACTTCCAACGTTGCATGGCCAATTCCGCCGCGCTCCGGCCCGATCAGCAGGCCGCCTGCCATGTCAACCTGATCATCATCGCCACGCGCAAAGACGGCGGCGATTTTCGCGCCGCCATCCATCGCCACCTCATGCTCGCCGTCACCGCCGCCGAACACTGGCGAGCCCAGGACGAATGCCGGATTGTCGGCGTCGATCTCGCCGGCTTCGAAGATGTCTCTACGCGAGCGCATTATTTCCGCGACGATTTTAAAGCCATCCACCGCTGCGGCCTCGCCCTCACGGTCCACGCCGGTGAAAACGACGATGCCGAGGGCATCTGGAGCGCCGTCTTCGATCTCAGCGCCATGCGCGTCGGGCACGCGCTCAGTCTCCGCCAGTCGCCCGATTTGCTCCGCTCCGTCGCCAACCGCAGCCTCGCTCTCGAAATGTGCCCCTACGCCAATTTCCAAATCAAAGGCTATCCACTCGATGAGGCCGCCTCCGCGTCCGCTCCAGCGACACGGTATCCTCTGCTCGACTATTTGCGCGCCGGTATCCGCGTCACCGTCAACACCGACAACCTCGGCATCTCCGCCGCGACCTTGACCGACAACTTGCTCCTCGCCGCCCGCCTCTGCCCCGGCCTCACCCGCCTCGACCTGCTTCACCTGCAACGCCACGCCATCGAAGCCGCCTTCCTCACTCCCACCGAACGCAGTCGCCTCCTCGCCCGACTCGACCACCACCTCGCCCGCGCCTGATTTATTTTTTTCTCCATGTCCGCTCACGAGACGACCCTCCCGCTCCCCACTTCCACGGCCCCCACCGTGCTCGCTCACCTCGTCGGCGAACAAACCCTCCCCAATCTCCTCGCGGCACTCGCGGTTCGACCAGCTCGCATTGTCCAGATCCGTAGCCGAGGCACCGCCTTCAACGCGCCCACCACCCGCCTCAAATCCGGCCTCAGCACGCTTCTCCCCCAGTGCGAATTCCACACTCTCGAACTCGCCATGGAGCAACCTCTGCCCTCCGACATCTCCACCGCGCTCACGGCGCTCGCCCCCGCGTGGCAACCCACACTGCTCAACCTCACCGGCGGCACCAAGCTCATGTCCATCGGGGCGCACACCTGGGCAACCGCCGCCTCATGTCCCAGCCTCTACGTTGACACCACCACCGGCCGATTCCTTTCCGCCGGCCCGCATCCACTGCCGACGCTCCCCAATTTTTCCGCGGTCGCCGCCACGCTCACTCTCGATCACGTGCTCGCAGCCTACGGAGTGCCCGCTGCCCACAACTCCGGGCACGCGCCCACGGCCGCCGAACTCGCCTTCGGTCGCGCCGCCGCCACTGCGTGGGAAACTTCCTCCGTCGCCTGTGCCCGTTGGATTCAAAATCTCCGCTCTACCTGGCTCCCCGCCCACGGTCGCTCCACCGCGACTTCCGTTCGGCCCGTCCTCATTGATGCCGCTGCCACCGATCTCGCCGAAGCCGCCGTCGCCGCCGGCTGGGCTGAAATCGATACCGATGGCCGCTTCCAGCCCATCGCCTCCGCCCACGCGTCCATCGCCGCCCGCCTCCAAGCCCCCGCCGAATTAATTAAACAACTCGAAGGCGGCTGGTGCGAACTGCGCGCTGCCGATCTCATGCTCACCTCGGGCCGCTTCTCCGATCTGCGCTGGAGCGTTCAAGCTCCCGCCCTCGAACAAATCGCCCTCGGCGAGACGGACATCATCGCGCTCGACCGCCAGAGCCTCCGCCCGGTCTTCGTCTCATGCAAGAGTAGCACTCAATTCAACAAGCCTTTGGAGCATCTCTTCGCCCTTCGCCAACGCACGGTCCACTTCGGCGGCACCTTCGCCGAATCAGTCCTGTGGATCGCCCGCGTCGTCCACGACGAAGATCACCAACGCCTCGTGGCCTGGTGTCGCGCCGCCCACGTGCGCCTCGTCCTCGGGCTCGGCCCCCATAACGACTGGCTCCGCCCCCCAGCTCCTTAAGCCCCAAGGAGGCCGACTTGCCTTCTTGACCCATATACCCATATTTGCTGCCATATGAAAACCACCCTCGAACTTCCTGATGGCCTCTTCCGCCGGGCCAAGATCGTCGCCGCTCAGCGCGGCACGACGATGAAGGAGCTGGTGGCCGAGGGATTGCGCCATGTGACCGCCCAGACCGCACCCACCGGCCAGCCGCGCCTTTCCCTCGAAGAATCCGCCATCGCGGAGCTCGGGGCCCACGGTTTGCCGGTGCTGAAACGTTCCCGCACCGCCAAAAACAAGAAGATCACCAGCGCACTCGTGGACCGCCTCCGCGCCGAGTTGTCGATCTGAGCCACCCCGCCATGCACCTGCTCGACGTCAGCCTTCTGGTCGCACTCGGCGACCCCGCCCACGAGTTTCACGACGAAGCCAGCACCTGGTTCAACCAAATCCGCGCTCAAGGCTGGGCGACCTGCCCGCTCACCGAAAACGGGCTGGTCCGGATTCTCGGACATTCCTCCTATCCCGGTGGCCCCGGCTCTCCGGCCAAAGTCAGGCCACTGCTTCAAGCCCTCATCCGCACCCCGGGCCATGAGTTCTGGGTCGATGAACTTTCCCTCGCCGATACCGCCACTTTCCCTTCACTCGCAGGCACGACCGCAGCCAACCTCACCGATCTCTATCTCTTGGCGCTCGCCGTGCAACACGGCGCGCGCTTTGCCACCTTTGACCGCCGCATCCAGCCCTCAGTGATTGCCGGCGGAGCCCAAGCCCTCGTCCAAGTACCGCTCGGGTAAAATTTCATGCGCACCCCCCCGGTGGTTCCCTTCGGTCGCCCGGCCTGAAGCAGTTTCCCCAGACATCCCCGGACCTCCGCCCGCGTGCGTTTTACGGCGGGCTGCATCATGGATTACTCGCCGCTGACCACTCACTCATGCCCGAGCCATCCTCCCGCCCATGCCCGTCGTCTATCTCACCACTCCCGGTACTCACGCCAGCCTCATCAGCGAACGTCTGCATATCGAATATCCCGATAGCCAGCCCGCCCTCGCCGCACGCGATATTCCCCTCCACGACGTGGACCACATCGTTCTCGATACGCGCACCAGCATCACCCCCGCCGTCATGGGCGAATGCCTCCAACGCGCCATCCCCATCGTCATCGTCGGCGGCCATCATCAAGTCATCGGCGTCTGCCAAGCCCCCTCGCTCCACGGCAGCATTCGACTCGCCCACTACCAGATCATGACCGATGCCGGCTTCGGCCTTGCCATCGCCTCGACGCTTATCGAGGCAAAAATCGCCAACTCCCGCCGCATGCTCCAACGCCTCGCCGCCAACCGCCAGATCGCCGCTCCCGCCGCCGCCCTCGCCACCATGGAGAATGCCGCCACCACCGCGCTCTCCGCCACTTCACTCGACGCCATCCGCGGCTGCGAAGGCACCGCCGCCAGCCGGTACTTCGATGCGCTCGCCGCATTTTTCCCCACCGACGCTCCCTTCGAACGCCGCTCGCGCCGCCCGCCCCATAACGCTGCCAACGCCCTGCTCTCCTTCGGCTACACCCTCCTCACCGCGGAAATTTCCACCGGCCTCCATGCCTCCGGCCTCGATCCCGCGCTTGGCTTCCTCCACGAACCCGATGACGGACGTCCCTCTCTCGCCCTCGATTTAATCGAACCCCTCCGCGCTCCGATCGCCGACGCCCTCGCTCTCGATCTCTTAAACCACTTGACGGTGCGACCCGAGGAACACTTTGAACCCAAGGACGGCGGCATCTACCTCAACCGCGACGGCCGCCGCCGCTTCTACGTCGGCTACGAACGCCGCATGGAACGCCCCTTCACCAGCGAACAAAGCGGCGAGCGCACCACCCTGCGCCGAGAAATCCAACGCCAGATCCACTCAATGAAACGCGCCATCCGCGAACGCGAACCCTTCGAACCCTTCCTCATGAACTGAGCCCTAACCCCACACGAAACGCGGGAGGGGCTTTGCCCCGATCATTTGTAGGACGGTTGCTTGCGACCGCCACGAGCCCCGCACGAAACGCGGGAGGGACTTTACGCCCCGATCTCCCCGTCACTCCACTGCGCCATGAAAGCAAACGGCATCAACTCCACTCTCTCCGCCAACTTTAGTTGCGCGCCCGCTCCTTCAGCCGCCCACTTGGCGACCGACTGGTGGGGCGAAGCCTTCACCCTCAAAATCACTCCCAGCGAAATCTCCGGCCACCGCTGCGGCCAACACCAAATGCTCACGCTCATCGCCTACGATATCACCGATCCGAAACGCCTGCACCACGCCGCCAAAATCTGCGAGGACTGGGGCATGCGCGTGCAATATTCCATGTTCGAATGCCGCCTCGAAGCCACCGCCTTCGATCGTTTCTGGACCGCCCTGCGCGACGAGATCGATCCCAAAACAGATCGCATCGTCGCCTACAAAATTTGTGCAAACTGTGCGCGTGACACCCGCAGCGCCGGCACTATGGTCCACAACGAAAAAGTAGTGGCGTACGTCTGCTAGGTCGGGAGTCACCACGCGTGAAATCCCGCACCCTGCCGACCTACTTCGCAACAAGTTGATTGAAAATACTTCCGGAAAAAATGAACGACAGATTCAGAAACGTTTGCTTGATTACATCGAGTGAAACCAAGGCTCCCGACCTGAGTGCCTTGGCCTCTCTTGGCCTTCAGTTAGTTGGACGAGCATAGGCCACTCGCTCCGCTCCGCCGAAAGGCATTGGTGACAGGCTAGGTATGCGACGACCAGAGAGACGATTTCTTTGGCCACTCGCTCCGCTCCGCCGAAAGGCATTGGTGACACCGGTGCGCAACAATTTCAGCCTTGCTGAAACTGTTGGCCACTCGCTCCGCTCCGCCGAAAGGCATTGGTGACGAGAAATAAATCATCGGGTCATCGGGTTTTTCAGGTGGCCACTCGCTCCGCTCCGCCGAAAGGCATTGGTGACGGGTCTTGCTGACCGGTCGGGTAATTCGTGCCGGCCACTCGCTCCGCTCCGCCGAAAGGCATTGGTGACCGCCGTTAGGCGAATGGTCCACGTCTGGGACTTCGGCCACTCGCTCCGCTCCGCCGAAAGGCATTGGTGACACGACAACGAGCGCCGGGATTCCAACCATGATATCGGCCACTCGCTCCGCTCCGCCGAAAGGCATTGGTGACCCGTTGAGGATTACATAGTATGTTTTCATTTTTCGTGTGGCCACTCGCTCCGCTCCGCCGAAAGGCATTGGTGACTTCCCGTGCCAGACGCCCACTCGCATCTCGTCTTCTGTGGCCACTCGCTCCGCTCCGCCGAAAGGCATTGGTGACATGCCCATTTCATCGGGCTGCGGCGCGCAAGGGCGAGCGGCCACTCGCTCCGCTCCGCCGAAAGGCATTGGTGACGGCGTGATGCCGTTCAGCTTCGCGATGTTGATTAGGCCACTCGCTCCGCTCCGCCGAAAGGCATTGGTGACGAAGGAAATGTTAACCCTTCCGACGTACTGGGCCGGCCACTCGCTCCGCTCCGCCGAAAGGCATTGGTGACCGGGGCGCGAACTTCCTGCCCGTCGGCGTTCCGCACGGCCACTCGCTCCGCTCCGCCGAAAGGCATTGGTGACGCTCCGGTTGCGGCGAGCATCATCAGCACCCACTTGTCGGCCACTCGCTCCGCTCCGCCGAAAGGCATTGGTGACGCCGACGGCAGCATCACCCTGCAGATCATCCCCCGGCCACTCGCTCCGCTCCGCCGAAAGGCATTGGTGACACGCCGCTCGCTCTGAGGCCGAGGCGAGGTCGGGGGCCACTCGCTCCGCTCCGCCGAAAGGCATTGGTGACCTCTGAGGCCGAGGCGAGGTCGGGGCGGGTGCCGACGGCCACTCGCTCCGCTCCGCCGAAAGGCATTGGTGACGACCGTGCCCGTGGGCACGATCAGCGGCATCTAAAGCCGGCCACTCGCTCCGCTCCGCCGAAAGGCATTGGTGACTCCTCTCCCGGCACAATTGGCACGGAGAAGCTAACTGACGGCCACTCGCTCCGCTCCGCCGAAAGGCATTGGTGACGTCTCATAACAAACGGGTTGCCGAGGGGCGAGCTGGCCACTCGCTCCGCTCCGCCGAAAGGCATTGGTGACACAAAGAGGAACTTGAGGGTTTTCGAGTAGGCGGCCGGCCACTCGCTCCGCTCCGCCGAAAGGCATTGGTGACCTAATTCCATGGCGGTGCCGACCATCCGAATAGGCCACTCGCTCCGCTCCGCCGAAAGGCATTGGTGACGGAGGTGTTAGTGGGAGTCATCCGCGCATCCCCTGGCCACTCGCTCCGCTCCGCCGAAAGGCATTGGTGACCGTGATGCCGACCGCCGCTATAAATGCGGCGATAAGGGCCACTCGCTCCGCTCCGCCGAAAGGCATTGGTGACGCTGTACTTGACATTCGCGTCGTTGCACGCCGCTGGGCCACTCGCTCCGCTCCGCCGAAAGGCATTGGTGACGTGCAGGCGCACACCAACATGCCAGTGTGATTGGCCGGCCACTCGCTCCGCTCCGCCGAAAGGCATTGGTGACCGCGCCGCGCACGCGGCGAGAATTTCCGCGCCTTCGGCCACTCGCTCCGCTCCGCCGAAAGGCATTGGTGACCGGCCAGAAAGTTGTTTACTGAATCTTCACCGTGCTGGCCACTCGCTCCGCTCCGCCGAAAGAGCAAATAAAGACGTCATGTCTTGACTCTTGACAAAAGCCAAGCATCGGTGTCCGGCATCAAAGTGTGATAAAAATTCCTGAACGGAAGTGGCAAACGGGGTCAGGTTTTGGGGTTTGGGGTAGACCGGCGGAGCTGAGGTGATGGACTGCCGGGCATGGCCCGACCGTTGCGCTTGGAATCCGAGGACGGGGTGTATCACGTGCTGAACCGCGGTAATAAACCCCTGCCCCGCAGCCCTGAGTAATTCGATGGTTCGCCCTAAATCCAGTTTCCTGTCAGTAAGCGACTGCTCATCGCGGAGGAGGAAGCAGGATGCGTGACAGCTTTGCTGGCGCGCAGCGTGCCGCTTGGATCATTGGCAACGTTGCGAACCGCCAAACAGGACCAACCTGTCAAGAGTCAAGACTTGACGTCTTCCGCCCGTTGTTTGTCTCGCCCATTTTGAAGAACAGTTGTCAGGCAATAGGGCACCAGCGCTGCACCGCCTCGGCCGTGTCGAATGGTCCAGTGTTGAAACAAATGCGTGCCTGTGGGGCATGTTCATGAACAACGTTGAGCACTTTCTCGAACAGAAGAAAATTTTTATCGATGGTACGCAAGCCCGCACCGATCACGACGCAGTCATAGCGTTTTAGTTGCAGAGTCGCGCGGATCACGGCCTCTGCCGTTTCGCCAAAATCGGTAGGACACAATTTCGCGTCGTAACCCATCGCGTTCAGTGCGGCAATGTCCTTGTCCAGTCCGCCTTGCACCTTCTCGGCCGTCATGCCTGGATAGGCCGCGTAGGCCGGATCGGCGAAATCGATAAGTTGTGGCTGCAGACCGACGGACAAGACAAATTTTTTGGAAGTCATGGTGTTTCCTATGGGTGGTTGTAAACGGTTTTCGAAGGTGTGACCTGATTATTGATGACTACGCCCAGACTTGCACGTGGTTTCTTTCAAATCAAAGACTAAAGCTAAAGACGTCAACTAAAGCTAAAGACGTCATGTCTTGACTCTTGACAAAAGCCAAGCAACGGAGCCAAGCAACGGGGTCAGCTTTGTAGTTTGTCGTTAACCCTGGTTTCTTGGCGATCACCGGATCAGGTTCGCGCAACCAGACGCCGGTCTGCCGGCTCACTTCGTGCAGGCCGCCCACCTTCGTGATGGAGACCGGCACGCACAGCCCGTGGGTCAGCCGGCTGCTGGAGGCGCTCGGCCATCACGTCCATGTGGCCAACGCCTTTGACGTCTAGACTAAGAAAGAGGCCTGCTTAAGGCCGAAGGGCCGCTCACCCCTTCGGCGGCTCGGCGAGTTTGCCGCGGGAATCCCCCTGCGCCCACTTGCCCGTCGCCATGGTCACGGCGACGGCGGCCGTGCGTTGCAGCGCGAGGGCGTCGGAATTGGCCGGTTGGAGGCGCAACGCCTCGTCGGCCGCGTGGACCGCGTCCTTGGCGCGACCGGCGGCCAGGTAGGCACCACTGAGCGCCACCCACAAGTCGGGCCGGTCGGGCTCGTCGTCGCTCGCCGCCTCGTAGGCGAACACGGCGGTTTCCGGCCAGTTGAGTGCCATCGCCGCCTGGCCGAGCAGGCCCAGCGCCGCTGTGTTGTGCGGATCGCGGCGCAGCAGCCGCTCCGCGCTGGCAAACGCCGATCGCGGATCATCCTTCAGTTTCAGGCTGCCGCCGAGCAGGAAAGGCGCGGTCGACACGGCCCGCACCAGCTTGGAAAGTCCGCCCTGTCGCATCGCCGCCACCTTGAGCTGGGCCGCCCGCTCCAGCTTGCGCACGCTGAGGCAGGCCGGCTGCTCATCGAGGATGCTCGCACACAAATCCACCGCCTGCACGGGCTTGCCGCGGTCGAACGCCGCCCGCGCGCTCTCGACCTGCTTTTGCAGAGCGAAACTCAGGGCGCTGACGAGGACCTCGGGCATGGATCAGATTTCACCACTAATGCACACTAATGGGACACTAATTAGTGAAGGTTTAGTGGAGATTAGTGGTAAAAAACTACAGGATTTCCAAGTCGGCGCGGGCGGCAGCGAGCAGACGGTCCAATGCGGCCTGGACGATGGCGTCGGCCGGACCCTCCACCAGCAGTCGCAGCTTGGACTCGGTGCCGGAGTAGCGGACCAACACCCGGCCCTGCGCCCCGAGTTCGGCCTCCACCGCCTTGATGGCCGCCGGCAGGGTCGGCAGCGATTCCAGCGGTTTTTTCTGCCGCACCTTCAGCGCGACGGACAGCTGGGGGAACTTCACGAGCCCCCGGCGCAGCTCGGACAAGGGCTTCCCCGTGGCGAGCATGACCGCGATCACCTTGAGGGCGGCGACCAGCCCGTCACCAGTCGGCGAGACATCGGAGCAGATGATATGGCCGGAGGATTCGCCGCCGAGACTGGCTCCCTCGGCGATCATCCGCGTGATGACATAGCGGTCACCGACCGGCGTGCGGCAGACCCGCCCGCCTGCCGCCGTGACAGCGGCCTCGACGCCGAGGTTGCTCTGCACGGTCACGACCAGGGTCTTGTTCGCCAACTGGCCGTGCTTCAGCGCGTGGAGGGCGAGAATCGTGAGGATCTCGTCGCCATCGAGCACATCGCCCTTTTCATCACACAGGACGCAACGGTCCCCGTCGCCGTCGTGGGCAATGCCCAGCCGCGCCCCGTGCTGGCGGACGGCCACAGCCATTGCCTGCGGGTGCTCGCTCCCCACGCCGTCGTTGATGTTGAGACCGTCGGGTTCAGCCCCGACGGCGATGAGTTGGGCCTGATGTTCGCGCAGCACCGTGCCGCTGGTGTGGACGGTGGCGCCATTGGCGGTATCGAGCACGACCTTCCAGCCCTCGAGCCGGCCGTGCAGGATGCCCTCCATCGCATAGATGTAATCCGAGATCCCATCCGTGGTCTTGAGGGGGTGCACGGTGGCGTCCATGCGCCGCGCAGGCAGCAGCGCCTCGATGGCCGCCTCCTGCTCGTCGGTCAGCTTGAGGCCGGCGGGGCCGAAGAACTTGATGCCGTTGTCGGTGGCCGGATTGTGCGACGCGGTCACCACCACGCCGAGCGCGGCGCTGCGCGTGCGCACGGCGCGGGACACCGCCGGCGTCGGCAGGATTTCGAGCGACCACGGCTCGAACCCGCCGTGGGCGAGACCGTCGGCCAGGGCCTGGGCCAGTGATGCGCCGGACGCACGGGTATCCCGTCCGATCAGGATGGGCCCGCCGGCCGGCACGCCTCCGGCCCGCAGCCAGGCGGCTGCGGCGGCGCCCAGGCGCCACGCGAAATCCTCGTTCATCGTGGCGCTGCCGTAAAGGCCGCGCACCCCGTCGGTGCCGAAATAGAGACGTTTCATCACAAAAGTATTTTAAGCCACGAAAGAGCGCAAAGATCAGTTTGAACTGCCAGCGGGCAAATTGCCGCGCGCCCATCGGCGCCTTGAGCGCACCAACTGCCAACGCAAACTTTGCGTTTCTTTGCGGCAATAATGCCTTGGGCTTGGTGCGGGAGTTGCGCTGGATTCTTCACGGCGTTCAGAATGACCGGTCAGGGGGAGCCATAAAATTCCTTGGTGGCCTTGATTCTTGCCGCCACGGCGCCGCCGAGCAGGAGCTCGCGCGCCGGGGCCAAGCCGTCGCGGATGCTGGCCACCCGGCCGGCCACGTGGAGGGCCACGGCGCTGTTCAGGACAATGGTATCAACCAACCCGGCGGGGCCGCGGCCGGCGAGGATGGCCGCGACCGTGGCCAGGTTGGCCGCGACATCGCCCCCCTGCAGTTCGGCGAACGGTGCGGCCACGAGGCCGAAATCCTCCGCCCGCCACAGGGCGCGGATCCCGCGCAGCCGGCCGACGCCGTTCACGTGGTTGACCGTGGCCGTGGTGAGCTCATCGATCCCCTGCTCCGCCGTGATGACCCCATGGCCGACCAGGCCCGCCTCCTGGCCGAGTTCGTCGAGGGTGCGGGCCAGCTTCTCGACCAAGGGGAGCGAATACACGCCCAGAAGAATGTGCGCCGGACGGCCGGGATTCATCAGCGGCCCGAGGATATTGAAGACCGAGCGCTGGCCCTGCGCGGCGAGGGCCTTGCGCACCGGACCGACATGCTTGAACGCCGGGTGGTAGTTCGGCGCGAAGAAAAAGGCGAAGCCCAGCTGGTCGAGCGCCCGCCGCAGCTTCTCGGGCGGGGCCGCGAGATCCACGCCGAGCGCGGCGAGCAGGTCGGCGCTGCCACATTTCGATGTGACGCCGCGGTTGCCGTGTTTCATGACCGGCACGCCGGCGCTGGCAACGACCAGCACGACGAGGCTCGAGATGTTGAACCCGCCCGCGTGGTCACCGCCGGTGCCGACAATGTCGATGGCGCGCGGGGCCCAGGCGTCCACGCCGGGGTTGACCGCCAGCGCGCGGAAAGCGCGGGCCAAGCCGGCGATCTCGGCGGGAGTCTCACCCTTGGTCGCAAACGCGGTCAGGAAGCCAGCCTTGACCTCGTCGGCCACGTCCGGGGAGCCCAGCGCGGCGGCGGCGGCCGATATTTCGGTGGGGTCCAGATCAAGGCGGTTGGTCAGCTTGGCGGTAAGCTCGGTCAGTGCGGCCATCAGGAAGCCGAGCAGAATCATTTCCACCGGTGGCGCAAAGCATAAAACTCGACAGCGCATGGTCTTTTATCGGAAGCTGCCACGTGCCTTTTTCGCCTCGCACCCTCTGTGCCGGCTTTCTGCTGGCTGGCAGTCTCAACCTGTCCGCGATCGCCGCCGAAACTCCGGCTCCGCCCGTCGCCGAGCTCAGCGTGGGTGACGCCGTCGTGCTGGGCGTGGTCGAGGGCGTGACCGAATTCCTGCCCGTGTCATCGACCGGACACCTGATCATCGCCAACCGCGTGCTCGGATTGGAGTCCGAGACGCAGCTGACGGACAAGGCTGGCCGGCCGCTCTGGCACAAGCCGCCCTCGCGCGAGAATCCCTCCGGCGTGCCCCTGACGCTCAAGCTGGCCGCCGACACCTACGCCGTCATCATCCAGGTCGGCGCGATCGGAGCGGTCGTGCTGCTCTACTGGCGGCAGGTGCTGTCGATGTTCATCGGGCTGCTCGGTCGCAGCAGCGCCGGCTTCCGGCTGCTGCGGAACGTGCTGCTGGCCTTCCTCCCCGTCGCTGTCGCCGGCCTCCTGCTGCACGACCTGATCGACCAGTATCTATTTTCGGTCTGGGCCGTCATCGCCGCGCTCATCGCCGGCGCTTTCTTCATGCTTTGGGCGGAGCGCTGGCGGCGCATGAACAGCGGCATCGGTTTTTCCAAGGGCGACCCGTCAAACCTGACGGCGCAAAAGGCGCTGGGTATCGGCCTTGCGCAGTGCCTCGCGCTCTGGCCCGGCACCAGCCGCTCGATGGTGACGATCGTGGGCGGGTATCTCGCCGGGTTGAGCGCGGCCAAGGCCGCGGAGTTCAGCTTCCTGGTCGGCCTGCCGACCTTGGCCGGTGCGGCCATCTACAAGGGCTTTCGGTCCGGCCCGGCCATGATCGAGGTGTTCGGCTGGACGGATGTCCTGTTGGGTGCCGGCGTGGCGGCGATTTCGGCCCTGATCGCGGTCAAATTCCTCGTGCATTTTATCTCGCGCCACGGGCTCACCATTTTCGCCTATTACCGCCTAGGACTGGCATTTGTGCTGATTCTGTTTTCCCTGCTTTGACTCCCGCCGGCGGGGGCGACATAACACTTGACGGCCCCCGGCACGAACCCTACCAACCTCGTCTTTATATAACAAAAAAGCACCGGGTTTCGCGACCCGCCGCACTCCCAACCTTCCTTCTTTATGGCCAATCCGAAACGCAAGCAATCCAAGCGCCGTAGCGCCAACCGCCGCGCCGCCAACGCCCTCAAGGCCCCCCAATTTGCCAAGGACACCGACGGCGGCTCCTTCCGCCCCCACCGCGTGAACCCGAAGACGGGCATCTACCGCGGCCGCCAGGTCCTCAACGTCGAGGTCTAAAGATTCCGTCGGGTTCAGTCTTCCCGCCATTAACTCCGAGACGGCCAGTCCCGCGACTGCTCACGCCCGGATTGCGGTGGACGCGATGGGAGGCGACCTCGGTCCCTCCGAAGTGGTCGAAGCCCTCAAACTCGCGCTGGCCGACAAGGCCATCGATCCAATCACCCTCATCGGCGACCAAGCCGTGCTCGAGCCGTTGCTCGTCACGGCCGGCCTGAAGGGCCACGCCAAGATCTCTGTCGTCCACGCCTCCGAGGTGATCACGATGGCGGACAAGCCGCTGCGGGCCATCGCGAAGAAAAAGGATTCCTCGATGGTCCGGGGGTTCAATCTCGTCAAGGAGGGCAAGGCCGCTGCCTTCGTGAGCTCCGGCAATACCGGCGCCCTCATGGCCGGCAGCAAGCTCATCGTCGGCTCGATCGCGGGCGTCGACCGCCCGGTGCTCGCCGCCGTCATCCCCCGCGAAAACGGCCACTTTGTCCTGATCGACGCCGGCGCCAACCCCGAGGCCAAGGCCGAGCATCTCGTGCATAACGCCATCTTGGGCTCCGACTATGCCCGCGTCATCCTCGGCATCGCGAACCCCCGCGTCGGCCTGCTCACCATCGGCACCGAGGAGGGCAAGGGCACCGCGCTGACCACCGAGGCGAACACCCTCCTGAAGAAGATCAACGGGGTCATCAATTACGTCGGCCCCATCGAGGGCTTCCAGGTATTCAAGGACACCGTGGACGTCGTCGTGTGCGACGGCTTTGTCGGCAACACCCTTTTGAAGACCTGGGAGTCGCTGGCCAAGTTCATCACCACGATCCTCAAGGAGGAGCTGAAGGCCAACCCGCTCCGCATGGGCGGCGCCGTGCTGGCCAAGGGCGCGTTTGACGCCCTGAAGTCCCGCATGAACCCCGACCGCTACGGCGGCGCCCCGCTGCTCGGCGTGAAGGGCAATGTGCTCAAGGCGCACGGCTCCTCCAACCGCCATGCCTGGACCAGCGCCATCCGCGCCGCCGCCCAGCTCATCCAACAGGACCTTTACCACCGCATCGAAACCGATGTTGCCCGGGCGAACACACTCATGGCAGCGCCCGCGGCCGCAGAAGTGGTCGCCAACTAACCTTCCCTATGGCCTCAGTAATCATTGCGGGAGTCGGCTCTTACGCCCCGCCGAAAGTGCTCACCAATCACGACCTCTCCAAGATAGTCGACACCTCCGACGAATGGATCTTCAGCCGCTCGGGCATCCGCGAGCGGCGCATCGCGGGCGATGATGAGACCTGCTCCGACCTGGCCGTCAAGGCCGCCAACGCCGCGCTGGTCGACGCCAAGGTAACGGCCGCGGACATCGACCTGCTGATCGTCGCCACCGCCACGCCCGACACCCCCCTGCCCTCCACCGCCTGCTATGTGCAGCACAAGCTCGGCGTCCCGGGCCATGCCACCTGCTTCGACATCGCCGCCGCCTGTTCCGGTTTCCTCTTCGCCCTTGAGATCGCCTACGGCCAGCTTCTCACCAATCGCTACAAGCGCGCTCTGATCATCGGAGCCGAGAAGCTCTCCACCGTCACGGACTGGACGGACCGCACCACCTGCGTGCTCTTCGGCGACGCCGCCGGCGCCGCCGTGCTGAGCAAGGTCGACCAGCCGGGCATCGGCATCCTCGGCTCCGACCTCGGTGCCGACGGCGAATTCGCCGACAATCTTTACATTCCCGCCGGCGGCAGCAAGCGCCCGGCCGACGCCAAGTCCGTCGAGGAGCGCGCCCATTGCATCCGCATGAACGGCCGCGAGGTCTTCAAGAGCGCCGTGCGCGTCATGGAGACCGTCGCCCGGGAAATGATGGAACAACACAACCTCACGCCTGACCAAATCGACCTCGTGATCCCCCACCAGGCGAATATCCGCATCATCGAGGCACTGGCCAGCAACCTGAAGGTGCCGATGGAGCGCGTTTATGTGAATCTCGACCGCTACGGCAACACCTCCTCCGCCTCCATCCCGCTCGCCCTGGACGAGGCCCGCCGCGCCGGCCGCATCAAGCCGGGCGACCTGACCCTGCTGGTCGCCTTTGGCGCTGGCTTGACCTACGGCGCGACTCTTATTCGCTGGTAAGCACTATTTTTCATGCGCCGTCTCTCCTTCCTTTCCCTCCTGGCAGCCACCGCCGTGCTGCTCCTTGCCCCTGACCGGCTCGCCGCCGACCTTGTCTGGACCCCGCAGGCTGGCTGGAAGGCCGAGGGCGGCGCGCTCGCCGAGTTCTCCGGCGAGGAAGGCCGCAACGCCCTGGACTCGATGAACAAGGCGCGCAGCGCCGAGGAGGCCGGCAACAGCAAGTCCGCCCTCAAGCTCTACAACAGCGTTTTCAAGAAATACCCGAACTCCGTCTTCGCGGCCGAGGCGCTCTACCGGGCCGGCCGGATCTACCACCAGTCGCAGCAATACTACAAGGCCTTCACCACCTACCAGACGATGGTGTCGCGGTATCCCAGCTCGGAGAAATTCAACCAGGTCATCGGCGAGCAATACCGCATCGCGGCCGACCTGTTTGCCGGCAAGCGCTCCCGCATCTGGGGCTGGTTCCCCGGCTTCAAGAACCGCGAGCGCGCCCTCGAGTATTTCGAGACGATCGTGGCCACCGCCCCCTACAGCGACTACGCTCCGCTCTCCCTCATGAACGCCTCGCGCGGCTACAAGCAGATCGGCGAGACCGAGGCGGCGATCGATTCCCTCGACCGCATGATCAACACCTACCCGCGCAGCGTCCTCACGCCCGACGCCTACCTCAAGATCGCCGAGACTCACTCGTCGCTCGTCGACGGCCCCTATTACGATCAGGCCTCCACCAAGCAGGCCGTCACGTACTATGAGGATTACATGATCCTTTTCCCCGGTGACGCGGGCATGGCCCAAGCCGAGACCGGCCTTGCGAAGATGAAAACCGTGCTGGCCCAGAGCAAACTGACCATCGCCGATTATTACTACAAATATCGCCGTAACTACAAGGCCGCCAAGGTCTTCTACAACGAGGCGATTACCGTCTATCCCGACTCCGACGTGGCCAAGCAGGCCCGCGAAAAGCTGGTCGATGTCGACGCCAAGCTCGAGGCCCAAGCCGCCGCGGCCGCCGGTCAGCCGGCACCCTCCGCTCCAGTGCCGAAGAAGAAAAAGAAGCTCTGGCTGTTCTAAGGAGACGCTTCTCCCCATGGCTGCGATTTCCAATCGTTTCGGTGGCGCGTTAGCGCACTGGTTCTCTGTCGTCTGTCTTCTGTCCTCCGTCCTCTGTTTCACCGGCTGCGCCGGCTACCAGCTCGGCACCGCGACCCAGCCCAAGTTCACCACCCTCTTCATCGCGCCGGTCACGACCGAGGTGCTCATCCCGCAGGCCCGCGAACTCGTCACCACGCAGCTGCGTGAGGCCTTCCTCAAGGATGGTCGCGTCCAGCTGGTCGCTTCGCCCGCGGAAGCCGAGGCCGTGCTGCGGATCGCACTCACCGGATACGACCGGACCGTGGCCGTTTCGCGGCAGGACGATACCGGTCTGGCGCGGCGTTTTGATGTTTCGTTGCGCGCTCACGCCACCCTGACCGACCAGCGCACCCAGCAGGCCCTTTTTGTGCAGCGTCCCCTCGCCGCCAAGCGCGGCGCCTTCACCGACAGCGGCCTCGTGCCGGCTGAATACCAGGTCCTGTCCTTGCTCGCGGAGCAGCTCGCCAGCGAAGCCGCGCACGCGGTGCTCGATACTTGGTAAGTCCGGTAGCGGCGGTCTATGACCGCCGTTTGGCTCAGCACCGGCGATCATAGTCTTCCGCTGCAAGAAACAAAGGATTGAGCCTTTGCGGGCCTCCGTCATCTGTCATCCGTCCTCCGATTCAGCCATGCCCCACGCTTCCCTCCTCGCCCCCTCCCTGCTCGCCGGCGACCATGCCCACCTCGCGGCCAGCGCCCGGACCGTGGCTGATAGCGGCGCCACCTGGCTGCACTGTGACATCATGGACGGGCATTTCGTGCCCAATCTGACCTTCGGGCCCGAGACCCTCGCCGCTTTGCGCCGGGCCGGCTGCAAGCTGTTTTTCGACACCCACCTGATGCTCGCCGAGCCGCAGAAATACATCGACTCCTTCGCCCAGGCCGGCGCCAACCTCATCAGCATCCACATTGAGCCCGCCTACGACCACCGTGGCACGCTCGCCCGCATCCGCCACCTCGGCTGCCAGTGCGGCATCGTGCTGAATCCCGGCACACCCGCAGCCAGCATCGAGGCGCTCATCGGTGACGTGGACCTCGTGCTGGTGATGACCGTGCAGCCCGGTTTCGGCGGCCAGCCCTTCCGGCGCGACATGCTTCCAAAACTCAGGGAAATCGACGGCTGGCGGCGGGCCCGCGGCCTGAATTTCCGCCTCGAGGTCGACGGCGGCGTCGATCTCGCCACCGCCGCGGAATGTCGCGCGGCCGGCGCCGACACTTTTGTGGCCGGCACCTCGTTCTTCAAGGCCGCGGACCAGGCCGCGTTTGCCGCCGGCCTGGCGAAGTTGTGAGTTCATGTCCGTGCTCGAACATCGTCACGGCCACTACCTGATTTCCGACGACCCGGCGCGGCTGGATGCCACGGCCATCCACAGCTATCTGACACGTTCCTATTGGAGCGAGAACATCACCCTCGAGACCGTGCAGCGGGCCATGCAGGCCTCGCTTTGCATCGGCGCCTATGCCGAGGACGGCAGCCAGATCGGGCTTGTCCGCATCATCTCGGACCACGCCACCTACGCCTACCTCTGTGACGTTTATGTTCTGGAGGAACACCGAGGCCACAGACTGTCCAACGCCATGCTCGAACTGAGCCTGCGTCACCCGAGACTGCAGGGTTTGCGCACCTGGAACCTGCGCACCCGAGACGCCCATGGTCTTTACGCCCAGTTCGGCTTCAAGCCTGTGGAACATCCCGAAAGCTACATGGCGCTGCGCTTTCCCGATGTTTACCGGCAGCCGGCCGACGACGAATGATCACGGCCTGGCCGCCCGGGCGAGTTCCCCGGCCTTCTGGTATTGGGCCCGGAACTGGCCGGCCAGCTGGTTCGCCAGGCGGATTTCGTCGACCTTGTTCTTGGAGGTCAGCGCGGGGATGATCCGTGCCTTGAGCTGCGGATAGGCCGCGGGCGCCATATCGCTCATGACGGCCAGCGCCTCTGCCGGCATGCCAGCCCGGATGATTTCCTTCCAGGCCGCCACCAGCTCCGGGTGGGTGTCGAGGCACATCACGCGAATGACAAAAGCCATGGCCCGGAAATTGTCCCCGCCCGTCCACGCTCCGTTGTAAATGAGTGGGCTGCTGCCGGCGTAAGGGTTCACCTCGGGATCAGTGCGGAATTTGGCGAAATCCTGCTGGTAGAAATCCTTCCGGATCGGCAGACGCCGCAGCTCGTAACGGTCGGTGCCACCGGGCACGCCGGTCTTGAAGTTCCAGAGCTTCTGGCCGTCCATCGATAGCGCATACTCCAGGAAGGCCAGTGAGACCTTCGGGTTGGGGGCTCCACGCATGACGGCGATGGGATCCGGTGACAGCACCGTGCCATCCGCCGGGGAATAATACCCGATGCGCCCGGGCGAACCGTCGTGGCGCAGCGCGGTGCCCTGGAAGGCGCCGCGGCCGTAGAAATCGATGCACATGCCGACCGCCGAGTTGCCCTGGATGACGTCGATGGACGGTTTCTGCGAGGTATCGGTGAAATAGCGGGCGTTGGCGCCGGCCCGCTGCAGCAGCTGCAGCCCGCTGGCCCAGCCGGCCTCGACGGCCTGTGCCTCCAGACTTTTCCGGTCGCGGCCCGTCTCCTTCTCCAGCCGCGCCCATTGGCGGTAGATGTGCTGCTGGATGACATTCTCGAAGGCCTTCGCAATCGAGCTGCTCTTGGTCGGATCGCACAGCGCGATCTCGCCCTGCAGCTTCGGGTTGGCGAGGTCATCCCACTGGCGCGGCTCCTCGGCGATCCCGAGACGCTGCAGCGAGTCCCGGTTGTAGATCATGCCGTAACTGCTGAGCACATCGCCGATCCAGCGGCCCTGGGGATCCCAATAGGGCTCGCCGGTGAAGGACTGCGGGATCACGTCGTCCTTGAACCATTCGGGATGCAGCTGCATGATGCCCGAATCGACCAGCCGGCCGGCGTTGGCCTGGCGGATGAAATCGAAGCTGCCGCCGCCGAAGAAAATATCGATGCCGCAGCTGATGTTCGAGGCGAGGAAGGCCCGTCGCGCCGCCATCTCCGTCGTGTCATCCTCCGCGGTCTGGTCCGGGTCGAGCCGCGGATGGTGAAAGGCCGCCTGCACCTCGGTGCTCCAGCGGCGGCCCAGCGTCTTCGTCCAGTGATTCTGGAAGGAGGAGACGTATTCCGACTCCAGAAAACGCGTGATCTCACTGGTGCCGCCGATGACACGCCAGTCGATGGCCACGGTCTTGCCGGTGCGGGCCAGATACCACTCGCGGAAGCCGCGGGAGTATTCGTGGCGCAGCGCCTCATTGTGCGGCGTGATGATGACCAGGGTCTCGTCGGCGTTCGCGATCGTCGCCTGCTTGGTGCGGAAGATGAACGGCAGGCCGACCACGGCTACCAGCGCGATGATGATGAGCGCCCGCTTCACTTCAGTCTGTCTGATGGTGGAACCCGGCCGCTGGACGGGTTTTCAGGATCGGCGCCGAGCCCACCCGTCCGGAGACCGGGTTCCACCTTGCGATGCAGACCGAGCGATTCATCGCGCCAGGATCCCCTCAGCTGACCAGCACGACGACGTCGTCCGGTTCCACCGTGGCGTAGAGCTCGCCGCGTGCCGCCCCGTCCACGAAGCGCGGGTTGCGCTCGAAGATCTTAAGGTGGGTGCCGTTGCCGGTGATGAATTCGTATTGGGCGACCTCGCCGAGATAGGTGGACTCGCCGATGCGCCCCTTGACGACATTGCGCTGTTCCGCGTTGCGGTGCAGCTCCCAGCACTCCGGGCGGATGGAAACCGTCACCTCGGCGCCCACCGCCGGGATGTGAGCGGGGTCGCCGAATACACCGTCAAACTTGCCGACCGCCGTGTCCACGGTCACATAGTTCCCGACCATACCGAGCACCCGGCCCGGCAGAAAATCGGTCTCCCCGATGAAATTGGCCACCGTCTTGCGGGTCGGGCGCTTGTAGACTTCGCGAGGCGTGCCGACCTGCAGGATGTGGCCGCTCTCCAGGATGGCCATGCGGTCGGCAATCGACAGCGCCTCCTTCTGGTCGTGGGTGACGTAGACCGTGGTGAGCTTGAATTCCTTGCACACCCGGCGGATCTCGGTGCGCATCTCCAGGCGCAGCTTGGCATCCAGGTTGGAGAGCGGCTCGTCGAGCAACAGGCAGCGCGGGCGGATGACCAGCGCGCGCGCCAGCGCGACCCGCTGCTGCTGACCACCGGAAAGCTGGTTGGGTTTGCGATCGGCGTATTTCTCCATGCGCACCGAGGCCAGCGCGTCGCCGACGCGGGTTTTGAGCTCGGCGGCGGGCACCTTGCGCTCCTCGAGGCCGAAGGCGACGTTCTCCGCCACGGTCATGTGCGGCCAAAGCGCATAACTCTGAAACATCATGCCCGTGTTCCGCTTGTGCGGCTCGAGGCGGGTGACGTCCTCATCGCCAAACAGGATCTGCCCTTTGTCGGGGATATAGAAGCCGGCGAGGCTGCGGAGCAGCGTGGTCTTGCCGCAGCCGCTGGGGCCGAGCAGGAAGAACAGCTCGCCCGGATTGATCATCAGGTCGAGGCCGTGCAGGGCGACAATGCTCCCGAATTGCTTGGTCAGTTGCTTAACCTGGATCGAAATCATGAGAAGCGGCGCGCGTTCCGGCGAGGCAACCGGCGGCCCGGAGGTAAGTCAAAAAAATAAACCCCGCCGGGCGGGTTCTAACGGGTTGCCTTGGCCGGGCCCCCGGCCTTTCCTCGCGGTCATGCCCTCCCCGAAAGGCCCGCCTGAACTCAAACACCTTGACCACGTCCTCGTCAGCCCGGCGGCCATCAAACGCCGGATCGCGCGACTCGGGGCGGAACTGAACAAGGATTACGCGAAGAAGGACCTGATGGTCGTGGCCATCGTGAACGGCGCCCTGATCTTTACCGCCGATCTGCTCCGCCAGATGCGCAGCCCGCTCCGGCTGGACTGCCTGCGGGCCTCCAGCTACCACGACGGCACCAAGGCGGTCCACGAGCCCCGGATTTTCGACTCGATGAAGCTGGATGTCCGCGGCCATAACGTACTGCTTGTGGACGACATCCTCGACACCGGCCGGACCCTCGCGGCCGTGGCCGGGCTGATCAAGGACAAGGGCGCCCTATCGGTCCGGACCTGTGTTTTACTGGACAAAAAGGCCCGCCGCGCCGTGCCCTTCGAGGCCGATTACGTCGGTTTTGAGATCCCCGACGAATTCGTCGTCGGCTACGGCCTGGACTTTAACGAGCGCTACCGGAATCTGCCCTGCATCGGGGTCTTAAAGCCGAAATACTACGCTGGCTGACACGGAGGGCGGGGATTCCGCGCCGCGGCGGTGAGCCGGGGCATCTCCCTGCCAATCGGAGAAAATACCTTGCGCTTGGTAATCCCGCGCTTTTGCTTGCCGGCTCACCCCGGAGAGATGGCCGAGTGGCTGAAGGCACAGCTTTGCTAAAGCTGCATAGGGGAAACTCTATCGAGGGTTCGAATCCCTCTCTCTCCGCCACTTTCATATTTTTGCGAACCGAGCGGCCGATCATTCAAATCGGCGCAAGTCTCTCAGGACGAGAGAGCACGCGGGTGACCGCTCGCAGCTCGCCTCCGAACAGACCAAGGTGGGTTC